>Ga0307422_1001807_pt1 | contig 10990 bp, 7 predicted proteins | sample SalMarWE160290MG_FD_202153 | JGI IMG/M metagenome (GOLD analysis project Ga0307422, IMG submission 202153) | Salt marsh sediment microbial communities from the Plum Island Ecosystem LTER, Massachusetts, United States - WE1602-90 | ecosystem: Environmental > Aquatic > Marine > Intertidal zone >...
TGAACTTTCACATTCCCGCCGTGCACTTCGGCGATATGCTTGACGATGGCCAAACCGAGTCCCGTCCCACCCAGTTTGCGGCTGCGACTTTTATCCACAACATAAAAACGCTCGAATATCCGCTCCCGATATTTCTTGGCAATACCACAGCCGTTATCTTTAACAGAAATTGCAATCATTTCTTCTGCTTTGTGCACCTGTATTTGTACACGTGCACCCGGCTCACTGTACTTGATGGCATTATCAACAAGATTCAATATTGCCTGCTCAAGCAAGGCCGTATTCATTTTAGCCTGAATGCCCTTATCACAGTCCAAATCAATTGAAATATTTTCTTCATCGGCTTTTATCAAAGACATCTCGATTACCGCGACGAGCACGGGCCGTACAGATCCCCTCTCAAAAGCAATCTTCCTTTGGTCACCACTTTCTTCCAGACTGGAAAGGGTCAGCAAATCCTCGACAATAGCGTTGAGCCGGTCGGAATGTCTGGCAATGATTTGAAGAAATCGTTCGGCTTCTTCCGGCTCCGATATTGCACCCTCCTGCAATGTTTCTACAAAACCTTTGATTGAAGTGATAGGAGTCCTCAGCTCGTGTGATACATTAGCCACAAAATCGCGCCTGAGATTCTCAAGGCGACGCAGTCGGGTCATGTCACTAAGAACAATAACAGCCCCGCTTCTGTTGCCCTGACTGTCTTTCAATCCGGCACCGTCAAGCCTGATTATTCGCTCCTCCCTGCCTGATAAAACAATATCGGTTTCGCCCGGATTTTCTTCACTTAAGATATTCCGTACATATTTTTGCAAATCCGGATTGCGGATTGCTTCCTCGACATTGCGTCCATGGGCTTTTATTTGGTCAATGCCGAGAAAATCTGCCGCCGCTTTATTCACGCTGACAATATGCCCTCTCGAATCAACAGCCAGAACACCTTCAACCATACTCGATAGGATAGCTTCAGATTCATTTCGTTGCTTGGTTATTGTCTCGAATCTGCTGTGCAGTTGCCGGGCCATTTCATTTAAAGCAAGGGCAAGCTCTGCAAGCTCAACCTGCTTCGGCACAGGGACCCGCAGATTAAGCTGGCCCGAAGCAAATCGCTGAGCGGTATCTTTCATCTGCTCTATCGGTCGGCTTATTCTTCGGGAAATCATCAGGCTGACTCCCGCCGCAAAAATCGCCACAAGCAAAACGCTCAGAATAATCTTGTTATATATATTCTTGAGCTCTCTATTGATTGCCGTCGCCGGAATGGCTGTTCGTACAATTGCCAGGATTTTTCCTTGTTCTTCTATCGGAATCGCCAGGTACATCATCTTCTCGCCAAGAGTGCTGCTGAATCTCAAAGTCCTGCCCATACCTTTTTCAATGGCATCCTTGACCTCCGGACGATTACCATGATTTTCCATCCTCTCCGGATTCTCATCAGAATCAGCAATAACCTGGCCATCGGGCAGAATAACGGTAATTCTCGTTGAACTGTTCCTGCCCAGAATCTTCGATAGTTCCTCTATGGCAATGAAGTCTAATTGTTCAAGTCTCGGGAGGATTTGCTGCTCAATCAGACGAGCACGTGCCTGAAGATCGTCAGCGACCTGGTTGTAATAGAATTCCGGCAGTAATCGAGACAAATAGCCGGCGATAATAAATAACGCTACAACCGTTACCAATAAATACGTCGGGAAAAGCTGCCACAATAAGCGTCGTTTAGACATCGATTAATCCTTAAATCGGTAGCCGACCCCTCTGACTGTTTCTATATAACCGCCGCATGAGCCCAACTTCCTGCGAAGAGATACTATCTGGACATCCACGGCCCGGTCTGTAACAAGATAATCATCCCCATGAACAGAGTCAATAATTTGATATCGAGTAAAGACCAAACCAGGTCGTTTGGCAAGTGCATATAAAATATTGAACTCCGTAAATGTAAGTGTCACCGGCTTTCCCTTGACAAGCACCTCCCGGCGGGCCGGATTAATTGTTAAGTCGCGTATTTTAATCGGCGGACGTTCCAAATCCCGGCTGATGGACCTGTGCAAAATCCTGCGAATTCTTGCTATCAACACCTTCGGACTAAAAGGCTTGGTCACATAGTCATCGGCCCCAAGCTCAAGGCCGGTGACAATATCCGTCTCCTCACCTTTGGCGGTGAGCATGATGATGGGGATACGCTCGGTCTTGACATCGCTTTTTAACTTCCTGCAGACTTCCAGGCCGTCAATGCCGGGAAGCATCAAATCCAGTATTATCAAATCAGGCGTTTTGCCCCTGGCCTCGGTAATCGCTTCCTCACCGGAAGTCGCCGTGACGACTTTATAACCGTTCTTATCGAGATTATATTTGATTAATTCGAGGACGTCTTCCTCGTCATCGACTATGAGAATACGTTCATTAGCCATGGTTCTTATCCCGTCTTTATAACCATTTTATGAACATAGTGATATATTTATGTTAGCATATTGTTATTGTATTGTTAAAGTTTTATGAACTTTTTTACCGAAAAGTTTGTTTCCCTAATTTTTACATAAAAATCAAGTATTCGAAGACAAAACTCATCAATGGCCAATACAGTAGGAGAAACTCCAGCTTTTCAGCCAGGGGATTTGAAAATGCTATGTCAAAATAAAAACGAGGGACATATAACGAATGAGGAAATAAACGGAGCAGGAGGGATTCGAACCCCCGTTACCTTTCGGTAAAACGGTTTTCAAGACCGTCGCCTTAAACCACTCGGCCACTGCTCCATACTTGAGAATCATATTTCGCCTTGGCATTCCTTTGAAATACCTTCCGGACGAATTTTTAACCATTTTATATCACAAAGCCTGTTTTGCAAGCAAATTAGGGGCTAAATAACGGCACTATACATCTTGGAAAAAATTGAAAAAATTTTTCATTTTTTAGTTGACATCACATAGTATGCAATACATAATAAGTATAACATAACAATAAATTTATTTAGCCCCTCAATTCATTGAGGGGTTTGCTCTCGATTACAATTAACTAATACGACGGATATTTGTGGAGTTCTTTATGAAATTTGAAAGTCAGTTACTCAAAGGCATCGCACCGGTGGTCGTTTTAGAGATTCTCTCCCGCGGGCCGATGTACGGCTACGAATTGAGCCAGTCCATCGAACAACAAAGCGGTGACATCCTGAGCCTCGGCAAGGGGACACTGTACCCGCTGCTGTACAACCTCGAAGCGAAGAAACTCATCAAAGGCAAATGGGAAACGAACCAGTCCAGCCGAAAGCGAAGATACTATTCCATTACAGGCAAAGGTAAAGATGAGCTGGCCAGACAAAAAGAACAACTCAAAGAGTTGACAACCGGCCTGAATCTCGTCTTCGGCGGAGCACTTGCCACCGCGTGAATATATTTAGCCCCCAAATTTATTTGGGGGTTCGTATAAAATAATACGAATTAAAAATTCCGAGGTCACTATGGCAAAGGAAAATAAAAAAGAACAAACGCAAAATCTTCCCGCCTGCGTCTGTGAGTTTATCAATCATATCATCAGAAAGATGCGTTACTGCCGCAAGGTCCAGAAGGATGTTCGGGCCGAACTGATTGCTCATTTCGAGGATGAACTCAAGGACTATCCTACCGACAGGGACAAAGAGGAAAAGGCAAAGCAGCTTATTTCTGAATTCGGCGATATTAAACTTTTGGCCGTTCTGTTGCGCCGGGCAAAAAAACGCTGCCGCCCGATCTGGCGAACTATTGTCGCAAGAAGTTTTCAAACCGTCGGTGTACTAATCTTATGCTTTATCTTCTATGTAATCTGGTTCCTCACCGGCAAACCGGCAATTACCACCAATTACGTCGCCGAATTGAACAATCTTGTCAGGCCGGCGGCTGACGAGTCTATGAATGCAGCCCCCTTATATAAAAAAGCTACCCAATCATTAAAAGAGCTATCAGACGATTTCCTTGTCTTCTTTTCTCAAAACTATCACGATGAGGAATACACGCGGGAACTTGAAAGAATAGCAAAGATGCATGCACAAATGTTTTTAAATGAAAGCAGCTTTAAACAAATGCTTTTAAATAAAGACAGTTCGGATGTCCAACGGTTAAGACAAACCGTTCACAAGGAAGCTGTCTCAGCAGCGCTCTCGCGGTTCAGTGACAAAAAATATAACGAATTGACACCAGAGCAGAAGATTATCGCCCTAAGATGGCTACAGGAACACAATGATACCTTCGACCTTGTAGTCGAAGGCTCTCGGAGGCCGTATTGCTGGCATAATTACGGCGAAAAAACATCCATGTCAAGCATTCTTATGCCTTATCTTTCCGAATACCGCCAGTTGTACTTTGCCATGCTATGGCGAATTGGATTCGGCGCAGAACAAGGCCGTTTTGAAGATGCCTTCGAAGACATTAAGGCCCTTTATCGCTTCGGCAAACAAAACAAAGGCGATAAAACCATCGTCGAGCAGCTTGTCGGAATCGCCATTGAAGCTAGAGCAGTTGCCACTGCTATGGATATTATAAGGGAATATAAAATCGATTCGAAAACACTGGCGGATTTCCAGCGTGACTTTGAGAAGGTTATCGCTGACGAAAACTTCAAATTCAGTTTCAAGGTCGAACGCATGAGAATATGTGATGAAATACAACGTTGTTTTACCTCCGACAGGATAGGCAAGGGACATCTATATCTGCCGAGATTCAGAGAGATATCTGATATATACGACGATTATTATCCTTACCCGAATAGGGGCGGAATCGAGTTCTTTTTCTATGATTTGGTATATTCGTCACCGTTTCTTTTTACCCACCCGAACAAAGAACAGACCATGGCCTCGGCGAACGAATTATTCGAATTATGGGAATACATGTCCCCGAAGACTGCCGCACAGTTAAATACAGAACGCGAAGCTATCGAAGAGAAAATTAACAACATAGCTGAAAAAAATCATTTCATTGGTGCAATCGCCCCCCTCGTTGACCGGATAATTATAATAGCCAACCGAGAACATACAGAAGTTGAAGCCACCCTAGCAATTGTTGCACTTACCCGATACAAACAGGACAAAGAACAATATCCGGATGATTTAGATGAGCTTGTTACTTCAGGCTATCTCAAAAATCTGCCGATGGATTATTTCAGTGACAAGCCATTAGTTTATAAAAAAACAGGAGATGATTTCCTGCTTTACAGTTTCGGCCCGAATTATATCGACAACGGCGGCAAGCCGGGCTATGACAGAAAAGGCGAATTCAGACTGTGGTTTGACAAGAATGCCGATGCGATATTCTGGCCAGTCCCGGAACCGCAACAGTAGCACATTGTCACTTTTTTAGATTGCCTCGCGGAGTACAAAGGTACAGAGGTGCAAAGTAACTATGTGCCTTTGCCACTTTGGCTCTTTGTACCTTAATTATTTTTGCACTTCGCCTGTCATCGGAACAAAACGGACGGGCAGGACTTTCTTCTTATCAAGATTGCCTTTTTCATCTTTTGTAATTAAAAGCAGATACTGGAATCCGCGTGGACTTCCAACAGGAAGAATCATTCGCCCTGTCGGTTTTAATTGCTCGATAAGCGGTTCCGGCACCCGCCCTGCCGCGGCAGTGCCGATTATCGCATCGAACGGGGCATGCTCCGGCCAGCCGAAAAAACCATCACCCGCCTTGACAAATACGTTCGGATAACCAAGTTCCTTCAGGCGTTTTTTGGAAATCTCCGCAAGCTCCTCGACAATCTCGATTGTATAAACTTCTTTTGCAATCTCCGCACAGACGGCGGCCTGATAGCCTGAGCCGGTGCCGATTTCCAGAACCTTGGAATTAGGGTCAAGCCGCAGCGCCTGGGTCATAAAGCCCACGATGTACGGCTGGCTGATGGTCTGGTCGTAACCGATGGGAAGCGGATAGTCGGCGTACGCCAGACGCTGCTCACCCGGCCGGACAAAGGCATGCCGCGGTACAATTCGCATCGCCGCCAGGACGTTCGGATCGTTGACGTCCCGCGCCTGAATTTGCGTGAAAACCATTTTCGCCCGCTCTTCGATACGCTCTTTAAATGCCGGATGCTCATGCTGCGGCCGGTTCGGGTCTTCTTGCTCCAGTTCGACCGGCTGATTCGCATCGACCGCCGGCTCATTGACATCGGCTACTTTGTCAAGCGAAGCGAGAACCGGTTGAGGCTTTGTCGTCCTGTTGAGAGCTAAGATAATTGCCAGCACTGCCAGCGGTATAAGAAAAATCAAAGATGCGTAAAGCCATCTCTTCTCCGCCTTCGAATATTTTCTGACCATCTTACCATCTCCCATCTTCTGTCCTTTGTCATCTTTTCCCATCATCCTAAGTAAAACTGAAGAATCTGTTTACAGACGAGAGCAAACCGCATTGTGAGCTTGCTAAATTATATCATATAGCCAGCATAAGCGCCAAAAACTTTGTAAAAACCAAATTATCAAACTCTCTCAGATTCTTGTTGCGTATAGGTCGTGTATTTGGTGTAAAAACGACTAAAGTGTGCTTTTTCTTTTAATCAGCAGAGAACTTCGTGCATTCGACTAAATTCCGTTTAATCGCACGTAAAGTTAAGTATAACCAGCTGGCCATAGGCGGTTCGAGTTGAGCCGCTTGTTATTATAACTACATCTCGCGAAAAGACGAAGTTGTGTTTCTAATTGACATTGCGTGTGCATGTTTTGTTCTCAGCAACCTGCGCACATAAGTCTTTGATTCTTCCGGATATGGTGTGGGGCCTACAATAACTTCAACTTGATGCCAAAAATCACGGTTATCTGTGTCGGGAAGAGCTATTTTAACATAAGGAACGGCTAATCCTTTCTTATGCCGAAAACATAGCTTCGTATGCCAATTTGATTTCGTTTTATTGATTATACGCCATTCTCTTTCTTCTAAAAATGAGGTGTTCTTCATAGTTGAACATAAGCCATGGAGATCCCAAATCAATTGGTTACTTATACCGCAACCAATGTCGCTTTCAGATGCCCACGGATTTTTCTTTTTATGTTTTTCTGGATTTTCGACCCAAGGTACAACGATTTTACCAATTAGCTTTCGGACTTCGCTTTCTTGCTTAGCTGGATCATAGATGCATTGAGCCAAGATGAAGTCCTGGCCTTCGATCGCTTTTGTTAAGCCTTCGAATGGAAATCCAATTGCATATCCGCCACCCTGGCAATAGGCTCTCCATTGACTTAGTTGGTCTCCGGCTTCACTGAACGAACAGACTAAAGTCGATATGTTTTGAGAAGGCCCGATATGCGCTAAATCTTTTTTAAATCGCTCAATTCGTTTTTTCTTGTCAGCATCGCTCGCGGAATCATATAGATTGTCAATAATCTTACGGGCAATTTCAATACCACGTATAAATTCTTCCGCATCATTGAGAGAAAATATATCCGACGCCCACAACTCATTATGGGTAAAAATACCAATCAACCCTTGAGGTGTTGTGTAATGAAATAACTTGTTTTTGTCTTGAGATACTATTTTAGGATTCATACTGATAACTATGCATATATGGTTTCCGTATAAAATTCCTTACCTCTACGAGTGTCAATACAATATCCCGAACTTATCGTCTTTAAAAAGAATCCTAGCCGTTAAAGGGCTGGCTTGGACGGTCTTTGCTACACACTTTTAGGTTGTTCCTCTGGGTAACCTCAATTAAGAGTTCTTACTCAGCAGGCCTATAAGATAGCCTCAGCGAACCGCCCGACCCTATCCCTTCGGGACCAAATCCCACGGCTATAGGATTGGTGGTTTGCTGCTTTCGCAGGGTAAACTCTTTGGTCTCGCCAGCCAGAAAGGAGCGTCTCGCTGAGTTATCCGCTCTAGCCGAAGCGGAGCGCAGAACGCATTTTCAAAAACTGTCCCATGATGGACTCTCCCTTCTGACCAGACATTTCTGGCCTTAAATCCTTTTTTCGACAAAAAAACATACCTATATAAGGGAAAACCTTAGCGGGCATACGAAAATTCTTTACAATACTCAATATAATCCTTGCATTATCAAATGATTTTGTATAATCCAAAAATCGCTTTTTGTGGTCTTGTGATTATATCACAAGGCCAGTATAAACGCTAAAAATTTTGCCAAAAAAAAGCCCTTGCATGGCGAATTAAAGCCTCTATAATTATCAGAAAGTCGGGTTCCCCCTAATGCCGAACTCGAATCACGAACATGCGGGCGTAGCTCAGTGGTAGAGCGTCACGTTGCCAACGTGAATGTCGTGAGTTCAAATCTCATCGCCCGCTTTACGATAAGAGCACGGGAACGTAAGGACACAAACCTTGTGCCCTCATGAGGATTCCCGCAAGGCGGGTTCCCACTTATGCACTTATATAGTATCGGTGAGTTACCGGCTAATGATAGTTTGGCGTTGGTCTCCGGTACGCATAGGTCCGGCATTTATCGAGCACAGGCTTATGCCTAAATATTTGCCGGATTGAATTCGCGAAGACCGGGCTAAGACCTGCCGTCCCAAAGGGGCGGAATGGCGGGTTGATGCCTTTTTTATTTATAATTTCAAAGCTGTAAAAGCAGAATTGTTCAGGAGCAACGAAATGGCTGAAGAAGAACAGCAAACAGAAGAACTGACAGAAGAATCCACAGAGCCGAAGAAAGAGGAAAAACCCGAACTGCCGAAGAACATCGTGACAATCGAGGATGCCGGTCCGTGCAAAAAGAAGGTCATAATAGAGATACCCGAGGAGACGATTAAGCACTCTACCGACAATCGATATGAAGAACTTCGCAAGGAAGCCGTTGTTCCGGGCTTTCGAAAGGGTCGGGCTCCCCGACGGCTAATCGAGAAAAGATTCGGTAAGGAAGCGACCGACCAAATCAAACTGACGTTATTGGCCGAAGCGAGCGAAGCGGCACTAAAGGACAACGAGCTGAAGACCTTAGGTGAGCCGGACATAGACTATGATGACATCAAGCTGCCGGAAGAAGGCCCGATGAAGTTCGATTTCGAAGTTGAAGTGCGTCCCGAATTCGATTTACCGCAGCTCGAAGGCATTCCGGTAACCAAGACGGCACTGGAAGTAACGGACGAGCAAATAGATCAGGAAATCGAGCAAATGCTAAAGTGGGCGGGCATTTGGACGCCGCGAGAAGACAGTAAAATCGAGCTTGAAGACCAGATAATCGCAGATGTGCTTCTTAAGGTTGAAGCAGTGGAAGAACAAGAGAAGCTGGACAATGCAGAGATATATGTCAAGCAAAACGGCTTCGTCGGACAGGTGCCGGTCGAGAAGCTCGATGAATTTCTGGTCGGCGCCAAAGCGGGAGAAAACAAGCAGTTCAGTGTCGATGTCCCGAAGACGTATTTCAGAGAGCAGTATCGCGGCAAAAAAGTTGACATCAAAATCGATATCAAGGACGTCAAATGGCTCAAGCCGGCCGAACTGGATGAAAGCTTCTACCAGCGTGTCGGGATCGAAAATGAAGATGAGCTGCGTGAAAAAACCCACGACAAACTTCAAAGCCAGCTTGAAAAGCAGATACGGACCGAGATGAGCGAGCAGATTTACAAGTATCTGCACGATAAGACCGATTTCGAATTGCCTTTGGATGTTGTCGCCCGGCAGGCGGACACCGTGCTGCGACGGCAATATGTCAACCTGCTTATGAGAGGAATGCCACGCGAGCAGGTTGCAGAATACATGGAGCAGCTCCAGGCCGGAAGCGAGGAACAGGCCAAACAACAGCTTAAAACATTCTTTATCATGGACAAAGTCGCCGACAAGCTCGGGATAGACGTGAGTGAAGAAGAGATTAACGGATATATTGCCGAGTTAGCTATGCAGCGAAATCAGCGACCGGAAAGAATGAAAGAGCAAATGGAGCATGATGGCTCACTGGCCCAGTTCAATATGGAGGTCCGGCAGAATAAATGCATCGAGAAATTACTCGAAACGGCGAAGATAACAGAGAAAAAACCTGATAAGAAAGCGAAGAAGGCCCCAAAAACAACTAAAAAATCCAAGAAAAAAACCACTAAAAAGACGACAAAAAACTAAACCAGAAGAAAAAATTCCTGAATAGGCAAAACAATCGCTAAAAAACAAAATCAGAAAGCAGGAATATCCGATTAAGATAATATCTTTTAAAGTGCAATAAGGATACTAAACTGTTAGGTCCGTTTTTATCCGACGGAAATAAAGTGAAAATTTTATAAGGAAATTATGAATGTCTATTGAGTATCAGGCTAAAACCATGGACTTGTACAACCAATACGGCGGTGGTGGTGCATACCAGCGTTATCGCCAGATGAGTCTCGACGATATGCTGCTGGAAAACCGCATCGTCTTCCTGATTGGAGAGATATCCTACGCAAGGGCCGCCGAGGTTATTATGAAAATGCTGTATCTCGACAATCTCAAGCGGAACAGCGAAATCAGCCTGTATATTAATTCTCCCGGCGGCAGTGTGGACGATACTATGGCCATCTACGATACGATACGTTTCGTTCGCTCTTCCGTTGCGACGTATTGCATCGGCAGAGCACAATCGGGAGCAGCAATCATCCTTGCGGCCGGCACAAAGGGAAGCCGCTTCGCACTTCCACACGCCAAGGTCATGCTTCACCAGCCCTGGGGCGGGGTAAGCGGTCAGGCGGCGGATATTAAAATTCAGGCCGAAGAAATACTCAAGGCCAAGAAAATGATAAATGAAATTCTCTCCCAACATACAGGTCAGCCGATCAAAAAAATCGCCGCCGAGACCGAAAGGGACAGATATATGACCGCCAACGAGGCCCTTCAATACGGCCTGATTGACGAAGTGCTCAAAGAAGAAGAAAAGAATACAAAGGAAGAAAAGAATACAAAGGAAGAAAAGAAGAAAGAAGGAAAAAAACAAGAAGGTAAACAATAAATTTGAAACTTACTCCGGGAGATAGCGGCCTCTGGCCTATCTAATGGAGTAGACGAAAGACGAGATACAAACTATGAACGTAAATCAAAATTTAGTGCCGATAGTA
>Ga0307422_1001809_pt1 | contig 10970 bp, 20 predicted proteins | sample SalMarWE160290MG_FD_202153 | JGI IMG/M metagenome (GOLD analysis project Ga0307422, IMG submission 202153) | Salt marsh sediment microbial communities from the Plum Island Ecosystem LTER, Massachusetts, United States - WE1602-90 | ecosystem: Environmental > Aquatic > Marine > Intertidal zone >...
ACGGGGGCTATCCCCTCAGCGTGGCCTGAAAAGATTTCGGCGGGGAAGTAGTAGTTGAGAGCTCCGCCAGGGGGCGACCAAGTCGGTATATGGAGGGGCCCAGCCGAGGTCAAAACATATCCGATATTCCCCGGAACAAGCTTGACTAAGACGTTGGTGCCGCGGACGGGCAGATCCCCTCTGGTCATGCCGAGGACAACTTCTTTTATGTTAGATATACCCATAGCCTGCCAGTCCTTATCAGCGTTTATGATAAGCTCTGACAGTCTCGTTATTCCACCGCCGCCAGGCGTTTGAAATCCACCCATTTAATAACTCCAGACCGGGTCGGCGCCAGGACCCGCAGAAAATAACATGGTTCCGGTAGAGCCGGGACCTAGGGCAGCAATAATCGCAGCCCCCCCTAAGATGGGGATATCGCCCTTGGTCATCGCGGCAGCCAACTCCCGAATGTTGCTAATACCCATGGCTTGCCAATCTTTATCGGCATCGATAATCAATTCCGACAGTCTGGTTACGCCCCCGCCCGATGGTGTCGTAAAACCGCCCATTAGACCTCCGCGAAAAGCAGGCAAGCCTGGTATACCTGGAGCGCTAGACCTGCGTTGACGTTTGTTATGGTGATATTTGAACCCGCATCGGCTGGTAATCCTTCATTAAAGGCAATATTGTCAATGGCTTCCATAGACCCGCCGGCACCGAAGACCATTCTCTTTGAATAGGCGACGGTTGCCGAGGTCCAGTTGACCAGGAAGCTGTTAGCCTCCGTGCACGCAATGAAGAAGCCGTAGATATAACCGACCATACCGGCACCGACTGCCTGGGTAACCAGGACGGCGCCAGCCCCTGGCGCCACCGCCTCGGCGGCATGAATCCAGGTCGGGCTTACCTCCCGACCCCAGCGAATGATTCGCGCCGAGGCGGGGGAGCCGGACTCTCTGATAAAGTAAACATCGCCCGGAGCAGCGGCTATATTTGAAGCCAGGGGGGCAAAGGTAAGTGTATCCGCAGTGTTGGCGGTTATCTGGGTAAAATAACTTACTCCCGTTTGTGCTTTAACCAGTTCTAGGAAAAAGCCGGCGTTCCACTGGTTTACCCGCCAGCTTTTACCCGTGTCCTGAAGGGTAGTATTCGACCCGCCCATAGCTGCCCCGAAATCGGCAGCTAGTTTGGTTTTAGTTACATCGCTTAAACCTGCCATAGCTAACTACCCTGCCTTTCGACACTCCAGGCTACCCCGTCAGTGGGTCCTATGAAGCATACCCAGAGACGATTGGCAGTATCAACCTTCCAAGCCTTAGCCTCATTAGGTATAAGCGGCCAGGCCATGGCTGCGTTCTCCGCCTCGATTTTGCTGAAGCCGACACGGCAGGGCTGCGCATTACTATTCAGGGCTTTGATAACCAATTCCTTGTTCCAGGGAATGGGATAATCCGGGAGCTGTATCGCCACCCCCACCGTCTGGTTGAGAACCTGGGCGGCAACTCCACTCTGGGGGTTCTGAAGAGCGGCAGACCCACCGAAAGCAACCGATAGGTTATTGATCGCTTCGGTTAACGCGGTCATCTTCTCATCAATGGAAACTGTGCTTTGCAGTAAGCCTACCAGGAGATTCCACGTTTCTTCGTCCGGTGTAAAAACATTCCCCTCTGCTGGCGCCGCCTGCGCTGTTCTGCCGTGAGTCAAGAAGTAGGTTAAGATTGCTCCCGCCCCTGCCCCGATGAGTCCAGCGCCGACTTTACCAGAATTTGGCTGTGATTTCTTTTCTGGCGCCACAGGATCACCTCTCTTAACCTATTTCTTCAACCTCGACCTGGATTGTTACGTTGGCGACAGCAGTCCAACATTGCATGTCCACGGCCCATTCTACTTCGGGGAGTTCATCTTCAACGAAGTCGAAGGGCATTCCGTTGAGAGTCAAAAGGGGCGGCAGCCAATCCACAACCCCCGCGCAGATATGAATTATGGAATCGGCACCGGCCTCATTAAGCCCCTGTATCCGCTTGATACGGAAGGTCTTGGTGCCTACTTGCGCTGCGTAATTGCTCAACTGGAAGATGATATAAGGATTGCCGATGCCGGCCAGGACCATGTTAATAGGGGTGCCCTGAAGCCGTACACCTTTTCGAGCCTGTAAAACTCCTATCATGTTAATTCCTCCTCTTTGGAATTCCTCTCCTCATTTACTTTGGGTTTCCAGCGTTACCGGAGGCTACCACATACGTACATGGTTCAGCCCCCGCCTCGATCTTAATTACAGTTTCCTTCTCGAGCGCGCTCGTCACGTAGCGGAAGCCCATAGCTTTGATCCTGGTCTGAGTCATAGGGTAATCCATGAAGTTGGTCGCGTCGAACCAAGGCGAGTGGTCTTCCCAGACGAAGAACTCGGTCAGGTGCAGACATGGGTCGATATCAGTGATGTTCATGTCCACGGGAACCTGAAGGTTCTTGAGGGTGAATCGGCCGTCTACATGGGGTAACCAGAACTTGAACTCGGCGTTGTCCATCGGGAACCATCGGAACTGCCCGAATTCATTTTTCTGCATCTCCAGCCTGGTGCACTGGGTCTTTGTTGAGACAGTCTGGGCCGCTACAGCACCGATGTCAAGAGCCTGGAAAGGTGGAATTGCCTCGAGGTAAGTGACCCTCCGCCAGTTCTTGACACTCCCATAGAAGATGCACACGTTCTGCCCGATCAGCGCTACCGGTTCCATTAACCCGATACCTGATTTGTGCGGATATAGATCTGCCATCTTGTCCTCCTTTCTCTCTTTCTTTTTAGAGTTGACGGCGATTAGTAATTTAATCTCGGCTAATTTTTAAACTTCAAAAAGAGAAGAAGAAATTAGCCGCTGTCTTTCTTTTTCTAACTGCTCTTGCCATAATAGACCTTGGGCTCCTTCGGTAAGAACAAGCTTAGCCATCGCTATTTTACCACTTCTTGCCAGCTTTCGATACTCAGTGGGCTTAGCTACAGCGTAAAGAAGACTGGGGAAAAACCCGGATAGAGAACCGATAGGATTAGGGTCTTCCGCGAGGAGTTTATCCAAAACTTCCTTAATGGCAGTGGCACCCATGCCACCGAAATAGGCTGTCTTGGCCACCTCTCCCCTGCCCAGGGGGCGCTTGCAATCTCTGTGGGCTATTCTCGTTACGCCAAAAGCCCGACAAGTTAAGGGTCTATAAGGATGAAGCGTGCACCTTTTTTCCTGGTTCAGGAAAGGACAAGGGGTACTGGCTAACGCGTTGATTTCCCCGTTCAATTCTGGGCTTATTTCGAGTCTTTGCCCACCTTCGACTGTTCCAAAAATAGATAAATGTCTATGCTTGGTTGGAATGTCTTTCTGATACTCCGTGTAGGCTTGATTTTCTTCGAGCCAATCTTTGGCTCTGTCCAATATTGCCCGTAGATTATTCTCGGCAATTAAATTTGAGATTGCGTAGGCAGCCTCAATACCATAGGAAAATGGTACGTTGACTAGGCAGCATAAACCGCAATTCTCCACACAGAGTGGGACGCCTAGCTGCCGGCTTAGTTCGCCGGCAGCTAGGTCGTAAGCCGCATGAACAGCTTTGAGAGCTTGAAAACACTCTACGCCCTTCGATGGGGCTTCCACGGTGGTCATTATAATCCTATGGCCACCTTGCAGCTTACTATGACGTCCTTGGCAGCCCCGTTCAGGGTCGCTGAGCGGTAACTGAGCTCAGCATTCGCGGGTAGCCGAACCGGATAGGGCACGCCAGAATAACAGTTACCAAGGTCCTGGTCCACGACGGTGAATTTCTGCCACTCGATTTCGTCAAGCTGACGAATAAGGGCGGGGGGTGGGCCTGCTCCATCGGTATAGCCGGCCTGGACACCTACGTCCTCGGCAGCGACAGAGACGTTATGAAGCTGGGTCCCAACATACCAGTATTGTTCGACGATATCTCCCGCGGCGATGAGGGGAATCCAGTCACCCCAAAGATCTATGCCGGCACCGGATGCGATAGCAAGACCGTCACTTTTCTTTGTGGCACCCTGGATGGGGTATACGGCGTACTGGATGTTGTCTGACTGAATCATCACCTGAAACAGTCGTCCGATTAAACTTTTTAGACCTCCCATAGCTTTTTCTCCTTTCCTTTTGAAAGCCTAGACTAAGCTAGGTTGGGGGAGGGAAATCCCTCCCCCGTTATCGACCTTTAACTTATGGTGCCACCAGAGGGCTCGATGATGTAGCAGGACAGGACCAGATGCTCCCGGGCACCGGTGTTTATCTTGTTTTCCACGAAGACACTCACCCATTCTTGGGGGTCATAGGTCACTGGCTCGCTCAAGAAGCCTACGGTGGTCAGGTAACCCTCGAGCTGCTCCAAATCCACCTTGGCTTTGGTTGTTACCGGTGCCGTGGGAACCGGACCAAGCCCAAACGTGAGGATGGTAAATGGATTGGGGACGCTGAGGACAGAGACCTTGTAGAAGACCGCTACCTTGTTGTTTGCCAGCTGGGGAACCAGGGCAACACCCGGGGCAGCGATGGCGCCGGTGGAAAAGACAGTGTACGGTACGGTGGTGACACCCAGGGTCTGGGTGAACCAGAAGTTTACCCCCGCAACTGCCCCAGCGAAATCTAGCGCGACCTCAGCATGCCGGGTGATCAACTCGTCTGTGGGGCCGATTGCCTTGGCCACTGCTCTTTTAATGCCTGCCTCGAGAGCTGTGTTGCAGAAGCTCTTCTTGTCGGTCAGGGTTAACTCTTCCTGCGGTATGATGAGCATAGTTTACTTAAACCTCCTGTATAATTCGGGGTTAGAGCTGTATAAGTCGCTCGACCTAACTCGCCTTTGCGGCGAAGTTACAACTATGACTCTACCCTATCAGTCTGACATCCGCAAATTCCTTCGCGGAGGCCGGGGCCGGATATCGGGATACCCGGCGGAGTGTAACGGGGGAGGCCGAGATTCCTCTCACACGGTTGTAGACATTCTTGGCAGCCCAGGGGAGAGAAGCGATACCCACGTTCTTGGTGAAATCACCGCCCCAATTCATGAACCCGCCAAGGTAGCCGCCAACAGCGAGGATATATCCTGCCCATTCGTTCCATTTGCCTTCGGCGACTGATTCGGTGACGAGGTCAACAGCTACCACGGACAGAGGAGCGCCCAAATCGGAAACAATCTTTATGGACATATAGCCCTCCTTGGTTTCATTACTCCCCGTCGACCTGGAACATTCTTTCTTTCTTGTCCCGGAGAGCAGGTCGTTAAAATAGGCGACCCACCTGTTAAATTACTATCACATATCGAGTTGTTTGTCAAGACGTCTTCGCCTTTCCCTTCGCTTTCGTGGGAAGTTTCTTTTTACCAGCAAACGCTGCGATACCTACAGCCAGAGCTCCTGCTCCGAGTGCAACGGGTAACCACGGAAAGGGTTTTCCTTCTTCCTCGCCGGCGAGGACGCATTGCCCGTCAACACAAATGTACCCTTCGTCGCAATCAGAGTCGACAGAACATGGCGGTGGGGGCTCAACACCGGCCGGAGTCAGAGAAAAGTCGGTAAGCTGGCCTAAATAGATCCAGCCGCCAACTGCCAGAGGTATCACAGCCAGGTCGGTGATTGATCCTAGCTCATGCCACTCGTCCAGGGTCTGGCCGGCTATTACCGAAAGAGAGGTTATACTTCCAAGCTCGACCCATACCTCGACCGGTTCTTCCTCGGCCAGAACACTCAGGTAAGTTACCGAGCCAAGCTCAACCCACTCTTCCTGTACCTGGGTTAGGTTAACATTCTTGGCTGCTTCATCATCTAAGTGCCAGAGGCCGTCGACGCCCCAGTAGGAGCTGTAGGCGTGAATCGTGCAAGCGCTGCTCGGCATTGCAAATGAGCCGGAGAATGAATGAGTTAAGCCAGGATAAATGGTGGCTGTAAGCCCATCAATAAAACGCTCCTCGGAGTCGTAAACGCCAGCGACTGATACAGTAAGAGGGACATTAGCTGTACTCTTAATTATGATGGTCACATTGACTATCTCACCAGCCGCGGCGCTGCTGGGGGCGGTAATACTGATTATATCGGTATATGCTCCGGCCAATTATTTTCTCCTACCAATCTTCAGTTGGGGCTTGGAGTGTATAGAGCTGGGTAGCCCAGAACTTTACCCGGTAAATGGTGACGTTTGACGACGGCATAGCTCCCATATTGAAGTCGAAATTCATATTACTGAACGAGGAGGCTGTCTCGAGCCTTGTTCCCTTGAACTGCTCCCTGTAAGTTGAGGGTACGCTGCTCGAGGCTACCATGGTGACGCCAGCTGACCATCCGGTAAGCCCCTTGTTATTGTTCTGACAGGACCAGTACACCATCAGCTCCCAATTCTGGCCCGGGACCAGTTCCGCGGGTGTCTTACCCCCAGACGGCGTATAGAGAGTATAGTACGTCCCTCCTTGTTTTGCCTTGATGCTGTTTACGCTCCAGTCAAAATCGCCTACCACAGCAGCGATAAGTCCGCTAATATTACCTAAAACAACCTGCGCTCCGGCTTTCTCTTCCTCTTCACGTCTCATTTAACCCCTCCTTATTGCATATATTAATATGGCGGCTGCTAAGGCGACTCCGCCTACTATGAGAGCTGTCCCGATTAGCGGCTGGAGGCCTTCCGGCACTACCTGTTTAAAAATCCTCCATCCGATTATCAGAATAACCAAAGTAGCCATAGCAAGAATTACACCGACAATCACAGGAAGCCAGGGGAAGCCCTTTGTGAAATATATCTTGATCAACGGGCTGGCGGTGGTTACCCTGCAACCTTCGACACCGGCTTCTTTGAGCCTATCCTCGAGTTCCTGGGCTACGCCTTGCGAGACCGGCAGGCGCAGGTCTAACTCCATAAGAGCCTTCTGCCCTTCGGCTATTTCACCCTCGAGCTGGTAGGCCTCAGAGAAGTCTATTATCCCGCCTTCGCCTATGAGTTTCCAGGTCATGGAGTTACCCCCTTCATTGCACAATTTTCAATGAGATCGAGCCACTCACGCATAATATCATCTCGGGGTAAGTCTTCCTTAGCCTTGTTTACAATTTCTCTAGTACCTGGCAACCCGCAGAAAACTCCCGCATCAATGAGATTATCTATTAGTTCTTCCTTTGTTCCTTTACTAAAAGACTCGAAAGCTAGAACAGAAAACATGCCACAAGCACAAGGAAAATTCCATTGGCTGGGGAGAAACTTCTTTTTAGTTAGATTCAACCCCTCTGATTCAACGCTCATTATTTACCGCACTCTTCTGTGATATCTTGTACTATCGAATCAAGAATCAGCCAGTGTAACATTTCCTGGCCGCCGATAAGCCGTATTACATCAGCCTTACGAGAGTCTTTCAACTCATCGAACTTCTCTGCCCATTCATGGTACTTATCGGCAGCTTCTTGCTCATCGGCCAGTTCGTTTTTGATAATCTCGCGAAACGGGAGAAGTTTAGCGCATCGGTTTGGTGGCTCACCCCCGGTAAGTTCTATAGGTTCTCCGCCAGAAAACTCACTACCGACTCCCCCGGGTTTATAAACAGTTCCTGAATCTTCCACTGGTGCCTCCACGAAATACTTCGGGTAGGGATACCTCCGCATTAAGAAACTATGGGCCTGAGCTACGCTTGCGGCGTGAGTATATCCCCATTCAAAAATATCTCCTTGTTTCCCCTCTCGTAAAGGGAAAACTTTAGCGCGGTAGAGTTCGTTCATTATCCCTTCTTAAAACTAAGCCACCGTTCTCTCCTTCAGGTGGGCATTTTTTAAGAAACCATCCTAGTAGAAACACAACAACGAGAGAGCCAGCACAGGTTGTTTTTTCCTTTTTGGTCATTTCTGCCCCCCCTACTCCGCCTTCGGAAGTTTCCTCGCAGCCTTGGTTTTTACTTCCTTCATCTGCGGTGCCTCAGGGTGAAAAACGGTGAGCTTCTCGCCGCCCTCAGACTTCTTCCGAGGTTCTCCGTCACCGGAGACCGTATAACCGGCTATCCGGATGATCTCAACCACGCTTTGCGCTTTGCAAGACTTTCCCTCCGTGTCACACTGGATGCCGGAGACTTTCAACCCCAGATGCTTTACCAGGGCGCTCGGGCTGGAGAAGGTAGTCTCTTTCCCTTTGTCATCGACGTAGGTGGGCTCGATACCCCAGATCTCCGGGACATTTCGCTTGGCCCGGGCTACTTCTTCGCCACTTGGACCTGCCGCCGGGCAGAGAGGGATGTACGTGACAAAACCCGTAACCACAGCTTTCTCAGCTTCGTCTTTGAGCATCTGGAGAATAATCTGCTTATAGTCATCGGTTATACAGCCCATTTTAAGCCTCCAATTCTGTAAATTTACAGCGGCAAGAAAAAACAGTTTCGACCTGAGCGATTTTGTCGCCGGTTTCTATGAGCCTGATTATCGCTCCATCTTTTGAAAGGTAAAAATACTCGTGCGTTTTTTTGCTCTCTTCTACCGGCTGGTCACAGAGAGCAATGAACCCGGCCTGGTTCATTTCACCCCTGACATGTATGGCGCCCATTTCATAGTGTTCTTCCATCACAGCCCTCCTTCCTCAATATAGCCCCAATTCAAGTAATCTCTAAGCCAGGTGGAGAAACAGGCGGCAAAAGGGGTCAAGACGGTCTTCCCGGGAACCGCGAAGATACTTCGATCATTGAAATAATGAACCTCTTCGTACCGGTCGAGATCACTGGCCTGAACTATGGGCACATTCGGCTGGGTAGATTCCAGTACATAGTCCTGGCCGTTTTGCCTGACTTCAACCCATGCGTGCCCACCGGGTTTGCCGTTGTAGAGATTCCCGAGCACACAAAAAACCTCTTCAGACGAAAGGAAATTACGGAGCAGAGAAGTTAAAAGGAAAGATTTATTGGCGCAGTTGCCAATCTTGACTTTAGCTGTCAGGGATGGCATATTCCAGAGGTCATTCTGTATCGAAACCTTACCGTTGATAAACAGCTTCCCTCTAACGAACCGGACGTACTTGACTTTTTCGGCGACCCAGAGACGGCAGCTCTCGATTAGATTTTCGCCATTGCTCTGCTCGGATATGCTCTCAGCGAGCATGCGAACATCAAGAGCCTCGGGGGTAATGAAATCGGTAAGCCACTGACCCCCGCCGAAGAAGCTGGCGCTCATTGGCTGATCGTCTATTACTTCCATTATTTCAACTTTTTACGGGCTGCTTTCGCCAGGTATTGGCTACCGGCTTCTGTGGCTCCGAGAAGGGCCGGTCCGAAGATAACACCTATGGCAAGAGCGACCGTGCCGACAATCAACCATGTGGGTACCGAAACTTCCTGGGTAATTGGGGCTGAAACAGGATAACGAATCATCTTACCCTCCTTATAAACACAAAAGGGCCGCTAGTCAGCGACCCTTAATTTACCAATACCACACTAGGAGGGTTTTGTCAAGAGCGACTTTCTTCGATCTCTCGTTGAATAATATTGACTTGACGTACCAGCCAGTTATACCCCTTCTTCCATCCCATAAAGAGAGAGGCAAGAGCCGGAACGTCATCCCTGAGGGCCTCGATGACCCATTCGGCAGTTAACCAACTCGTATTACCAAATCGTGGGGAAAAGCTCTTAAGACGCGCTAAGGTTTCCGGTGGTACCTTCTCCAACAGTACATAGTCTTTCGTTACCCATTCCGAAGCTTCCGCCACCGTGGTCTTCTTTAATAGCTCTGTGAGTATTCCCTTGAACAGCTCGGGGGATACCTCTGCTAATAGACCACCCAAGAGTATGTCCCCATACCGCTTTAAATGCACTACCATAACTACTCTTCCTCACCCTCTCCCGGGTTAGGAGTTGTAGCAGGTGGAGTAGCAGGAGTAGTGGAGGGGTTCCGGTTAATGCTAAACTGTTGGCCGCAGCCGGCGCAAATCGCACCTCGGGCCGTTGGTCCTATTGCTACGAGGGTGCCGCAGTTAGGACAGTCAAGCTCCCCGGCTTCGCCTTTATTAGCACTTATTACAATCGGCTTCTTGCCTTTAGCCTGCACCCCGCCAGCGACGCCGCCTTCCTGAACTAAACCTTTGGCTATCGCGGTCCCGAGATGGGTCGGGATGCTTGATATCGCACCCCATTTATCTCTCTCGGCAGCTAACCTCTCGTCTGCTATAACCTTATTTTGGTCAAGCTCCCTCAGCTTTAACGTCCACTCTCGCCCGTCCTGCGCCATTTTTGCCTGAAAGTTCCGATCATCTACTGCCATCTGTTGTTCGAGCTTCTTAAGTTCAATCGCCAGCGCTGGATCTCCATTTGACGGGCCTACCTGGGGTTTGATATACCCGAGCTTCCCGGCGAGCGAGTCAACTTCAGACAGCTGTTCGACTATTGTTTTTTGGTTGCCGCCGGCTATTGCCCTTTGGAGCGTTTCTATCTTGCCGGTCAACTGTTCACTGACTCGTTGCAGCTCGGCATCATGAAGGGCTGCCTTCGCCTTATTGGCTTCCTCAGTAAGTTCGTCAATTTTCTTTTGCGAAGCTTCTCGTTCAGCGGCGGTGGCGGCTTCGGCTTTCCTGCTCACCTCAGCGGCAGCGGCTTCGGCTTTCCTGCTCGCCTCTTGAACATCGATATCACCCAGGTTAACCGACCCTTTTATTTGGAAGGGCGCCGCCGTGGGCTCTGCCGGGTTTTCTAAATTCTCAATCATTTTCTTTTCTTCGATAAACTCGCGCTTAGCTCGTTCCTGAACTTTTTGGTCCTCCCAATAGCCAGGGTCACCGGCCTTTTTCTCCTTCGGGTTTTTCGGATCTATTTCTAACTTCCTCGGCCCTACATGTACCTCTTCTACGCTCATCAGTAACCTCCTAGCTATTTTTAATTTCCTCGTCCTCGACGATATAAGCTGCCAGGGTGATACCGTGTTCCCTGAAGAAGTTATAAACTACGGTGTCGAGAAAGTTCCCAAGGGGCATATCCTGGCGCCACCCCCAGACCTTTGTCGCAGC
>Ga0307422_1001811_pt1 | contig 10965 bp, 9 predicted proteins | sample SalMarWE160290MG_FD_202153 | JGI IMG/M metagenome (GOLD analysis project Ga0307422, IMG submission 202153) | Salt marsh sediment microbial communities from the Plum Island Ecosystem LTER, Massachusetts, United States - WE1602-90 | ecosystem: Environmental > Aquatic > Marine > Intertidal zone >...
TTTTCAAGAAGTAGCTGAAACCACGACCCAAAACGCAAAAAAGCTATTCAAAATTTAAAAAAGGAGCTAAAATAAAAAAATGGAGAAATATAACCCAAAAAAATTTGAAAAAAAATGGCAGAGGATTTGGGAACGAGAGAAAATTTGGGCCGCAGAAGATAAATCAAAGAAACCAAAATATTATATTTTGGTTGAGTTTCCTTATCCGTCGGGCCAAGGCCTTCATGTTGGGCATTGTAGGAGTTATATCGCTTTAGATGTTTTGGCTCGAAAGAGAAGATTAAATGGATTTAATGTTTTGTTTCCCATGGGTTGGGATGCTTTTGGTCTGCCAACAGAAAATTATGCTATTAAAACCGGAATTCACCCGGCAGCAGCTACTAGAAAAAACACCGCTGTTTTTAAACGTCAACAGAAAAGTTTGGGGCTTTCTTTTGATTGGAGCCGGGAAATTAACACCACTGATCCTGCTTATTATAAATGGACTCAATGGATATTCTTGCAGCTTTTTAAAAAGGGTTTAGCTTATAAAGCTAAAATGCCAATTAACTGGTGCCCTGCTTGTAAGATTGGCTTGGCTAATGAGGAGGTGGTTGAAGGAAAATGCGAGCGTTGTGGAGAAAAAGTGACGAGAAGAGAAAAAGAACAGTGGATGCTAAAAATTACTAAATATGCCGAGAGATTAATTCAAGGTCTAAATAAAGTTGATTACCCAGAAAGAATTAAGATTTCCCAAAAAGAATGGATAGGAAGGAGCGAGGGAACTGAAATAAAATTCATAATTCATAATTCTGAATTCATAATTCCGGTCTTCACTACTAGACCCGATACTTTGTTTGGTTGTACTTATTTGGTTTTGGCGCCGGAGCATCCGTTGATTAATGATCTTAAAAACCAAATTACAAATTATAAACACGTTAAAGATTATATTGAAAAATCAAAAAAGAAAATAGAGAAAGAGAGAATTAGCGAAGATAAGGAAAAAGCTGGTATAAAGATTAGAGGCATTAAAGCTATAAATCCAGTTAATAACAGAGAGATTCCTATTTTTGTGGCAGATTATGTTTTGATGCATTACGGCACTGGCGCTATTATGGCAGTGCCAGCTCACGACCAGCGTGACTTTGATTTTGCTAAAAGATATAATCTTTCTATTATTGAAGTCATCAAACCAGAAAATTTTAAATATGACCCTTCAAAACAAGCTTATGAAGGAGAAGGTATTTTAATCAACTCTGGCAGATTTACCGGAATGAGATCAGAAGATGCCAGAGAGAGGATGGGCCAGTGGTTAGCTAAAAAGGATTTACCCCCACACCAAACGAGGACAACGTCGTCAGGGAAGAATTGGCAAAGCCAGTCCTCGTTATGGTGTGGGGGTTTAGCTAAAAAAACAGTTCATTATAAATTAAGAGATTGGATTTTTTCCAGACAAAGATATTGGGGTGAGCCAATACCAATGGTAAAATGTGAGAAGTGCGGTTGGGTTTCGCTGTCAGAGAAAGATTTACCAATTAAATTGCCTCGGGTTAAAAAATACAAACCAACGGGAACCGGCGAGTCGCCTTTGGCGAGAGTGGAAAGCTGGCTAAATACTCAGTGTCCCAAATGCGGAGGGCCGGCTAAAAGGGAAACAGATGTTATGCCGAATTGGGCGGGTTCCAACTGGTATTTTCTTCGCTATTGCGATCCCCAAAATGATAAAAAATTAGCCAGTTCAATGTTATTGAAACATTGGATGCCGGTTGATTGGTACAATGGCGGCATGGAACATGTTACTTTGCACTTATTATATTCTCGCTTTATATATAAATTTTTATGGGACATTAAAGCTGTGCCAAAATCTATTGGTTCAGAACCTTATAAAAAGCGGACTTCTCACGGGATGATTCTTGGAGAAGGAGGAATTAAAATGTCAAAATCAAAAGGCAATGTGATTAATCCCGATGAAGTTATAAAGCGATACGGAGCTGATACTATGAGAGTTTACGAAATGTTTATAGGTCCCTTTGAGCAAATGATTCCCTGGGATACCAAAGGGATAAAAGGAGTAAGAAGATTTTTGGAGAAAGTTTGGAAATTGCAATATAAAGTTGGCCAAAAATTAGGCGATGGCCCTGAGTTAGAAAAATTAGTTCACAAAACAATAAAAAAAGTAGAGGAGGATATTGAAAGCTTGAAATATAATACAGCGGTTTCTGCTTTAATGGTTTTAACTAACAAAATGAGTGGCTATAAAGAGATTTCTCTGAATTATTATTCATTACTCTTGATTCTTTTGTGCCCTTTTGCTCCGCATATTACAGAAGAGCTCTGGCAGAGGGCAAAAATTAAAGGATTGTGCTGTAATCAAGAATGGCCAAACTATAATCCGAAATTAATTAAAGAAAAGATGATAACTTTGGTTATTCAGGTTAACGGCAAAATTCGTGATAAAATAGAAGTAGAAGCTGGTGTATCTGAAAAGAAAGTAAAAGAACTTGCCTTAATCCAAGAAAAAATAATAAAATGGACAAAAGGCAAAAAAATTAAAAAAACAATATTTGTTCCTGAAAGATTAATTAATTTTGTCGTTTAGCAATAAAGAACCTGACAAAATAAAATATAATGATTAAAAAAGTAGTTATTGCTGCTGCGGGTCAGGGGACCCGTATGCTTCATCTTACCAAAGAAAAATCTAAACATCTTATTGAGATCAAAAAAAAACCATTTTTAGCATATTTATTAGATAATCTTTTTTTGGCTGGCTATAGAGATTTGATTTTAGTAACCGGCTTTAAAGAAGAATTGATAGAAGAGTTTTTAAAAAGATACAAACCGCCCCTAAAGAGCTTAAGAAAAGGCCAGTATAAAATAAGGACGATAAGCCAGTATGAGATTTTGGGTCCTAAGGATAAAATGTATGGCACTGCTTGTCCTTTAAAATGTGTAAAAGATATTGTTAGAAAAAGTCAATTTCTTTATCTTTGCGGAGATAATCTTTATTCGGTAAGGGATTTGAAGGCAATGAATATCGGAGGGAGATATAGTTATATCGCCGGTATTTATCAAAAAAATCCTGAGAAATACGGTGTTCTTGTCGGAGACGATGGATTTTTATTAAAAATTATTGAAAAGCCGAAAGAATTTATAGGTAATTTAGTTAATACCGGCCTTTATAAATTTACCTTTGATATTTTTGATAAGCTTGGAAAAATTAAAAAATCTCCTCGTGGTGAGTATGAAATTACAGATGCTATTAATCTTTTGGCAAGAAAAAAGAAAGTGAAAATTCGGAAAATTAAGGATTTTTGGTTGGATTTTGGCAATCCGGCAGACATAATAAAGGTTTCTTACTTTTTAAGGTCTTTTAAAAAATTCAAGAAACTTTTTTGGAAGTACAAAGATTTTGAAATTATTTCTTATCGGGCGCGAGATGTAGTTGAAAAAACTGTAGAATTTCTTGAAAGGGGGCAGGTTATAATGTGTCCCACAGATACGGTTTACGGACTTTTGGCTGATGCTACTAACGATAAGGCAGTAGAGAAAGTTTTTGAAATAAAAAGAAGAGACAAGAAAAAAGCCGTTCCTGTTTTTGTTAAAAATATAAAGATGGCAAAAAAGATGGCTAAGATGGACAAAGACATGGAAGAATTTTTACAAGAGCTGTGGCCCGGGAAAATAACAGTAGCCTTAGAAAGAAAAAAAAATTGCGGTTTATCAAAATTATTACCTAATAGGAAGAAAACAATCGGTTTAAGGATTCCAAATAATAAATTGATAAGAGAAATACTTAATAAAATAAACAAACCCTTAACCGGGACTTCGGCAAATATTTCCGGTAGAACTTCCTCAACAAAAATTAAAGAGATTTTAGAACAGTTTGAGGACCAAGAGGTAAAGCCAGATTTAATTTTGGATGCCGGAAACCTGCCAAAAAGTTTTCCTTCAACCGTAATTGATTTCAGCGGGAAGAAACCCAAAATTTTAAGAAAAGGGGAGTAAAGATAAAATTATTAATAATATTATAGAAGGCTAGCGCCTTATATAAGAATCATGCCTCGCTGAACGCTCGGCAGAACCTTGATTCGTTATTGTATAAATATATATTCTTGAATTAATTGCTTCATTCTGTCGGAAAAGAAAAGTTTACTTTTCTTTTCCTCCCTCATTCGCAATTATGAAACTTAAAAAAACAGATTCTCAAATCGCAAAGCTTATTGAGAAAGAAATAGAGAGGCAAAAAACTTCTCTTGAAATGATTCCTTCGGAAAATCACACTTCACCTGCTGTTAGAGAGGCCTTGGGTTCGGTTTTAACTGATAAGTACGCTGAAGGATATCCCAGAAAAAGATATTATGCCGGTTTGAAGTTTTATGACAAAATTGAAACCCTTTGTCAGGAAAGGGCAAAGAAATTATTTAAAGTGGCTCATGTTAATGTTCAGCCCTATTCTGGCTCACCGGCAAATCTGGCGGTTTATTTTGCCGTCTGCGAGCCCGGAGATACAATAATGGGGATGTCTCTTCCTCACGGAGGCCATTTAACTCATGGCTGGAAAGTAAGTTTTTCCGGGAAGTATTTTAAATCTGTTCAGTATGGGGTTGATAAGGAAACAAATTTGCTTAATTACCAAGAGATAGAAGAATTAGCTAAAAAGGTAAAACCAAAACTTATTTGGGTAGGAGCTACCGCTTATCCTCGTATTTTTAATTGGAGAAAATTGGGCAAAATTGCAGACTCGGTTGGCGCCTATCTTGCAGCCGATATAGCTCATATTGCTGGTCTAATTGTTGCCGGCGTCCACCCCAGCCCTGTTCCATTTGTCCATATTGTTACCACTACAACTCATAAAACTTTAAGAGGTCCTCGAGGAGGGATGATAATGGTGACAGAAAAAGGACTAAAAAAAAATCCGGAGCTTGCTAAAAAAATTGATAGGTCAATTTTTCCTGGTCTTCAAGGCGGTCCTCATGAAAATAATATTGCCGCTATCGCTGTTTGCTTGAAAGAAGCATCAAAGCCAGCTTTTAAAAGATATGGGAAACAAATAGTAAAAAATAGCAAAACATTAGCTTCAGAGCTTTTGAAATATGGCTTTAATTTGATTACTAATGGCACTGATAATCATTTAATTCTGATTGATTTGAGAAATAAAGGAGTTTTAGGGCCAGAGGCTCAAGATAGATTAGAAAAAGCAGGTATTACTGTAAATAAAAATAGTATTCCTTTTGACCCAAATCCTCCATTTAAGCCCTCGGGAATACGACTGGGGACTCCGGCTATTACAACCAGAGGGATGAAAGAAAAAGAAATGAAATTAATTGCTTTTTGGATTAATGATGTAATAGCTGATGCTAAAAATTGTTCAAAAGTGAGAAACGAGATAAAAAAATTCTGTCAAAAATTTCCGCTTCCTCAATAGATTACTCGACAATGAAGTTTTTTTATGAAGGTTTTAGATGGTAAAAAAATATCTCAAAAGATTTTAGAAAATCTTAGGAAAGAAATAGAAAAAAAACAGCTGAAATTGAAATTAGCTGTTGTTTTGGTTGGAGAAGATCCAAATTCAAAAATATTTGTCAGGCAAAAGAAAAAAGCTTGTCAAAAAATTGGGATAGATTTCCAATTATTCCAATTTCCGGAAAAAATTAGAGAAGCCAATCTTTTAAAAGAAATCAAGATCATTATTAAAGATGACTCTATTTCAGGAATAGTTGTTCAATTGCCTTTGCCGGAAGATATTAATACAGACGAAATCCTGAAATTAATTCCAGAAGAAAAAGATGCTGAAATTATTTCACCGGTAGTTTGTGCAATAGACCGAATTTTAAAAGAATATAAAATATCTTTAAAAAATAAAAAAATAGTTTTAATTGGCAAAGGAAGATTGGTTGGTCAACCTATGGCTATTTGGCTGAAAAAACAAAATTTAAAGTTTTCATATTCAGACGTTGATAGAATTAAACAAGCCGATATTATAATTTCTGGAATAGGCAAACATAATTTTATTAAGGGAAAAACGATTAAAAAGGGGGTAATTATAATTGATGTTGGTGGAGATGTTGATTTTGAATCTGTTTCCGAAAGAGCAGGATATATGACTCCTACTCCCGGCGGAGTTGGTCCGATGACTGTGGCTTGTCTTTTAAAAAACTTAGTTGAGTCTAAGAAATGATGGATTTATATTTATTTAATTTAATGAACCAATTTGCTTTGAAATGGCTCTGGCTTGATACTTTAGGTATTTTTTTTGCTGATTATTTTGAATATGTTTTGGTTGGTTGTTTTTTTTTATTTTTAGCTGTAGCTTTTAGAAAATACTTGAAAATGGTTATTCAGGCCTTTCTTTCGGCTATTTTAGCGAGATTTGTTATTGTTAATTTTATCCGCTGGGTTTGGCAAAGACCGAGACCATTTATAAATAATCATGTCAATTTACTTTTAACTCATAATTCCTCTTCTTTCCCTTCCGGTCACGCCGCTTTCTTTTTTGCTCTATCTACCATTGTTTATCTTTACAATAAAAAAGCCGGCATCTCGTTTTTTATAGCCAGTTTTCTAATTTGTTTGGCCAGAGTTTTTGTTGGTATCCACTGGCCCATAGATATTTTAGCTGGTGCTGTAGTAGGAATCTTTTCTGGCTGGTTAATCCATAGAATTTCCAAAAAGTTTTAATCATATATTCTCTTAATAAAAAAATGCCTCAAATTAATGAGGCATTTTTGAATAGCTTAGAACCCGAGGTTAGAACTTGGTCAAAGCTTTTTTTTGGCAATAGAATTAAATTTCCCTGACGTAACACTCTTTAGGTATTTTCCACTTCCAGAGTGTTCCATAGTTTCTTTGCATAACCGTGGCGATAGTTCTTTCAATCTCTTTCACAATTTCAGGATTATTATTTATCTGATGTATGGAATATTCGCTGGTCATCCCTTTACATAGATTATCAAATTCATCAACTGTTGGTCTCTCTGAAGTTATAAGATTAAAAGTCACTGTTGTGCAAAAAGAAATAATGATGCTAATTGCCAAAATCGTTATAATCTCTTTCTTGCTCATTTTTATTTTCCTTTCAATATTAAGTTTACAAGGTTCTGTTTTACACGATTTTATAGCAATAAGCTATAATGTTTAAGCATAACATTTATATTTATCTTTGTCAAGTGCCGCGGGTGGGAATCGAACCCACATGAGCCGAAGCTCACACGGTTTTGAGCCGTGCCTGTAAACCTATTCCAGCACCGCGGCAGATAAATTATTCTACCACTTTTTTCTCAAATTGGCAATCTTTGTTAGAGCATTTTATTTTCTTTCCTTTTTCAACCAAAAGGGAATCGCACTTGGGACATTTTTCTCCTGTTGGTTTGTCCCATAAGGCAAAGTCGCATTTTGGAAACTGGTCGCAGCCGTAAAAAATTTTTCCTTTCCTGGTCCGCTTTTCAGTTATTTTACCCTTGATACATTTTGGGCATTTTATTCCTAAGGTGTTTTCTTTTAATGATTCAGTATATTTGCATTTTGGAAAGTTAGAACAGGCGTAAAATCTGCCGAATTTACCCAGTTTTATTATCAAAGGAGCGCCGCATTTTGGACATTTTTTTTCTGTCGGTTTATCGGTGATGTCTTTTTTAGAAACTTTCTTATATTTCTCCTTGAGGTTTTTTTCAAAAGGCCTGTAAAAATCTTCACAAACCCCGGTCCATTTTTCTTCTCCCTGAGCAATTTTGTCTAAATCATCCTCCATTTTAGCCGTGAATTTGATATCTACAATTCTCGGAAAATGGGCCACCAAAAGATCATTAACTACTGTTCCAATTTCAGTAGGGCGGAATTTTTTTTGCTCGTTTTTTTCAATATAGTTTCTATTTTGTATTGTTGATAATGTTGGAGCATAAGTTGAAGGACGGCCAATTCCATTTTCTTCTAAAGTTTTAATCAGTGTAGCTTCACTATATCTTGATGGTGGCTGGGTAAAATGCTGAGAGGGGGTTAGTTTCAGAGGTTCTAAAAGCTCATTTTTTTCTAAAGGAGGTAATTCGTTTTCTCCAAATCTCATTGGGTAAACTTTGAGAAATCCGTCAAATTTTAAAGTTTGTCCGGTAGCTCGAAAGGTATAATTTTTAGCTTTAATTTCTATGGAAGTTGAATCGAAAACGGCCTGTGCCATTTGGCAAGCGATAAATCTTCTCCAAATAAGGTCGTATAATTTTTGCTGATTTTTTTCCAATTTTATTTCTTCAGGGGTTTTTTGAGCAAAGCTGGGACGGATTGCTTCATGAGCTTCTTGGGCTCTGCCTTTCGCTTTATATTTTCTTAAAAATCCAGCCCAGTAACTTTTACCAAAATTGTTTTCAATGAATTTTTTAGCCGAGAATAAAGATTGCTGAGAAAGGTTTAAAGAATCGGTTCGGTGATATGTAATATTTCCTTTTTCATAAAGTTGCTGGGCAAGACCCATTGTAAATCTTGCTGGGAACCTAAATCTTTTCCAGGCCTCCTGTTGGAGGGTACTGGTAGTAAATGGCGGCAGAGGGTTTCTTTTTATTTCTTTTTTCTCAACTTTTTCAATCTTAAATTCTGCTTCATTTAAATCTTTTATGATTTTACCTGCTTCCTTTTTTGATTTAATTCCCAGTTTGGGAATAACTTTTCCGTCTTTTTTTACAATCAAGGCGGTGAATTCATTTTCTGCTTTTTGTTTTTTTAGCAGGGCTTCAATACTCCAATATTCAGCCGGTTTAAAACTTTCAATTTCTCTTTCTCTTTCAACTACTAATCTAACAGCAACTGATTGGACCCTTCCGGCAGATAATCCCCTGGCTACTTTCTTCCATAAAAAAGGCGAGAGTTTATAACCGACAATTCTATCTAAAATTCTTCTCGCCTGCTGGGCATCAACTAAATCCATATAAATTTCTCTGGGATTTTTTAGAGCTTCTTCAATCGCTGATTTAGTAATTTCATGAAAAACAATTCTTTGAGGTTTTTTTAAATCAAGAACCTGGCTAAGATGCCAAGCGATTGCTTCTCCTTCTCTATCTTCATCGCTAGCAAGGATTATTACTTTTGCTTTTTTAGCTTCATCTTTTAGCTTCCTGATAACTTTTCTGCATTTTGGAGGGATAACATACTTTGGCTTAAAACCCTGCTCAGTATCAACTCCAAGCTCGCCTTTTGGCAAATCCCGGATATGTCCGAAAGAGGAGAGAACTTTGTATTCTTTCCCTAAAAATTTTTCTATGGTATGAGATTTCGTTGGGCTCTCTACTATAATTAAGTTCATAATTTTAGCGCTTTAGCGCATAAATGTTTCTTCCTAAATTTCTTACTTTATTCCTAAGTTCTAAAATAGTCAACGTGCTGGCTGCAATAGCTGGATTTAATTTTGTTTTTTCAATAATTTTATCTAAATGTAAAGATTCTTCTTTTAGAGTATCCAAAACTAAATTTTCTTCTAAGGTTTGGATTCCGTCCGTCGCGTTTGACGTGGCGGGCGGAACAGATATAGATAAATTTAATTCTTCTAAAATATCATTAGCACTGTCAACTAATTTTGCTCCTTGTTTTATTAAAAAATTGGTACCATGAGAATTTAAAGAATAAATTGAGCCGGGAATAGCGAATACTTTTCTTTTTTGGGAAAAAGCATAATTTGCCGTAATTAAAGAACCGCTTTTTTGTTTAGCTTCTATAACTAACACGCCTTTTGAAAGTCCGGAAATTACCCGATTCCTTTGAGGGAAGCTGAAACGAGTTCCCCGAGTTCCCGGCGGGTACTCGGAAATTAAAAGACCCTCCAATTCAACTATTTTTCTGGCTAATTTAATATTTTCTTTTGGGTAAATGCTTTTTTCATCAAGACCGGTGCCAAGAACAGCAATTGTTCTTCTTCCTTGCTCAACTACTGCTGTGTGGGCAAAAGTATCAATTCCCGGAGCTAAACCGCTGACAATAGTAAGTCCAGATTCAGCTAAATTGCCAGCAATTTCCAGGGCTACTTGCTTTCCATAAGAAGAGTACCTCCTTGTTCCCACTATAGCAAAACGAACTTCGTCTGGCCTAATTTTTCCTCTAAAATAAAGAGCTTTCGGCGCATTTTTAATTTTTTTGAGCTGTTCTGGATAATCTTTATCCTCTATTGTTATTTTTTCCATTCTTGAATCATAACATTAACCTCTAACTGGGTAAAATGAAAAGACCTTGAAATTTTTCTGACTTCCTGTATTATTAGAGATTAAAAAGAACATTGACAATTTATATTGAAAGGGAAAAAATGAATAATAAAATATCAGATAACCAAGACCAAAAAGATGGAAAACCAAGAAAGGGTGTAAGAAAAAGAGTTGTAGCGGGTGTAAATCCTTTAAAGGAAGAAAAAAGAATTATTAAAAAAAAGGAAATTATGTCTATTCTTCCTCATAGAAAAGGAAAGCTTTTTTTAGACCGAGTTACAATAACTGCCAAGAAAATTATCGGCGAATTTTTAGTAACATCAAAATCTTGCGAAGGTCATAAAATCGGAGGCCAGTTATTGTTTAGAGGAGTGGATTACCCAGAAATGACAGCTCAGCTTTTAGGGGTTTGGCTAGTTCAGCAGGTAGATCAATGTTCTAATCTTGATGGGAAATTAGCTTTTTTAAGAAAAGCTAGCTTTAAATCTATTAATTTTTCTATTCCCGGCGATCTTTTAAGAATAGAGATATCTGTAAGAGAACGTAACGAAGAAGCAGATGAGGAAGGGAATCCTAGAATTGAAACTATTGGCAGTGAAGATAGGCCAAGGCGGTCGAGACAACAAGTAATTGGGTTAAATGCTGAGGCTTGGGTGAACAATAAAAAAAAGGCAGTGATTTATTTTATTGAATTAGGTATCGTTGACGCCAAAGGCTTAGCTGAATAATCAGCTAAGCCTTTCCTTTTTATGTATGTGAATAACTCTTTACGAACGGGAATATGCGAATTAAAGCTTGTTGAATAATTTGT
>Ga0307422_1001812_pt1 | contig 10964 bp, 8 predicted proteins | sample SalMarWE160290MG_FD_202153 | JGI IMG/M metagenome (GOLD analysis project Ga0307422, IMG submission 202153) | Salt marsh sediment microbial communities from the Plum Island Ecosystem LTER, Massachusetts, United States - WE1602-90 | ecosystem: Environmental > Aquatic > Marine > Intertidal zone >...
TGTTCACTAAGTATTACCGTATTTCATGGCAAGTTATTTATATACACTATTAGTATCGCTAAGTTGTATTCAACTCTCAGCACAAACCGGAGGTGCCCATATCTGGGCATTTCTGAATACCCCGGTTTCTTCCCGTGGCACGGCTCTTGGAGGTCAGCAAATCAGTATTTTTGACGATGATGTGAACCTGGTAAATTTTAACCCTTCTCTTCTGAATGGTTCTATGTCAAATCATGTAAGCTTAAGTTATGCCGATTACCTGGCTGATATACGTTTTGCATATGTTACCTATGCCCGTACTTTTCAGGGTATTGGGAATTTTGGAATTGGAATACAGCATATCGATTATGGCGAGTTCATGGAGACTGATGTATACGGCAATATTATAGGAACTTTTAACCATGTATACGATTACTCAATTAACGCTTACTATTCGCGCCCAATTTTGGACAGCCTGCTTCAGGTAGGTGGAACACTTAAAGCCATTGGTTCAAAATACGAATATTGGAATGCTTTCGGGTTGGCACTCGATGCCGGTGTTACCTATCATAATCCTACCCGGTTATTTACAGCGGCATTGGTTATGAAAAATATGGGAACTCATATTGAGCCGTACTTTGTGGGAGCCAAGAAAGAGTCACTTCCTTTCGAAATTCAGCTGGGAATAACACAAAAGCTTAAACATGCTCCCTTCCGTTTTTCCGTTCTCTTCCGTAATCTTGAAACTCCCAACCTGCGCTATAAAACAGAAGAAAATTTAGCAGACGACGTGGATCCGTTTACCGGAGAAACTTCAAAAGAAAATAAAATATCCTCGTTTGGAGATAATTTTATGCGGCATACTGTTTTGGGACTTGAATTCCTTCCTCTAAAGAATTTCAGTCTTCGTATTGGCTATAATTACAGGCGCAGGGAAGAACTTAAAATTCCTGAAAAAAGCGGAGCTTCAGGTTTTTCCTGGGGTTTCGGATTGAAAATATATAAGTTTAATATTAATTACGCCCGGGCTCGATATCATCTTGCCGCTGTTACAAATCACTTCACCCTAAGTATTAACTTAAGCGAATTCAGCAATAAGTATTAAATTTGAGACTTATCGAACTGTCCATGATATTGCTGAAAAAGAAAATCATTATTGCTATTGACGGATACTCTTCGTGCGGGAAAAGCAGCTTTGCCAAACTTATTGCATCTGATCTTAATTATATCCACCTCGACAGTGGGGCTATGTACCGTGCTGTTGCCCTATTTGCATTCAGAAAAGGCATGACTGAAGAAAAACAATTTAATAAAACTGAGTTTAAAAATAACCTCCCTGACATTAAGATTAGTTTCAAAAACATCCATGGCGAAAATCACACTTTCCTGAATGGTGAAGACGTTGAAAAGGAAATCCGTGAAGTTGAAGTTTCAGCAGCAGCGAGTACAATCAGCAAAATTCGTGAAGTACGGGAGCAGCTGGTCAGAATGCAGCAGGAGATGGGAAAAGATAAAGAAATTGTTATGGACGGGCGCGATATTGGAACTGTTGTATTCCCCAATGCTGAAGTGAAGATCTTTATGACAGCCGATATGAATATCCGTGCAAAGCGAAGGTACGAGGAACTGAAAGCGAAGGGAATCTCAGGCAGTTTCGAAGAAATATCAGAGAATATCGAATTACGCGACAACCAGGATACTCAAAGGGAAATCAGTCCGCTTCGGCAGGCCGAGGATGCTGTTGTTCTAGATAACAGCTCCATGAGCTTTGATGAACAAATGGTATGGTTCAGACATGTCCTTGATAAGAAGAACCTGCTGGTAATCTAATTCATATGGAAATTGTAATCGATCCAAGATCAGGTTTTTGCTTTGGCGTTAAGAGGGCTATCACTATGGCTGAAAACGAAGTCGCAAATGGAAAAACCATTTATTGTCTCGGTGAGATTGTTCACAATGCAGAAGAGGTAAACCGTTTACGGTCGCTGGGAATTGAGTTTATCGATCGCGAAACCTACTTCAGTCTATCCAATTGTAAAGTAATGATCCGGGCACATGGAGAACCTCCCGAAACCTATCAGCATGCCAGGTTAAAGGGAATAGAGCTGATCGATGCAACATGCCCTGTTGTGCTAAAATTACAGGATAAGATAAAAAATGTGGAAAGTACCTATCCGGAAGCCCAGATTGTTATTTACGGTAAACACGATCATCCGGAAGTGATCGGGCTTCGCGGCCATGCTAAACAAACCCTGATTATAGAATCTGCTAACGATATTGAAAAAGTAAGATTCACTAAACCAGTTTTCCTTTTCGCTCAGACTACCAAAGATAAAAGCATGTATTCCGCAATTAAAAAGAAAATTGCAGGGAGTCTGAGAAAAGAAGGGCTCACAGAAGATGATCTTGTTGTATCTAACTCTATTTGCGGGCAGGTTGCTAACCGTGCACCATGGCTTATTATATTCAGCAAGGCAGTAGATAGTTTGATTTTCGTAGGTGGTAAATCAAGTTCGAACAGTAAAATCCTTTTTAAGACTTGCAAACAGCATAATCCCAATTCCTATTTTATTACAAAAGCTGATGATGTGGAAGATCTCAAGTTAGGTTCCTATAACAGTATTGGAATTACAGGTGCCACTTCAACACCCTCCTGGTTGATTGATGCGGTTGCTACACGAATCAGACAACATTTTATGGCAGAAACATAATAATCAGCATAATTTAAATACTTCTTCTATCTCTCCAATTTTTATAAATGACAAGTCTGAACTTTCCAATATAAATTATCCATTTATTTAACATTGCCAGATGTATCATTTACAGGTGGTAATTTGTATTTTCACAGTTGAAATATGTAATCCGGATAAACTTGCTTTATGTCACAGGAACCCTTCCAATACGTCGATCTGATCCTTCCACTGGCGGTTCCGCAATACTATACCTATTCTGTGCCTGATTCATTAAAAGGGCAGGTTACGATCGGAAACCGTGTAACTGTTGTTCTGGGCAAGCGAAGAATTTATACTGGCATTATCCGAAAAATGCATAACTCTCCTCCCTCAGGATATACAATTAATCCCATACTTTCGGCTCTCGATGACCAGTCGCTGGTGAGTGAAAAACTGATGGAGTTCTGGGAATGGATTGCTGATTATTATATGTGTTCACCGGGTGAAGTCTACCGGGCAGCGATGCCCTCAGGATTAAAACTTGAAAGTGAATCGCAAATTTTTGCTGTTTCTAATGATCATGAAACAACTCTTTCCGATACAGAATATCAGCTAATTAAACTTGCCGAAAATTCGCCGGGTATTTCTATTCATAAACTGGTTGCAGCCGTTGGCAGAAAGGATATCATGCCAGTAATAAAAATCCTGATTGAGAAAGAATTAATAACACTTAAAGAAAACCTGGTTGAAATTTATAAGCCACGCAGGCAGGATTATTTAGTACTTGCCCCTGCCTACAGAAAACAGGATTCGTTGCAGGAATTGCTTACTGTCCTGGAAAAGAAAGCTCCTAAACAGGCAAGAGTACTTATAGAATTTCTGCATTTAAATGGTTATTCTGATAGTCCGGATATTCAAAGAGTAGCAAAAAATAAGTTGCTGAATTCGGTAAATATCTCACCATCGAGTCTTAATACTTTAATCGGTAAAGGTGTATTCCAGATCGAAAGTGAAGAAATAAGCCGGTTGAAGGGGGTGCTTGCTTCCCAACGTAAACCCTTTGCTTTAAACCAAAACCAAACCAGGGCTCATGTCAAAATACTCAATGAATTCCAATCAAAGGACGTTGTTCTGCTGCATGGAGTAACATCGAGCGGTAAAACAGAAATCTATATCCACCTTATCGAACATTTTATCCGGCAGAATAAACAGGTATTGTACCTGCTTCCCGAAATTGCCCTCACCACACAGATTATTTTGCGTTTGCAAAGTGTTTTCGGCAACCGTACAGGAGTGTACCATTCAAAATTTTCCGATGCCGAGCGTGTGGAAGTATATGAAAATTTATGCGGTATCAGGAAAAAAGACAGTCCGGAATACCAGATCATCCTGGGAGTTCGTTCATCGATATTCTTACCGTTTTCAAATCTAGGTCTCATTATTGTTGATGAAGAGCATGAGAATACCTATAAGCAGTTCGATCCGGCTCCGCGATATAACGCAAGAGATGCAGCTGTGGTGCTTGCATCAATGCATAAGAGCAAGGTGCTAATGGGTACGGCAACACCTTCCTTCGAAAGCTACCTGAATGCCATCAACGGTAGGTATGGACTGGTTGAACTCACCGAACGCTACCTGGACATTCAGCTTCCGGAAATATCGGTAATCGACTTGCGCGTAGCCAGGAAAAGAAAACAGCTGCATTCTCATTTCTCTCAACTCCTGATCGATGCTATGGAGGAAACTCTGGAGAGAAAAGAACAGATTATTCTGTTTCAAAACAGACGCGGATTTTCTCCTTATGTTGAATGTAATACCTGTGGCTGGATACCTTTCTGCAAGAACTGTGATGTAAGTTTGACCTATCATAAAAAATCAAACCGGCTGAACTGTCATTATTGCGGATATAATATTCCCTATCCATCAGGTTGCAGTTCGTGCGGAAGTTCAGACATCCGCACCAGGGGATTTGGAACCGAAAAGGTCGAAGATGAAGTTACCATCCTCTTCCCCGAGGCGAGAATTTCCCGGATGGATTTGGATACAACACGGACAAGAAGATCATACGAAAAAATAATAGCTGATTTTGAAAACCGTAAAATCGATATTCTTATTGGCACACAAATGATCTCAAAAGGCCTCGATTTTGACCATGTTAGGATTGTAGGTATACTAAATGCCGATAACATGCTTAACTTTCCCGATTTCCGGTCTTTTGAACGAAGTTTTCAGCTCATAGCACAGGTAAGCGGCAGAGCGGGCCGGAAAAAAGAACAGGGCAAAGTTATCATTCAAACCAGCAACCCGGATCATGTTGTCATAAACTATGTGCTGGAAAATAATTATAAGGGATTCTTTCATCATCAGCTCAATGAACGCAAAAACTTCAACTATCCCCCCTATTTCAGATTGATTAAGCTTACGATACGGCATAAAAAATTACCTGTAGTTTCAAAAGCGGCCAGCTACCTAGCCTCCGAACTTAGAAAATCGTTGGGTAATCGGGTTATAGGTCCTGAATTTCCTTTAATAGGCCGATTATTCAGCCATCATCAAAAATGTATTATGATAAAAATCGAAAGGGACAAACACTTCTCAACTCGTCGGCATCAGGTACTTGAAGCAATAGATAAAACAATGGTGCATGCTGAATTTCGGAGTTTACAAATAGTACCCGATGTAGATCCCTACAATTGATACCAGCTGTTTTCACTATCGGAAAATTAAATCCGATTTCTTAACAGTGTGAATTTTTAATTAACATTGCAGCTTAATTATCGAATAAATTATTTCACATCCAGTAATTGTAAGTCTCAGTGGGTAAGAAAACTTATTTCTGTTTTGTCCTGTTATCTATTTTTATTTTTACAAATAATTATCAATTATTTGGTTCACAAGAAGATTCGTTGCGCATTGAAAAATTTTACCAGAACCTTTACAACTATAAATTTCTTTCCGCTGACTCAATCCTCAAGGATATGAGTGATCAGAAAATATCCTCTCAGATTACAGGTATACTTCAGATAAGCTTATCGTGGTGGCAGATTATATCAGGTGAGAATACCCAGGATAAGATCGATAGTTTATTTAAAAGAATTGACTCGAACATTGCCCTTATTGAATATAAAACTCAAAAATCGGAACTAAGCCAGGATGAAATTCTTCAGCTTATTGTGCTCTACTCCTATAAATCGCGTCTGCATAATTATCAGAACAACCGTTTGGCCAGTTTCAGTGCATTCAAACAAAGCTTCAACTATTTCGAAAAATTGATTCCCTTTGATTCGGGTAATTGTGATATGTATAACTTTATAGCCGGCATGTATTATGCATTAGGAGGTCATTTACACCAACAATTCTCGCCTGTTTTCATTTTGGGCCTCAACAGGAATTATGCCGATACGGCAAAAGGATATAAGCTTTTAAAACTATGTACACTTTCGCAAAACAAGCAGATCCGGACTGAAAGTATATACTTCCTGATGAAATTATATTTCGAAGCCCAGGATGATCCGGAAGTGGCTTCAACATATTCCGGACAACTGGTCGATCAATTTCCCGATAACCTTGTTTTCCGGTTCAATTATGTTCTTATGTTGTATACGCTGGGAAAATATAATGCAGCCGAATCTGCTTATCAAAAATTACTAAAGCGGTCACAAATGAATTTACAGCTTACAACCAGACAAAAACAACATTTCGAGGAAGAATATACTAAACTCAAACATTGAGGGATGTTTTAGTAAATTATCGGGCCTGATCGTTAAATTTTCAATTTGCCTGTGGTAAGGATTCTATTAATTGGATTACAACCCGGTTTGCATTTTCGGACGCTACGTTAAGGAATTTTTCGATATCCAGGTCCGCATTCTCGTCAGCCGAATCGCTGATACTCCGAATCAGGATAAAAGGTGTATTATACTGATAACATATTTGTGCTACCGCGGCTCCTTCCATTTCTACTGCATCGGCCTGAAAACGGTTTATTAATTCCTCTTTTTTTATTTCCGATGCAATAAAAGCATCGCCTGTTGCAATTATCCCAGTCATGATCTTTGGCTGGTAAACCTGATCTCCTATTTCATAGGATTTAAGTTGAATTTTCGGAAAGTTTTCCTTTAAAATTTCCAGCATTCCCGAATCCGATTTATAGAAAACCGGATTTACCTTGCCTGTTATTGGACTTGAAACCGAGTAACTTATAACTGAATCATCATATACATAATTTAAATCGTGTTGAACACATTTTACCGCAACAACGATATCTGTGGGCTTCAGATCGGATTTCAATCCGCCTGCAATTCCGGTAAAAATCACTTCTGAAGGCTTAAAATAGCCTACTGTCAGAGTAGCTGTCATAGCTGCATTAACCTTACCAATTCCAGTATAGGCAACAACTACATCTTTTCCTTCCAGCAAGCCCCTGGTAAATTGAATCCCTCCAATAGTTATGATACGGGCATTTTCCAGATTGTCTTCCAACATTTTAATTTCATCGGAAAAAGCACCAAGAATGGCGATCGGATTTTTAAGCTCGTGCCTCTCTAAATTACAGGCGAAAAAACTCAGAAAAAATATTATTAACAAGAGTGACAGAAGAATTTTGTTTTTCATCGAAGTAAGAATTTACAGGCATTAAAAAATAGATACCATGTTGGATCAATATTTATAACTCAACCTTCCCGATCTTCCTCATAAGTGAAAGGATTTCCTGCTGCCTTCGGTACATATAAGGAGAAGGCCTGGCAGGATTTCTTTTTCGCGGATTGGGCAAACTAATAGCAATCATGGCTGCTTCGGCACGGGTAAGCTTTGCGGCAGGTTTATGAAAATAATGCTGGGCAGCAGCCTCCACTCCATAAATTCCAGGTCCCATTTCAATCAGGTTCAGGTACATTTCCATCACACGTCTTTTGCTCCAGCATGCTTCCAGCAATATTGTGAAATACAGTTCAAAACCCTTACGAAGGTATGTTCTCGCCGGCCAGAGAAAAACATTTTTTGCCGTTTGCTGAGATATAGTACTGGCACCCCGCTTTCTTTTTATACTTTTCTGATTGTATGCCTTTGCCTTGCGGATGGCCCCGAAATCAATGCCGAAGTGTTTTGTGAACCGGTTATCTTCCGAAGCAATTACAGCATGAGTCATATAAAGTGAAATCCGTTCGAGCGGTACCCATTGATGTTCAAATACAATTTTTTTATCTTCTTTTTTTTGTTGGAAGTATCGCTTCACCATAAGGGGTGTACGACGTGGATGTGTAAATGAGAAACATAGGGTAAAATATATGGAAACACCAATAAAGGTAAGAACCATAGACTTTAGAAATAGTGCGGATAGAAAAATTATTCTCTTATAATTCAGTGATTTAATCCAAAAAATAAAGTGCATATTTTATAGAGTAACTTTAAAATATTACGTAAAAATACACCTATTTTAGAATTGAATAATCTGTTCTTCTCCGTTATAATTGACTATTTTATCAGGATTCTTACAAATTTCAACACCTGTTCCATGTGCTTCACTAACTAATACAACCTGTATAGTCCGTTCTTTCAACATATCGGGAAATTTACCTTTGCGGTCGCTAATGGTAAGGATTTTATTTTTGTCATCCCAACTAAAATCTATTGTTGCAAAAATGCCTTTCTCATAATTGTAATTATCATTCTCATCCTCATAGAGTGTAAACTGCCCATTGGCACCCAAATAAATACGTAATTCCAGCGGATCGGCTGGTTTTTCTGTTGAATATTGGAGAAATGGTCCCATGGGTAATATAGAACCGGTCTTAACATACAATGGAATTATTCCCATAGGTGCGTCGGCGGAAATTATTTGCCCTTCTTCTAATGTAGAACCAGTCCAGAAATCAATCCAATAAGTACCTTCAGGAAGATAAACACTTCGGGTTTCCTGGCGCAATTCTTTAGTTTCTTCTTTCTTAAAAATAGAAGGGGTTTTCCAAAAAAGTTGCATTCTGGCAGCACCTGTTGAAGAGTTTTCTGTTTCAAGAATTAGTCTATACTCTTTACCCTTTCCCAGATATACTATTTCAGTATATTGTTCTACGCTTGTATATACCATTTGGAGAGTATCTCCATTTAAAATTATCCGCTTTGCATCAAAGCTTTTAAGATGAAACTGGTGAGGACCTGTTTCATCTGGGATTAATTTACCTTCCCAGCGAATGGAAAACATGGAATCGGTTACATAATCGGGACGCCCTGTATACCAAAAAACATCTATTGTTGAATCTATCTGTTCATGCCCTAAGTTTTTATATGTGTTGTCCTTATAGTATTTAGTATGTATTCCTTTCAATCCCTCTTTTGTATTATAATTTTTGCTACTTATCAATACTGAGGATTCTGGTGGACGATGGTACATATACTCAGTTACCGGACACACCATTATAGCCGGACCAAACATAAATTGATCATCAACAGAAAAAGTATTCTTATCTTCTGTGAAATCCATTGGCAAACCACGCATAATTGTATAGGCCTCATTAGTAACCTTCCAGGCAAGGGAATAGATATAAGGTAATAACCTGTAGCGTAGATTATCAAATTTGATAAGGATTTCGGTATAATCCCCCATTTCCCATATTTCGCGAGGTGTTTCCGAACCATGCGAACGAAATATCGGAGTAAATGTGCCTAACTGAAACATACGGGCATATAGTTCCTGGTAAGCCGGATCTTTACCTCCATTTATAAAAATTCCATCGTATGCACCAATAACAAATGCTCCTATATCAAAGGTCCAATAGGGTATCCCTGACATGCAATGATTCAGACCAGCTGCAATCTGATGTTTATAAACTTGCCAGCTCGCCCCTATATCTCCCGACCAGGTTGTAGTAGCATTGCGTTGCTGACCAGCATAAGTAGAGCGAGTGAGAATATATGCTCTGCGATCGGAAGTTTCAGCACGCCAGAATTTATAGATATCATCTGTCATTACTAATGAGAAAGCATTCAAATAACGCGCCCAGGTTCCAAGGTAGTTCATTCCCACCTTTTTCATTTCATATTCAGTCGATTCCTTTGTGAGAGCGTTTACAACATCGGGTTCGGTTGAGTCGATCCACCAACCATCGAGTCCTTTTGAATAAAGTCCATTTTTCAAATATTTCCAATACAGCGCATTGGCAGCAGGATTAAATGCATCATAATACTTGAAACCAGCCCAGCCAACAGGAGCATAGAGAAATCCTTGTTTCTTCATTTCAGAATAAATCTCAGTATTTTGACCTAGTGCAGGCCATATCGAAATAATAATATGAAAATGCATTGCATGCAGCTTGTCAACCATCTGCTTGGGTTTCGGGAAAAGATCTTTATCGAAAAACATTCCGCTCCAATTTTCTGCACCATTCCAGTAATCCCAGTCCTGGATCATATTATCAATAGGTATTTTAAGGTCACGGTATTTTAATGCCACCTCCATTATTTCATCCTGTGTGTCGTAATGTTCTTTACTTTGCCAATATCCATAGGCCCACTTCCCATACATAGGGGCCTGTCCTGTAAGATCACGATAACCTGCTATTACCTGGTCCATATTGTTCCCGGAAATAAAGTAATAATCAATATTGTCAGCAACATCGGACCATAATGAAGCTATTGAATTGCCATCATCTTCTAAAATCGTTTTTGAATAGTTATCCCATAGAATACCATATCCATTTGTAGAGATCAGGAAAGGATTTACCGCATCAATATTGGTTTGGACAAGCTTTACCGTCTTACCCCTGTAATTCATATACCCATACTGGTGTTGCCCTAAACCATATATCCCTTCATCAGGTGTCAGAATAAAATTTTGCTTTATTGAAAATGCTGTGTCACCTTCATATATAACCGGATTGAACTCTATCTCTCCTTCACTTAAAACTTGATTATTTTCAGGAGAATAATAGCTTAATATAAGCTCACGGGTATTGATATGTATTTTAATCTTTTTCGACTGAATAATAATTCGGTTTTTCTCCTTAAATGTCTGAAGTTCAATATCAGGAATGTTACTTTTCAGTACCGATAAACTTGTTTTTTCCGAAGTTGATTCAGGAAGCCACTTCACCACTCTCACAATATTATCGCTGTAAAACTGAACTTGCAGGTTGGCAGATTTCTTTTTTATAGTAATCCCATTCTGTATTTCCTCTATATCAAGCCTGGATCCTGAACAGCAATACATTAACAACGATATTGCTATTAAAAATGAATAAAAAAAGGTTTTATAAGTTCTTAACATAGTACTATAATTAGATTATAATGCTGATTATCTTCCAGTTAAAGATATTG
>Ga0307422_1001813_pt1 | contig 10961 bp, 8 predicted proteins | sample SalMarWE160290MG_FD_202153 | JGI IMG/M metagenome (GOLD analysis project Ga0307422, IMG submission 202153) | Salt marsh sediment microbial communities from the Plum Island Ecosystem LTER, Massachusetts, United States - WE1602-90 | ecosystem: Environmental > Aquatic > Marine > Intertidal zone >...
ATATCTCAACACCAATCAGTTCGCCACTGTCATTCAGTTCGGCTGTAATGTCAGGACCGATCTCAACACTTCCTCTCTCCGGCTCATCGGAGATCACCAGATGTAGCACATCATCTTTCTCAAAGTACACCATTCGAGTTTTATTCATTGGTAAATCTCCCTGTCCTAAGCCGAAAATTGACCTGTTGGCGAGTTGTGGCATGGATGGTTATTGGTGTTATCGAAGTCTCGTCTGTTTCATAAGGTATCATCACCAGTATATTGTCGTGACGCCCCACAATGATATGCCGTCTTGTCACAGTATCAAAATATCGCTCGGTTGAATGTCTCACGATATGCTCAATCTTGGCAAGGTCGAATCCGCGCAACCTTGCCCTGTGCTTCATGTAGTCTGTCCATACAACCATGGGTGCACGAACCTTTTTCGGTGGCGGTCTGTTTGCGGAATCTGCCCGCTATTTTAGCAAACTCTGAAAGTAATGTCAATTACGCTTGGAACGGGTTTTTCCCGGTATTTAGTGCCCTCTGCAAGCTGTCTCCCAACAGGTTGGCTGCCAGTAGCGTCAGCGTCAACGCCAGGCCGGGGAAAGTGCTGACCCAGGGCGCATCTCGCAGATAGCCCCGGCCTTCGTTCAGCATCGCGCCCCACTCTGGGGTGCCCAGCGGCGCGCCTAATCCCAAAAAGTTGAGGGCGGCGCCGTTGAGCAGGATCCATCCCAGTTGGGTAGCGGCAAAGGCCACGAGGGGAGCGGCGGCGTTGGGCAGGATGTGACGCACTATGGTGTGCCAATCGCTGCCTCCTAATGCGCGGGCGGCTTCTACGTAGGGCTGGGTGCGTATCTCGAGCGCGGCGCTGCGGGCCACACGCGCGTAGGCGGGTGTCGCTGCCAGTCCCACTGCGATGGACACCGAACCCATGCCCGGCCCCAGCACCGCTACCACCGCCATCGCCAACAGCAGGCCGGGAAAGGCCAGCAGCGCGTCCACCAGGCGCATCGTCACGCTCTCGACGCGGCCGCCAAAATAGCCGGCGGCCAGGCCGGCCGGCAGCCCCAATCCGACGGCTACTACCAGGCCCAGCAGACCCATCCCCAACGTCCATTGCCCGCCCCACAGGAGGCGGGTCAACACGCTTCTGCCGAGCAGATCGGTCCCCAGTGGATTGCCTGGACCAGGCGGCAGGAGTGAGCGGCTCGTGTCTGCGGCTAGCGGTCCGTTGGGAGCCAGCAGGGGGGCCAGGCCGGCTCCCAAAGCTGCCAGCACCAACCAGGTCAGCGCGGCCAACGTGGCCGGTTGGCGAAGGAAAGGACGCGGGAGAGGCGGGGGCCTTTCGATCACGCCAGCTCCTCCCGTAGGCGCGGGTTCAGCCAGGCCTGTGCCAGGTCCGCCGCCAGGTTGACCAGCACGTAGGCCAGCGCGCCGAACAAGATCACGCCGCGTACCACGGGCAGATCGCGCCAGATGATGGCCTCGACTGCCAGCTTGCCCAGGCCTTGACGGACGAACACCGATTCGGTGATCACGGCGCCGCCCAGCAGAAAGCCGAATTGGAGGGCCACGATGGTCAGGGCCGTGGGCAGCGCGGGACGGAGTACGTGGACGAGGAACACCCGCCGGGCTGGGAGCCCGCGTGCCCGCGCGGCTTGCACAAACGGCTCTTCCATCACTTCCAGCACGCGCGCTCGCACCAACCGGGCGATCGAGCCGGAGAGCGCAAAGCCCAGCACCAGCGATGGCAGCAGCAGGTGGCGCAGGTCGCCCTGGCCGGTGGCCGGGAACCACTCAAGCTCAAGAGAGAACAGGAGGATCGCCAGGAGGCCCGACCAGTAGGTGGGGGTGGAGAGGCCCAGAACGGTCACTGCCGTAGCAGCTGTATCCAGCCAGGTGGAGTGACGCAAAGCGCCCAGAACGCCCAAGGCCAGCCCCGCCGCTGTCCCTACCAGGGTCGCCGATACGGCCAGTTCCGCCGTTGCCGGGAGCTGCTCCAGGATCATCTGGCCGACCGGCCGGCCGTGAAGCCACGATTGGCCCAGGTCGGCCCGGGCCAGGCTCCACAGGTAGTGCGCGTACTGCATAAGCACGGGGTCGTCCAAGCCCAGTTGGGCGCGGCGTTCGGCGATCTCTGCTTTGGAGGCGCCGGAGGCGGCCAGGAGCGCCTGGGCAGGATCGCCTGGTGTCAACTGCATGGCCACAAAGGCCAGCGTCACGGCCAACCAGAGGACGAAGGCCGCCTGGAAGAGCCTGCGTCCGACGTACCGAGCGATCATCAGGTCATTCCGGGGTTATGGATTGCGCAATAGGTGATGCGTGATCCGTGATGCGTAATAGGTCATTGGACCTCTGCACCTGTCACGTCGACCAGCCACGGGAACCACCCCTGCGCGTCGAAGCGCAGCCCCTGCACCCGGTCACTGACGCCGTTCAGGTTGACATAGTCTCGGATGGGCAGCACCAGGGCCTCGTTCATCACCCGTAGTTGGATTTGGCTGTAGAGCGCCTCGCGTCCCTCCCGGTCGGACGTGCGCGCTGCCGCCTCCAGCCAATTGTCCAACTCGGCGTCATCGAGCTTGGACCAGTTGAAGCTGGCCTGGGAGTGAAAGAATTTGCGCAGGATGTCGGGGTCGCTGCCCGAGAGGTTGAATGGGATCAGGTGGTGGCGACCCTCGCCCGCGATCTCCAGCGCCTCGGAGTAGCTCACCGGCGATGGGGCGTTCACCTCGATCCCCAGCGTCGACCACTGGGCTGCCAGCAACTGGCCCACCTGGGGCATATAGCCCCAACCCATCAGTGTCATGTCCAGGACGAGCGGTTCTCCGTTCTTGTCACGCACGCCGTCGCCGTCGCTATCCTGCCAACCGGCCTCGTCCAGCAGCGACGCTGCCCGGGCCGGGTCGTGAGCGTAATAATCCTGCACCTCTGGCTCGTAGCCAAAAGTGTTCGCCGCCAGCGGCCCGTACGCCACGGGGGGGGTGTCGCGAAAGATGGTGGAGACGATGGCCTGTCGGTTTGTGGCAAAGATGAGCGCCTGTCGTACTTTGGCGTCGTCCAGTGGTGGGCGGGTGGTGTTCAGGAAGAACATCAGCGACACGCCGGGGATGGGCGCTGCCTCGATGCGAAAATCGTCGTTTTCCTCCAACCGGGCGGCATCCTGCGGCGGGATCTCGCCCATGATATCCACCTCGCCTGTCTCCAGTGCGGGCGAGCGGGTGGCCGGATCGACAAAGAAGCGGAACTCGATCTCGTCCACCTGGGCCGTCTCGTGCTGGTAGACCTCTGGCCCCCATGCATAGTCGGGATTGCGGCGCAGCAGCAGGTGATCCTGCGGCACGTACTCGGCAAAGGTGAACGGCCCGGTGCCCACCTGGTGCAACTGGTAATCGCTACCCCACGTTTCGACCGCCGTCGGAGAGGCCATCCCCAGGTAGACCTGGCTGAGCGAATCCAAGAGCGGGGCGAAAGGCTCACTGAGATGGATGCGCACCGTGTACTCGTCCATCACCTCCACACGTTCGTATGGGCCGAGCATAAAGCGCGCTTTCTGGGAGGCCAGGTCGGGGCTGGTGATGCGTTCCAGGTTGAAGCGCACCGCCTCGGCGCTAAAGGGCGTGCCGTCGTGGAAGGTGACGCCTTCGCGGAGGTGGAAGGTGTAGACCAGTTCATCCTCGGAGACGTCCCAATCCTCCGCCAGGCCGGGAACAAAGTCGCCGGTGTCCGGATTGAGGTACACTAACGTGTCGTACACTGAAGTGAGCGGGATGCCCAGTTCCGACGAGGCGTTGACGTGGGGGTCGATCCCCGAAGGGGCCAGCGTCAGCCCGTAGACGAGGCGGATGGGCGTGGGAGTAAAGTCGGATGAGGGGAAGGGGCGAGACGTCGAGGTGAAAGTCGCCGGAGGGAGTGGGTCACAGCATCCGGCGATCAGAATGGAAAGCAACATGAGCATTGGGAGCAGGCGTTTCATGGTATATCCCTCCAAGTTGTGGTCGTGGGCTGGCATATTGTAAATTGGTAGATTGGTAACCCGTTTACCAGCTACCAATTTACCAGTCTACCGATTCACCAACCTGCCGCAAGATTATAGCACACCCGATAGGGTTGACAAATAGCACGCCCAACGGTACAATCCGGCCTGTGCAAGACACTGTCCAATCCCTCAATCGTGATCGTTTGAGCGTGTTGGTGGCCGTACTGCTTTTGGGCAGCGCGCTTTTTCGCTTTATCGAGTTGCCCGAGCACGTGTGGAATCTGGAGCCGCTGGGATCGCCCCTCGAAATCCGCGTCACGGGTGTTTGGTTATTGGTGACGTTGATGGTGGGGGTGGTCTGCACCGGTACCAATCTCATTCTGCACGACCACCCGCACCTGGGACGGCACCCTGGGTGTCCTATCTATGTCTCTTGGATTTTGCCGGGGACGCTGGCTGGCCTCTCGGCGTTCTTGCTGGAGCGCATCTCCGCCTGGCCGGCGTGGATTGGGGGATTGCTATTGGCTGGCATTGTGATCAGCTTGGTCATCTCTGCCGAGTACGCCGTCGTCTCCCCCGATACCGCTGGCTATCCCGCGGCGAGGTTGGCGCTGAATATGCTGGCCTATTTGCTGGTCTTTGTGCTTTTCGCTTCTATCTATCAGATGCGTACGCGTAGTTTGGTCACGGCCACGTTGATGCTGATGATCGCCGGGGTGTTCTCGCTTGACCTGTTGAGTGTGGCGGACGTGCCGTTCCGGCGCGTGCTTCCTTTCGCCGGTGTCGTCGGCCTGATTGTCGGTGAGGCCACTTGGGCAATGAACTACTGGCAGATCAGCGCCTGGATCGGCGGACTGCTCCTGTTGCTCATCTTTTACGTCGCCGTCAACGTGGCTCACCAGTACTTGCTGGAGCGCCTGCGGGCCTCACTCCTGATCGAGTTTGCCGTCGTCTCCGTGGTCGTGCTGATCGTCATTTTGCTAAGGACCCCATAGATAATAAAGCTTTCGAGTTCGCTGGCTCTCATTCCGTGGTGTTTGAAGGAGGAAGCGTGCAGACTGATTCCCTTTCGCTATTTGAGAAAATTCCATCTCGTATCGCGCGTTTGGAGGATCTGGCCTATAACTTTTGGTGGAGCTGGCACCATGGGTCGCGCGACCTGTTCAAGATGCTCGATCGGACGTTGTGGCGCAGCACCGGTCACAACCCGGTCAAGATGCTGCGCGAGGTGCCTCAGGAGCTTTTGCAGGATCTGGCGTCGGATCCGCTCTTCCTGCGTCAGTATGATGCCGTGTTGATGGCGCTTGACGCCGACTTGAACAACGGGCACCTTTGGTTTCCGAGTCGATATCCTGAGCTGGGAGCGAGCCCCATCGCCTACTTCTCTGCCGAGTTTGGCTTGCACCGCTCGCTGCCTATTTACTCCGGTGGACTGGGGGTGCTGGCGGGCGATCACTGCAAGGAGGCCAGCGACATCGGGTTGCCACTGCTTGCAGTGGGCTTTCTCTACGAGATGGGGTACTTTCGCCAGACGCTTACCTCCGATGGGTGGCAGGAAGCGGTTTACCCGGTCTTTAAGGCGAAAGAGGCTGCCATCCGCGAGGAGTTGTGTGAGGGCAGTGGAGACTGCCTCTTTGTTCCGGTAGAAGTGGGCGATAGGGAGGTGCAGCTCCAGGTCTGGCGCGTTCAGGCGGGGCGAGTGAACCTTTACCTGATGGACGCCCACCACGATTTGAACGCGCCGTGGGACCAGGAGTTGACCGCGCGGTTGTACGGTGGCGATCAGGAGATGCGCATCCAGCAGGAGATCGTGCTGGGCATCGGTGGCCTGCATGTCCTGCGGGCGCTGGGGATCGATCCGGCCGTTTACCACCTCAACGAGGGACATTCGGCCTTCTTGGTGCTGGAGCGCGCGCGTAAGATGGTCGAAGCCGGACAGTCCTTCGAGGAAGCGTGCCGGGTCATCAGGGACACGACCCACTTTACGACCCACACACCGGTGCCTGCCGGTCACGATGTGTTTCCCTTCCATCTGGTCGAGAGGTACTTTCACAACTATTGGCCTCGTCTGGGGCTCAGCCGGGAAGCTTTTCTGGAGCTGGGGTGCGCTGATGGGGATAACCACGGTTTCAATATGACGGTGCTGGCGCTGCGCATGTCTGGGCAGTGTAACGGCGTGAGCAAGCTGCACGGTGAGGTGTCCCGCCGTATGTGGCAGGGGCTCTGGCCCGAGAAATCGGTGGATGAGGTGCCCATCTCGCACGTCACCAACGGTGTCCACGTGCCGTCGTGGATCGGCGACGCGATGAATCGCGTCTACCGCAAGTACATGAGGCCTGATTGGATCGACGAGCAGGACGACCTCGCCCTGTGGGAGCGCATTCTCGACGTGCCGGACGAGGAGCTATGGGCAGCTCACGTGCATCTCAAGCGCAAGCTGATGGCGTTGATCCGCGAGCGGGCGCGTCGGGCGCGCGTCGAGCGCAGGGATCCAGAGCAGGTTTTGACCTGCGGGACGTTGCTCGATCCTGAAGCGCTCGTCATCGGCTTTGCGCGGCGCTTTGCCACCTACAAGCGGGCGACGTTGATCTTTCACAATCTGGATCGCCTGGGGCAGTTGCTCCACAATCAATATCGACCGGTGCAGTTTATATTTGCTGGCAAGGCCCATCCGGCCGACGATGGTGGTAAGCGGCTCATACAGCACATCTACAATGCCGCCCGCGACCCGGCGATGGGCGGGCGCATCGCCTTCATCGAGGACTATGACATGCAAGTGGCGCGTTACCTGGTGCAGGGGGTGGACGTGTGGCTCAACAACCCGCGCCGGCCGTATGAGGCCAGTGGCACCAGCGGCCAGAAGGCAGCCGTCAACGGCGTGCCCAATCTGAGTGTGCTCGATGGCTGGTGGACCGAGGGGTACAACGGGGCTAACGGCTGGGCCATCGATGCCGGGCAGGACGAGTTTGAGAACGAATGGGCGCAGGATGCCGCCGAGGCGGAGGCGCTGTATGATTTACTTGAGCACGAGGTCGTGCCCCTGTTCTACCAGTGGGACGCCGACGGCGTGCCGCGAGGGTGGGTGCGGGTGATGAAGGAAGCCATCCGCACGGCAGCTCCCGTCTTTTGTACCCGGCGTATGGTCAAAGAGTACGCCGAGCGTTTTTACGTGCCGGCTGCCAGGCGGGCCCGTAAATGAGTTTCCCCAAAAAGCCCTGCCTTCTGCAGCAGCCCTTTTTTTCTCACCTGGTCAGTTCCGCAAACAGACGCAGGTAATCTGCCAGATGCTGCGTGGTAAGAAAGTTCTTCCGCACGTGCTCCCGCGCGGCTTCCCCCATACGCCGCGACTCTTCAGGATGCTGTAGGAGGTAGAGCGCTTTCTCGCCGCAGGCTTTCACCGAGTCCACCAGGAAGCCGGTCTGACCGTCGATGACCTGCAGCGGGATGCCGCCCACGTTGCCGCCCACCACCGGTTTTCCCTTCCACAGCGCCTCCGTCACCACCAGCCCGAACCCCTCGCGGGTCGACTTTTGAATGATGACGTCGCTGACGGTCTGGAAGGCCCCCACCTCCAACGCGCCCACGCCGTGAAAGTTGTGCAGGATGTGGACGTCCTCGTCCTTCCCGGCGTGGCGGATCGTCTTGTCCAGGTAATACCAGCCTTGGGGATCGTCGGAGGCCATTGAGCCGACCAGGGCCAGTTGTACCTCCGGCACCTGCTCTTTGACGATCCGATAGGCGTCGATCACCCCCAGCGGATCCTTCCAGGGATCGAAGCGGCTGACCTGAGTGATGAGTGGGCGATTCACGTCGATACCAAAGCTGGCTACGATCTCCCGTGCCTCCTGCTCCGCCATCGGCGCGTTCTTGGGCGAGAGGGGATCGATCGTCGGCGGGATGATGGCCAGGTGGTCTGGATTCACTCCAGGGTCCACGTATTCCTTCATCGTGAAAACGGCGGCCTCGTACTCGGCGATGTAGGGGGCGAAAAAGTTCCAATACTCGGGGTTTGGATTGGAGGTATCGATGTGGCAGCGCCAAATCCAATGCTTGCCCCCGACTAGACCGTGGTAGCGAAGCAACCCGGCAGGCTGCGGGTCGTGGACGATGACAAAGTCGTATTCCCCTTCGAACGCGTGTGCGTTCACCTCGTTGTAGCGCTGCCAGATGGCCTTCATGTCATCGGTAAAGGGGGTAGCCATTCCCTGTAGACCGTTGTGGCAGGCCTTGGTGACGTTAAAGAACTCGTCCTCCCCCGCAATGACCTGCCACTCGACTTTCAGGCCCACGTCCCGCATCAGCGGCACCAGCGTGTACAGTATCTCCGCGACGCCGCCGCCAAAGGCCGTGGCGTTGATGTGCACCACGCGCGCGCCCTGCAGCGGCTCGGCCGCTGCGCGAATCTCTGCGATTGCCTCGTGTCCGACGATGGGTTGGTAGTCGGCCAGTTGTTTTGGCTCTAGCTTGACTGTTTGTAACACGATATTTATCCCTTCACCGAGCCGGCCAGGATGCCGCGCACAAAGAACCGCTGCAAGGCGAAGAAGATGATCATTGGCATCAGCATCGAGATAAAGGCAGCGGCTGTGAGCAGGTGCCATCCTGCTCCTAGCGAGGTGACCATATTGCTGATCTGGTAGGTGAGCACCGGCGTCGTGCCGCCCAAAAAGACCAGCGCCACCAGCAGGTCGTTCCACACCCACAGGAACTGGAAGATGGTCAGCGAGGCGATGGCCGGTGTGGAGAGTGGTAGCGCCAGGCGGATGAACGCCGTCCAGGGGGACGCGCCGTCCAGGTAGACCGACTCGAACACGTCGCGCGGTAAGGACCCGATAAAGTTGCGCAGCAGGTAGATGGCGTATGGCAGGCCAAAGCCGGTGTGAAAGAGCCAGATGCCGACGAACGTGCCATTCAGTCCCAGTTGTGTGTAGATGCGGTAGATGGGGACCAACGTCATCTGGAGCGGCACCACCTGCAGGCCAACCAGGATGACGAATAGAAGCTGGCGGCCTCTGAAATCCAGCCAGGAGAAGGCATAGGCGGCAAAGGCCGCGAACAACACCGGCAGGATAGTAGCGGGAACGGCCACCAGCATGCTATTGAGGAAGGACCTCCCCATACCCTGCGGGCTGAGCAGGCCGGTTCCTGTGCATTCTGGGTCTGGATTTTCTACCAAGCATGCCTCGGCGTAAGGCTTCCGTCCCCGGTACCCCACCAGCGCGGCTTGGTAGTTGTTGAGTGTGAAGCGCGCTCGGTCCACGTCCTCAGGATCTCGGGGCGATAGAGCCGTCCACCAGCCGCTCTCGTTGATATCTTGGAAGGGACGCAGGGAGGTGGCGAACAGGCCGAAAGTGGGCAGCACCCACACGATGCACAGACCGATGATCACGGCGTGAAGTGGGACGGTTTTCAAAATGTTCACTAGTTTGTTCATCGCATGGCCTCCTGTTGCTGGAACCGGCGGATGTTCATGTATCCCACCGGGATGATGAGTAGGATGAGGATGACGGCAATCGCCGACGACAGGCCGGAGTTGTACTTGATGAACTGCTCCTGATACATGCGAGTGGCGATGACCTGCACGTCTGGCTGCCCGCCGCCCATCACGTAGACGATGTCGAATATCTTGAGCACGTTGACGACCATAGTAGTGATGACGACGGTGATGGTCGGCATGATCATCGGCACGACGATGCCCCAAAAGACGCGCCACTCATTCGCGCCGTCTACTCTCGCGGCCTCGAGAATCTCCTCGGGCACGCCCTTGAGCGCCGCAGACAGGATGGTCATGCAAAAGCCCGTCCACATCCAGACGCCCACGATGATCAGGCAGATGTTGTTCAGCCACGGGCCACGCGTAAGCCACGGGATTGGCTTACCGCCCAGCCCGGTGACGATGGCGTTCAGAATGCCTACCTGGCTGCCAAAGCTGGCATAGTCGTACACAAAACCCCAGATGATACCCGCCCCTACGAACGAGATGGCCATGGGTAAAAAGATGACCGCTTTGGCGAGGGGTTCGTATTTGACGCGGTCGACCAGGACGGCGATCAGAAGCCCCATACCGGTCGTGCCGGTGACCATCAGGACGATCCACAGGGCATTGTTTCTAAAAGCCCGCAGCATCACTTCGTCGCTCAGCGCACGGCGATAGTTCTCAAAGATGCCCCAGCAGGGATGACCTTCAAGGCACGTGGCTGCCGCCGACAGTTCACCTTCAGTATCTTTGAGACTGAGGCCGATCGTGTTGACGGTGGGATAGACGACAAAGAAGGTCAGGATCAGCATCGCGGGCAGGACAAAGAGTAGCGGCATCAGCCGCCCTTGCTTCATGATCTTTGGTACAACGCTTGTGCTCATAGTCGCACTCCTTTCCTACACGGGTAGGTGCTAGGATGGGAGGGGAGACCCCAACGGGGTCTCCCCTGAACTGTCGCTAGTACGCTTCAGTGGCCAGGTCTTCAAGACGCTGTAGGATGGTGTCCAGGTCGCCGCCACCGATGTACTCGGTGACGCCGGAGAAGTAGTCCATGTTGATGCCACCGCGCATGCGGTCGTCGGCGTCAAAGCTGAAGGACGGCGCTTCGTTCATCGCCGTGGCCATCTTGCCGCTCAGCGCGCTGGGGTAGGCGCTCGCGCCCACCTTGCTGTTGGGCGAGAGTCCCCAGCCGGACTCGGCCAGATCCTCGCCGGCTTCTTGGCTGAACATGTAGGCCATCAGAGCCTTGGCGGGCGCGTTGTCGTTGAACATCACGAAAACGTCCGCGCCACCCTGCATCGGGGCGCCAGGGTCGTCAGCCTTTGCCGGCAGCAGGAAGAAGTCATAGTCGTCGACTTCAGCCAGGTCGGGGTACTGCTCGGCGATGACGCCTCCGGCAAAGCCCGCCATACGGCACAGATAGGCCTCGGGCGGATCGAGGAACAGGGGGTAGAGGGATTCGGCAAAGCCGGTGTTGACGGTGCCGTCGGCGCCGCCCAGGGCGTACTCGTCGCTGGC
>Ga0307422_1001815_pt1 | contig 10939 bp, 11 predicted proteins | sample SalMarWE160290MG_FD_202153 | JGI IMG/M metagenome (GOLD analysis project Ga0307422, IMG submission 202153) | Salt marsh sediment microbial communities from the Plum Island Ecosystem LTER, Massachusetts, United States - WE1602-90 | ecosystem: Environmental > Aquatic > Marine > Intertidal zone >...
CCAGTTCATATCTGTTTGAACCAAACTGCCGATAAGCCTTAATGATATTTCGTTCAATATCCTTTGGCGTTCTCCTTGATCCTGGCTTTGGGCCTCTTTTCTCCGGTAATACTGACAAAGGGTCTTTCTTTGACTCAATCCATCTCGTATAGTACCGGCGCAGTTCCTTAGGCGATATATGATGGGCTGCACAAAGTAATTTTACGTTCTTAAATGCCCTTGGTATTACTTTAACTCTTGTCTTTTCGTATTCCTCTAATATCGGCACCCATCGCTTAATCACCACTTGTTGCTCGTGTTTCATTTGTATCTCCTTTGGCTTTTTCTTCCCTTACTTATTATACCAAAAGAGTTACCTAATTACTGAGCATGTACAACGGTTCTATTTAATTATACGTATTCATGGCCTAGTCTTTTCCAGATACGATTATGGTCTCGATAGCGTCAGAGGTCCCCTCTATGCTCTCTTCTACCAGGGGAAGTTGTTCTTTATCGAATGGGGAAAGGACGTAATCCGCCCCCTCGTCAGGCGTTTGCGGCTTGTCAATTCCCACCTTTATCCTCAAGAAGTCAGAGCTCCCTAACTGCTCAATGATTGAGCCGACGCCCTTGTGTCCGCCATGCCCCCCATTTTCCTTGATCTTTATCCGGCCGCATGCCAAATCCAAATCGTCATGTACCACCACGAGGTGATCGAGGGGGACTCCCAATTCCTTGATCAATTTCTTTGCCACTGCACCGCTCCTGTTCATGTAGGTCAAGGGCTTTGCTATTACAACCCGCTGTGCTCCGATTCGGCCTTCCCCTACCTGAACCTTTCCCAGGCGCCTTTTGAGCTTAATCCCCTTCTTCCCGGCAAAGCGATCCACGCCCCGAAAGCCCACATTGTGTTTTGTCAATTGATATTTTTTACCCGGATTCCCCAGGCCGATGATAAGCCAAGTCACCGTGAATAACCCCTCAAAATGGTGGTTTTTATTGCAAATATAGTGAAACCTTTAGTGCTTGATGTCAAGAAAAATTTATATTTCCCGCCCCTCAACATTGAACTTCCTTTCACAAAAAGATGAAAAATGCCTTGACTTTACTGCATTCGTTCTGTTAGATTAAAGCATCTTTATAAAAAGGTTTGAGTAAAAACAACAAAAGGAGGATAGGAATGATGATTTCTAAAAAAGTTTTCAGCGCAGCATTACTAGTATGTATAGTGATGCTCCTTGCATCTCCGGTACTTGCCGGTGAAGCGGATATCATACTGCCGCCCCTTGATCAGGTACAGTTCAGCGCCTTTGGCGGTATAAGTGGTCTTTCTATTATGTACGTCGGTCTTTTTATCTGTATTGTCGGGTTAATCTTCGCGATGATTCAGTACAAGCAGACGCACAATTTGCCGGCCCACAAGTCGATGCTTAATGTTTCCAGCATCATCTGGGAGACCTGTAAATCCTATCTCGCGCAGCAGGGCAAGTTTCTCATCGCCCTCTGGATCCTCATCGCCGCATGTATGGTATATTACTTCATAGGGCTCTCCCATACGTCAATCGGCCAGATGGCGGTCATCCTCTCCTCTTCGGTTCTCGGCATCCTCGGTTCCTATGGGGTCGCCTGGTTTGGTATGAGGATCAACACAAAGGCAAACGCAAGAACTGCCTTTGCCTCTCTGACGGGCAAACCCGTTGACGTAATTAACATCCCCATGAAGTCGGGCATGAGCGTCGGCCTCCTGCTTGTCAGTGTCGAACTCTTTTTCATGATCTGCATCCTTGTGTTCCTTAAGGAATTGGCAGGTCCCTGCTTCATCGGTTTCGCCATCGGCGAATCACTCGGCGCGAGCGCGCTCAGGATCGCGGGCGGTATCTTCACGAAGATCGCCGATATCGGCTCCGACCTTATGAAGATCATCTTCCATCTTCCTGAAGATGACCCCAAGAATCCCGGCGTCATCGCCGACTGTACCGGCGACAACGCGGGCGACAGCGTTGGCCCCACAGCGGACGGCTTCGAGACCTATGGCGTAACCGGCGTGGCGCTTATCGCATTTCTCGCCATCGCGCTGGCTGCAAACGTGGCTATGTCGGCAACCCTCATCATCTGGATTTTCGCGATGCGTATTCTTATGATAATCACATCTCTCGTCTCATATTTTATCAATAGAGGCATCACCACGTCTCTCTTTGGCGACAAGAAGAAATTCAACTTCGAGCAACCCCTGACAAACCTTGTCTGGATCACGTCGATCATCTCGATCCTCGTTACCTTCGGTGCAAGCTATGTGCTTCTCGGTGAGCTCGACCCTAAGTACCCCGGGCTCTGGTGGGCGCTGTCCATCATCATCAGCTGCGGCACCGTGGCCGGGGCATTGATACCTGAATTCACCAAGGTCTTTACGAGCACAAAGTCGCGGCATGTGCGGGAGGTTGTCGGCGCGGCCCGTCATGGCGGGGCATCGCTCGACATCCTCTCCGGATTTGTAGCCGGCAACTTTTCGGCCTTCTGGGAAGGTCTCGTAATCCTTGTTCTCATGTTTATCGCCTATCTGGTGTCCCTCCATCCCGCTTTCCTCGCGATCATGCCTGCGAAGTTTGTATTTGCGGCGCCTGTCTTTGCGTTTGGCCTTGTGGCCTTCGGTTTCCTCGGCATGGGACCTGTCACGATCTGCGTTGACTCCTTCGGCCCTGTCTCCGACAATGCCCAGTCAATCTATGAACTCTCCCGCATCGAGAGCATTCCCCGCATCAAGCAAGAAATCAAGAGGGATTTCGGATTTGATCCCGATTTCAAGCATGGCAAGGACTATCTCGAAGAGGCGGACGGCGCCGGAAATACCTTCAAAGCGACCGCGAAGCCGGTTCTCATCGGCACCGCTGTTGTCGGCGCCACCACGATGGTCTTCGGCATCATCATGCTTCTTGAAAACCTCTATGGAAACGTTATCGCCCAGTTGAGCCTCGTAAATCCCAAGATCATCCTCGGTCTTCTGATGGGTGGGGCAGTTATATACTGGTTTACCGGCGCCGCGACACAGGCTGTCACAACGGGCGCATACAGGGCCGTTGTCTTCATCAAGAAAAAAATCAACCTCAAAAAAAAGGCGGCATCCATCAAGGACAGCAAGGAAGTAGTAAAAATCTGTACCCAGTACGCGCAGAAAGGCATGGTGAATATCTTTGTCGTTGTCTTTTTCCTTGCCCTCGCACTCTCCTTTTTTGATCCTTACTTCTTCATCGGTTACCTTATTGCCATCGCCTTTTTCGGCCTCTATCAGGCTATCTTTATGGCAAATGCAGGCGGTGCCTGGGATAACGCGAAGAAGATCGTCGAGGTAGACCTGAAAGAAAAGGGCACTCCACTGCACGAAGCGACCGTTGTCGGCGACACCGTCGGCGACCCCTTTAAGGATACCTCTTCGGTCTCCATGAACCCCGTCATCAAGTTCACCACGCTCTTCGGCCTGCTTGCCACAGAGATCGCGGTGACGATGACAAGCCGTAGTTTGAAGCTTGGCCTCGGCCTTGTCTTTTTTGTAATCGCTCTGATCTTTGTGTATCGTTCATTCTACAGCATGAGGATCGGCGAAGAGAAGCTCGGTTAATCAGTACAATAAAAATAAAGGGGGCGTTCCGGGTGGGACGCCCTTTTTATTTTTCGAAGCTTTCTTTACCACACCATTAAACCTGCGTGCATACCAATCGGGATTTATTGAGAGAGCGCGACGAGGAGGCGGTTGAGGTCGGTTGAAATACGCTTCGATGTATGCTAAAAAGGTGAAGAGACGCCATGAGAAAACGAGCAAAACCATCCTTGATAAATCCAAAGGCCCGACGAAAGGAACAGATGAGACGAGGAAAGCTGATCTTCCTCATCATTGTGGCCCTTGCCGTAATCCAGCTCATCGCCTCGCATCAATATATCCTTAAAGCTATCGGCCGATACCTTGTCTATCAGCAGGACCCCCAACACGCTGACGTAGTCGTCATCCTGGCCAATTGGGACGACACCATCGTCAGGGCCAGGGGCGGGGCGGATCTCTTCAAAAGCGGGTTGGCGAAGACCATCTTTGTCCCCCGGATGGAGCGCATGGAGGGACATGAAGAAATAGCGCAACGGGGTATCACTATCCCAGAGAATCGAGATCTTCTCATTACCATCCTTCAAGGACTTGGGGTCCCCTTGGTTGCCATCGAAACATCTGGGCAAGAGGTCACCGATACATGGGATGAGGCCCGAGAGGCGAGCCATTTCATCGAGGCAAAGGGGTATACGACCGTTCTCTTGGTGACATCCAAATATCACGCCAGGCGTGCCTCTCTCATCTTTAAGGATGCCCTCAAGGGAAAGGCTACGGTCATCAGTGTTCCCTCCCCTTATGACTCGTCTGATCCCGAGGTATGGTGGAAACAGAATGAAGATTCAAAAAGGGTGATCATGGAATATCAAAAACTCCTGGTGTGCTGTTGGCGCAAGATTTTCTGAGAAAGGAGGAAACAATGGAAAAGGGCGATACCATTACCTTTCCTTTTGGAAAGGGTGAAAAAGAAGGGATAGTCTACCAAGTTTTTCCCACAACGGTATATATCAAGGCAGACTTTCCCAAACACAAAGGGAAGATTATCAAGCGATCGATTATGGATGTGCAACCGACGAAGGAAGGTAAGAAAATAAAGGAAGAAAAAAAGAAAGAGGTAAAGAAAAAGGAAGCGAAGACAAAGGCAAAGCAGAAGACCAAAGCACCAAAAGAGACACGTAAAAAAGGAAAGAGTGTAAAGAAATCCACCCCATAATGAAAGAAGGCATCCTCCAGAGGGACCTATGGGATTTAGGTGCGGTATAGTGGGACTACCCAACGCGGGGAAATCTACTATCTTCAACGCCCTCACAGCGGCGGGGGCGGAAGTGGCCAGCTACCCCTTTTGCACCATCGAACCCAATGTCGGTATCGTCCCCGTACCGGACGAGCGCTTAACGGCCTTGGCCCGCCTGATCAAGCCCCAAAAGGTCACCCCTACGATGCTGGAGTTTGTCGATATTGCAGGGTTGGTCAAGGGGGCCAGCACGGGGGAGGGCCTCGGGAATCAGTTTTTGGCGCATATACGGAACGTGGATGCCGTCGCCCACGTGGTCAGGTGCTTTGCCGATGGTGATATAGCCCATACTTACGGCACTATCGATCCCCGCCGAGACGTAGAGATCGTAGATACCGAACTGATCCTCGCCGATCTCGAAATCGTGGACAGGAGAATAGAAAAGGGAACCCGTCTCCTCCGAGTGGGTGAGAAGGGGGCAGAGGAGGAATTGCACCTTTTGAAGGAGATCAAGGAACTGTTAGCGAGGGGACAGCGGGCGGGGAACTATGCGCAGGGTGCACAGGGTGCAGAAAAACCCTTCCCCCCTGACCTCCAGCTCCTTACCGCCAAGCCGACCCTCTATGTGGCCAACGTGGATGATCCGGGGGCCGTGGGAGAAAATCGATATGTCAACGATTTACAGAAGCTGGCCCAAACCGAAGGCATCCCCGTGGTGATAATCGCCGGAAAGTTGGAGGCGGAGGTCACCCAGCTCAATGAGGGGGAGCGAGAGGAATTCCGCCGGGAATTGGGGCTCAAGGACTTTGGCCTCGCGCATCTGATACAGGTGGGGTACGATATCCTCGGCCTCGTGACCTTCTTCACGACGGTGAACTTAGACCTCAGGGCATGGACAGTCCCCCGCGGGACTCCTGCCCTTCAGGCCGCTGGAAAGATCCACAGCGATATGGAACGGGGGTTTATCAAGGCCGAGGTGCTATCTTTCGAGGACTTCATCCGCTGCGGCTCAGAGCATAGTGCGAGAGAAAAAGGGCTACTGAAAGCACACGGAAAGGACTATGTGGTGCAGGATGGGGATATCATCCATTTTCGGTTCAATGTTTGATCATCCCGATTTGTGCTTTTCACGTCTTGACTCCCTCATCAGCCCCGTGAAACGACTATGTCACGTATACGACCCCTTCTTGCTGGTCTTATCCTGATAGCCTCCTGCGGCGCCCTGGGGTGGATTTATTACCACTCCCTGCCGGACGTGAGCCCCCTTAAAAATCGCCGATATAGCATGACGCTCATCGTACGCGATGGGAATGGAAAAAAAGTACCCTTCGTTTTGGGGGAGCGAAATCCCTATTGGGTCCCCTTTGCCCACATTCCCCCTGCTCTTCAATGGGGTGTCGTCGTGGCAGAGGACGACACCTTTTACCAACACAACGGCTTCAATTTTGCCGCGATGCGAGATGCCCTGTGGGAAGATATCAAAAAATTGGAACCCGTCAGAGGGGGGAGCACCATCACCCAGCAACTCGCCAAAAACCTCTATCTCTCCAAAGAAAAATCCCTTGCAAGAAAATTGAAGGAAGCGGCTATCACCTGCGCATTGGAGTGGAACCTCAGTAAAAACAGGATCCTCGAATTATACCTCAATGTGATCGAATGGGGGCCGGGCGTATATGGGGTGGGAATGGCAAGCTGGTACTATTTTCGTAAGTCTCCTGCCGAGCTGGATTTTTTTGAGTCTGTCCTCCTGGCGGCCATTATTCCCAGCCCCACACGGTACAACCCCCTCCGGTATCCCGAACGGGCCTTGGAGCGTTATAAGACCGTCGTGGGGTTGATGTACAACTCAAAGTTCCTCACCCTCGAGCAATACGAGATCGCCAGTGACGTGCAACTCTCCGTGGACCCGTTGGATCACACGCTCTCCATCGGCCCTCCCCGGGAAGAAGAGAAAGATGAAACACCCAAAGAGGAAGAGCGTGAAGACCCAGACCTCCAAGAGCTTGTCATCTGACCGCCGGCAACGGGCATGAGGCAGAACATTCCCTAGCAAAGATAACCTTCAAAACTACCGTCTGTTAGCGCTTACTCCGCAAGGTCTTAGTGAGATTCGCGCCTCGTGACCGAAGATTCCTCGTCTGCGATAGCGTGGGCGGGCTTCAACTCAATACCAACTCTTGGAAAGACGAACTTTTTTAAGACCGTAAAGACCGCCCAGCCGCATCCTGCCCCCAGTATCGCCCCCCCGACGACATCCAAGGGATAGTGGACGCCCAGGTATACCCGGGAATATCCGACGAGGAGGGCGAGAGGTACCATCACAAAGAGCCATCGCGGAAAGAAAAATGATAAAAACGTGATCCCCGCCACGATGTTCGTGGCGTGGCTTGAGGGAAGGGCAGGGGACTTGGGGCAATACCCCTCTATGAGACGCACCCACTCATGGATGTGGCATGGTCTGACCCGGTCTATGATTTCCTTTACTATCATGGTACTCATCGCCTCGCTGAGCAGGATGGTCAGCCCCAAGCCGATGACTATGACGACCCCTTTGAGGCGCTCTTTGATCACGATGAATATTAAAAGGAGAATCAGGGGAACCTTCCACACATCAAAATAAGAAAAAAGGGGGATAAACCGATCGAGCAATGGATGGGTCAACTCCAGGTTAAAAAGACGCAAAAGGGCGGTATCTACATCCAGGATCCAGTTCATATCTCCACCTTTTTTATAGTAATTCGCTCATGGTGACCTGTTCGATTTGTTTTATTGATATCCATACGTCTCGCAACCACGTGCCCTATAGATTCACTCAGACGGGCAGCGGTTGTCAAGTGGTTCCGAACCAATCATACAGACAGGGGTTTTTTGCCGACCGGAGACGGTTAATGAGAGTGACATTTTTTGTCATTTTCTGTCTAAAAGTAACGATTTTTGTCATTTATCATAATGATATTCGTGCTTAATAGAATTTGTACAATAATTATTTATTAAAATGAAACAAATATATTGAAAAATAGCTGCCAACTTTTTGCTTTTGAATTACCTCTTATTGTCATTTTATCAGGCACTTTGTTTAAAATAATGCTATTGACATATGACTGCTTACATAAAAAATTAATAATTTCAATCAATTATGATGATAACAAGAATATAGACATTTTTTGGCATACCACATGCGGCCTAGATTGAGAAGTTGAAAGAAAAGGAGATGAGAACGATTCGTTAGATAATTATTCTCAGCCTGAAAAAGGCAAACCACCCGAAAGGGTAGGACGCAAAGCCACTGGCCTAAGTTGTAGATTTCTTACAATATGGTCGCAGGGCTGCCGGGCGGATTAAGCACCTCGTAGGAGCTTCATTCAAAAGGTGGCCTTGCCCTTTTGATAGTACCTCAAGGGTGCTTATCCCGCACGGGAAGGAAAAACAAGGGGTGCTATCATGCTACTAAAATCTTACTTAATACCAAAACCAAAAAGCGCCAAATCCTTCCGTTTTTTCCTCTTTGGTTACATCCTTCCAACCGGCAAGATACCAGTTTTTCCACCAGCACAGTTAGCTGACAGATATCCGTGGGTCTTGTTACCCCCTTTCAAAGGGAAAATATGTTTTTCAACCAACGATTAGGAGAGATCAACTTCAAGATCGTATATTGGGGTCCTGCTATGAGCGGTAAGACTACCAACCTGCAATATATCCACACTCGCATCAATCCCGAACGAAGGGGTGAATTGGTTTCGATCAAGACATCGGGTGAGCGTACCCTGTACTTTGATTTCATGTATATGGAGCTCAATAAGATCAAAGGGCTCAAGCCAAAGTTCAATTTATACACCGTACCTGGTCAAGCAATTTACTCTGCCAGCCGCAGCTTAGTGTTACGAGGGGCGGAAGGTATCGTATTTGTCGCCGACTCACAAGAAGATCTTTTGCAGGACAATCTTGAGAGCCTGGCCGACCTGGAAACCCAATTGGGTATGTTGGGACACCACCTGCACGAATTCCCCTTTATTTTGCAGTGTAACAAACAAGATCTTTCCACAGCCACACCGGCTCAGGAGTTAAGTAAGCAGCTAAGGTTAAACGGCCAGCCCTCCTTCGGAGCTACCGCTACCCGGGGCGAAGGGGTGTTCGAGAGTATGAAGGCCATTATGAAGCTGGTCTTACAAAGGTTCTAAGAGGAACGTATTATGTCATCACCTTCCACCTTCACCATTCCTCGATCTGTTGCATTCAGCAAGAAACAGATGGAAACGGTCGAAGAATGTCTCGATGAACTGGCCAGAAACACAGGTGCTTGGAACATTCTCCTGGCCGACATCACTGGTCAATTGATCGATTTTCGAGGTCGCATCGACAAAAAAAGGCTGAAGCCCTGGCAGCCCTGATCGCCGCCAGCCACGCCGCCAGCGCGGAATATATCAAACTCCTGGGCAAAGAGGCGCCCTTTGTTAATTTCTCGCACGAAGCTGACGATTACGGTATCTTTTCACTTATCGTGGATAAAACGTTGATCCTGACTGTAACGTTTGGGAACGAGGTCAAGGTCGGTATCGTGCGGGTTTTTACCGAGCAGGCACGACGCAGATTGTCGGAGATCGTGCATGATGCATCCGTGGTCAATGCTGACGCCAAAGATACGAAACTACAGCTTGTGGGTGAAAATTTAGATCAACTGTTGGATGAGGAATTAGATAAGCTCACCGAATTCGAGGTGTAACATAGAGGATAGTGAGATGGATTCAAAGCAAGAACTGTGGAAAAAAGCTTTGCGTACAATGACCAAGGAGGGCGATTTCAAGGCGGCGGTGCTCTCCCTTGAAGATGGCCTGCCGCTGGTGTCTACACCGGCCCATTATGAAGATGAGATGGCGGCGGCCATGGTGACGTTGCTCAACGAGACGGCCAAGCGAATCAATCACCAGTTGCGCCTCCCGCAGGTGGATGAGATCTCCATAGTGTATGATGATCGCACCCGCCTCGTTTGTCGGTATTTCACCGTGGATGGTCATAAGCTGCTGCTGACGGTGCTGGCTCCACCTGATCAATCCTACCGTCGTCTGACCAACCGGACAATAAAGGAGATCGAGCGTGTCTGGCTTTCTCGTAGGACAGACCGATAATCGCATAACAACTGGAGAACACGGGTCATGATCTGCGCGGGGAGGTTAAGAGAACACAAAGGACACCATTGCCACCAAGAGTTGATCGCTTTTGTGCAGTGGCTGCTGTGGGAGAGAAAAGGGCTGTGACGATCAAGGGGGATCTGAAGGATATGAATTTGGCCAGCATTGTAACCTTAAATTGCAATGAGGGCACTCAGGCGTGCCTGAGAATCAACTGCGGGAAAAGAGAAGCCGTTGTTTTCTTTGAGAATGGTCAGATCGTACATGCGGTTCTCGATTCAGAAGAGGGAGAGGACGTGATCTATGAGCTTTTGACCTGGGATGAGGGCACATTTGAAATAGAACAGAATGTGTCCCCTCCCCAACGCACCATCACCACTCATTGGTCAGGGTTACTCCTGGAAGGCATGCGCCGCATTGACGAGAGCGCGGCCAAGAGGGATGGATCGGATACCGTGATGGAATTTGAAAGAAAGGAGGAACAATTGGTAAGTGGGAGGTCTCCCCCCCCGGATGTGAAAAAAGAAGATTATAGTACTGCAAAAAAAAAGGAGGTATGTAAAATGAATGTAAAACAATTAAATGAGGCAATTGATGCCCTCAAGGGAAGCTTAGGAGAAGGCCTTATTGCGACAGACATATGGACTGCCGCCGATGGGCAGCCATTAGCGGGTTTTAATCCCCAACCAAAGGCAGCTGCCCTCTTTAATCAACTTACCTCGACGATAGATAAGGCACTCAAAGGCAGTGGATTCCCGGAACTGGGGAGGTATTTCATTTTAGACCTCGTGGGTGGCCATATGGCGATCGCTATCCCACTTGGAGATTATGAATGGGGGATGTTGATTGACAGCGAGAAGGCTCCACTCGGTCTTCTTTTGAATGTGGTTATTCCTCAGGCTATCGATGCCTTTGAAGAGGCAATCGCGTCCTAATTGAAGAAAGGAGATTACAATGGGCGTAAAATTACAAGAATTATACGATCTTGTTACACAAAAGACGGGTTTTAAA
>Ga0307422_1001818_pt1 | contig 10933 bp, 9 predicted proteins | sample SalMarWE160290MG_FD_202153 | JGI IMG/M metagenome (GOLD analysis project Ga0307422, IMG submission 202153) | Salt marsh sediment microbial communities from the Plum Island Ecosystem LTER, Massachusetts, United States - WE1602-90 | ecosystem: Environmental > Aquatic > Marine > Intertidal zone >...
CTTCGTAGGGCATTGCAATCGCAGCCATGGTTTCAAAAACACGGCTAACAAGCGCTTGCAGCCGACGCAAAGGGCCACGCGGCTGATTTGCGGCGTTAGTTGCCTGTTCCATCATGAGCTTTCTGTTTCCAAAGCGCTCCTTTAATTGAGCCAGGGGGGAGTTCATTAACATGACGAAAAAGAAACAACAGATGGCAGGGTCAAGTCGTCGCTAGATATCTACTCTCATGTAGTGCCTGGCTTACAAGAAGCAGCAGCGCGAAGATTTGAGGAAGGCTTGGAGGGGGCTCTAACCGGGGAACAGTCCACCAGGGTTCAGCGGAAAAATGTCGGCAATTTTGCCTTGAGAGACCGTCTTGGGCTAGAATTTAAAGCCTGGAGGGGTGACCGAGTGGTTTAAGGTGGCGGTCTTGAAAACCGTTTTCGCTTTTTAAGCGAACGTGGGTTCGAATCCCACCCCCTCCGCCAGTTAGTAGCTATCAGCTTTCCTGAGATTGCCGCGCCTTCGGCTCGCAATGACAAAAGAAAGGGGCTCGCAATGACAATGGAAGTTCCTCTCCCTTCAAAGGAGAGGCTGAGTGAGGGTTGTTCTACTCATATGACCTGGGCATTCCCAGTATGTGTTCGCCCACGTAACTTAATGCCATTTGCTGGCTAACTGGAGCAAGTCTGATTAAATTTATTTCCCGCCACCATCTCTCGACGTCGTATTCCCTGGCATATCCGTAGCCTCCAAAGGTCTGCATTGCCCAGTAGACTGCCTTAATACCGCTTTCAACTGCCAGAACTTTTGCTGGATTTACAATTTTGCCTACTTCAGCAATGCTTGCGCCATTGTCATACAGCGTGGAAGCCTTGAAGTTGAGCAATTTTGCCGCCTCGATGCCGGCATAAGCTTCAGCCAGGTTGAACTGCAGCCCCTGGTAGCTTCCAATTGGCGTGTCGCCGAAAATTTTCCTGTCCCTGGAATAATCAATGGCTTTGCTCATTGCCAGTCTGGCGATGCCGATGGCTGCAGTGGTAAATGACATCCTCTCAATATTCAGGGTATCCAGCAAAGAATACCAGCCACCGTCCAGTGGTGGCATCAGCGCATCTTCAGTCACCTTCAGGTCATTGATGCCGATGTCGCATGAATGGGAGTAGTTTATCCCGTGTTTAGGTATAGTGGTTACGTTAACCGCTGGATTGGGTAAATCTATGAGGAACAGACTCAGTCCGAACGTTTTTCGAGGGGCTTTTTCCTTTGGAGTCGTTCTGGTTATGAGCAGCATTCCTCTTGCTCTATCAGCCCCGCTGATCCAGGTTTTGTTACCGTTTATTATCCAGCCGTCAGCTACTTTTTGAGCTCTCGTTTTTGTATTAAGCGTATTTGTGCCGGCATCCGGCTCGGTGAGCCCCATGCAAAATTCAATATCCCCTGAGGCAATGCCGGGCAGGTATTTTTCCTTTTGTGCTTCAGTGCCGTGCCGAAGTATGCTGATGCCGCCGAAATCTTCAGTTATAACCAGGTACCACATACCAGCCATGCCACATCCATTGGCAGCTAACTCTTCCATGGCAATGAGCAGTTCGGTTATGCCTTTTCCGGCACCGCCATATTTCTCAGGGATTACCATCCCGGTGAATCCCGCCTCACCTATTGCTTTGTAGAATTCCTCACCAAATTCTTCCTTCAAGTCCTTCTCCCTCCAATATTCAGGCGGGAAACTCTTAGCTATTTCCCTGGCGGTGTTGGCAATCATCTTTTGTTCTTCAGTAAAGTTAAAATCCATTCAAAGCTCCCCCTCAGTTGAAAATCCTAAATTCTAAGCTCTAATTTCTAAACAATTTCAAAATCCTAAATTCCAAACGTTTAGGATTTCGATATTAGAGTTTAGTATTTAATATGTTACCACCCCCTTGTTTCGGGACCATTATCTATCCCGTACCTATTCTTAATGAATTCCAGGGTAGCTTTCGTGGAGTTCTCCACAGATTTCATTTCCTTGGGGTCTTTCTGCAGACAAGCCCACTCAGGAGGCTTCTCATCTGGAACTGCTGCCACAGCATACAAATCCATCAAATCTCCCTTTCTGCTTTCCTTGGGCATGAACTCAATATTCACCTTTTTCCCGATGAAAATCTCCTTTGGTCGTATGTGCAGCAACATAGGCAGGGTAGTATCAGCACCATCAACTTGAACCCAGCCCATGGAGAAAGGCAGCATGTGCTCGAAGGGCGCTGCTGCCAGACATTGCACCGTAAAAGTATGAATAACTGCGGTCAAAGGAAGGTCTAGCCAATTATCAAAGCAGTCAGCTACCTTGCACTCTGGATTCCAGCAGTGAGCTCGAGGAGGGCAATATACCGTGCCGCATTTCGGGCACTTTGTGCCCATAAGCTTTCCCTCCAGCAAGCCCCGGAAGAATGGCGAAACAAGGCCATAGCTATGGGAGTAGAAAGCGAAGCTAGCACGGTCTATTACCATGAATTCCTTTGGAACTCTCTTCTTCGCTTGTTCAACCGTGCCACCACCCCAGGGTCCTTTCACTATCTGATGTCCTTTAATGTCCCACAATCCAAGGTGAACTATCGGCTCCCAGAAATCATGAGCCGCTGTTGAGTTATCCGCCACTGCAGGATAATCCCTGTATTTTCTTTCACGCTCTCTCTTTACTGACCTTACTCTTAACTTTATCTCGGTTAATCCCTTTTCTTCTTCCATTCTATTTCTCCTCTCTTTAATCTCGCTCAAAAATTATGACTCCGCCCTGGCAACCAGTGCCGCCATGTCCGGTGATAAGTGCCCTTTTTGCATTTGGCACCTGTAAGCCATCCGGACCACACATTTCCTTTACTTTTCCGGCAAGCTGCCAGTAGAGGAAAGTGGTATAGTACAGAGTAGTAGCACCAACGGGATGTCCCGTTGATGTCAAGCCGCCACTTAACAGAACAGGGCATTCACCGCCATACTCTACTATTCCTTCTCGTATCATGTATTTCCCTTCTCCTCTGCCGCAAAGTCCCAGGTCCTCATAAAGACAAAGCTCGACACCATCGTAAGGAGCAAAAAACTCCATTAAATCTATCTCCTTTAACGGATTGGTAATACCTGCCTGGGCATAGGCTCTCTTTGCTGCTACATGCAGACTGGCGAAGTTTGCCATGTCGGGATAAGGTGTCTTAGGTATTTTGACAAAGTCGGGATATATCCTCGCTTCGTCCTTAAATCCGGCATAGGCAAAATCAACTGTTCGGTCTCCCGGCCTCATCGAGTCCGTCCCCAAACCAACGCCGGTTATCCACATAGGTGTATCCGTGAACCTGTTAACCTTCTCCTCCGCTGCCATCAGTATGCAACATGCCCCTTCGCTCATCACGGCGTTATTCAGCACCCTGTAAGGCCAGCATACTAATCTGCTCTTCCAGTAATCCTCCAGCGTTATGGGTGCATTACCGTGTTGACTTAGCCATTGCGAGAAGGGAATGTGAGTAGAATTATTGTGGTTCTTCACAGCAATCCTGCCAAGGTCTTCGCAGGTCTCTCCATACAATTGCATATGCCTTACTTCCATAGCAGCGTAATACGCGTTGTAATAGCCACCAACTGGAAAGTCCCAATCAGTATCGGCAGCGGAAGCAATCATTTCATTCGTGCTGGCAACATCAACCTCGCACATCCATTCCCAGCCGGGGATTAAGATGACATCAAAGAACCCTGACTGGATCAAGTAATAAGCGTTAATCAAGGCATCCAAGGGCGTGGAGCCACCAGACTCAACTCGATAGCCAGGCTTATTGTGCAAGCCAAGATAATCCTGGATTATCCAGCCCATGCACAACTGCTGATTCAAGTGGTCACTGAAATAACTCATCATTACTGCGTCTATATCATCCGGTTCTAAATTAGGGCATTGGCGTAGCAGGTCCTGATAAGCTGTGGCAACACCTTCCTCGGCATTCTCCCCATGCCACAGATCTGGCCTGAAGATCCCTCCCCCACATATAGCTACTCTTCTGTTAGGCTTAGGCATAATTCATCCTCCTTTCTTTAAGCATGGTCGTATCTGGCACCATCAAACGCTACTTCCATTTCACTTGCTTCCTCGCGATGGGTTGCTGCTAAATAGCTTGTATATCATAGCACTTAGCAGTTTGGTTTGGGAAGGCGATAAGACGAATACAGCAGATTGACCACTGGCTGTTTTTCCCCTTATACTGTGGTGTTTCGGTATGAAGGTCCACGAATATCAAGCTAAGGCTGTTATGTCGCAATTTGGCATTCCTGTCCCCAAGGGGAAGGTGGCTTCTACCCCTGCCGAGGCTAGAGCAGTAGCTAAGGAAATCGGTGGCAGGGTGATGGTCAAGGCTCAGGTATACGCTGGGGGTAGGGGAAAGGCTGGAGGGATAAAGATGGCTGATACTCCAGAGGAAGCAGGAGAAATAGCAAGCCGACTCTTAGGAACAAGGTTGGTGACGCATCAAACCGGTGCTGAAGGTGTGCCGATAAGCAGGGTGTTGGTGGAGGAGGTAAGTGAGGTACACCGTGAGCTTTATATCAGCGTGCTTGTTGACAGCACCACGAGACTGCCTCTCATGATGGCAAGCGAAGCTGGTGGCATGGAGATTGAAGAGGTGGCTCAGGCAGCCCCGGAGAAAATATTCAAGGTCTCTATTGACCCTGCTGTCGGGTTCCAGCCTTTCCAGGGACGCAAATTGGCTTATGGGATGAATTTGACTGGCAAGCAGGTAACTGAGGCAACCAAGCTGATGACTGGTCTCTACCAGCTTTTCATGACCAAAGATTGCTGTTTGGTTGAAATCAATCCTTTAGCGGTTACCGCTGACGGGAGACTGTTAGCTTTAGATGCCAAGCTTAACTTTGATGACAATGCTCTTTTCCGTCATAAGGATATTCAGGAACTCCATGATGAAGAGCAAGAGGAACCGTTGGAAGTCCAGGCTCGTCAGTGGGGGATAAATAATTATGTGAAAATGGATGGCAACATCGGTTGCATGGTCAATGGTGCCGGGTTGGCGATGGCGGTGAATGACCTTATCCAATATTGTGGTGGTAGCGCAGCAAACTTTCTCGATATTGGCACGCTTAACACTACTGACCGCGTAGTCAATGCCTTCAGGATGTTTGTTGCTGACTCAGGAGTAAAGGTAGTCCTGGTAAACATATTTGGTGGCATGGCAAGGGTAGATGTTATTGCTAAAGGCGTAGTGGAAGCCTATCAGCAGATGGATATTCCTTTTCCTGTGGTTGTTAGATTGGCGGGAACGAATGTTGATGAAGGCAAGCGCATCTTATCTGAATCAGGAATAAATTTTATTGAGGCAGAGGATTTTTACGATGGTGCCCATAAGGCAGTTCAAGCAGCGAAAGGGCAGATAAAGTGAGTATACTCGTTGACAAGGCGACCAGACTTTTGGTTCAAGGTATTACCGGAGGAGAGGGTAGCTTTCACACTCAGCGTTGTATTGAATATGGCACAAAAGTGGTAGCTGGCGTTACTCCTGGGAAGGGAGGCAACCAGATTTTAGGAGTGCCTGTTTACAATAATGTGGAGCGGGCAGTGGCTGAAACTGAAGCCAATGCCAGTATCATTTTTGTCCCCCCTGCTTTTGCTGCTGATGCCATCATGGAGGCAACGGATGCTGGCATACCTTTGATTGTGTGCATCACTGAAGGGATACCCGTCATGGACATGGTCAAGGTGCATAGCTATCTCAAAGGAAAATCAACTCGACTTATCGGTCCCAACTGTCCCGGAGTTATCTCTCCGGGGAAATGTAAAGTGGGGATTATGGTGGGAGAAATTCATCTTCCCGGTAATGTTGGGGTGGTTTCCCGCAGTGGCACATTGACTTATGATGTGGTGGCTCAGCTTACCAGCCTAGGGATTGGGCAATCCACCTGTGTTGGGATTGGCGGCGATGCCCTGCCGGGAAGCACTTTTGTAGATATCCTGAATTTGTTCAATGTTGACAACGATACTAAGGCTGTGGTCCTTGTTGGTGAGATAGGGGGTATTTTTGAGCAGGAGGCTGCGGAGTTCATCAAAGGTGAGATGACAAAGCCTGTGGTTGCCTTCGTTGCCGGAAGCACTGCTCCACCGGGCAAAAGAATGGGACATGCTGGTGCTATTATTACCGGCATTGCGGGTAAAGCTTCAGAGAAAATAAAGGCCCTATCTGCTGTCGGAGCTTTGATTGCTCCTAACCCTGCAGAAATCGGTCTCACTACCAAGAGAGTATTAGACAGAATCAGCACGTAGAAAGAGAAAGGGGAAATCTTGCCTGGAGAATGGCAAAGAGTTCAAATTGGAAAGCCAGTGCACGTGAGTCGCTATCCTCTTGTTGAGGAAATCTCTACCCCTCTGACTGCTCCAGAGGCTTTTGCCTTGATCAAAGACAATCCCCACAGTTTCTTCCTGGACAGCGGCATGGACCCGCAGAAGCTGGGACGCTATTCTTTCATTGGTAGCAATCCATTTCTGGTAATGAGCAGCCGAGGTACGGAGATCACCTTAGTTGATGGAGACAGACGAGAGGCCTTGTATGGTAACCCTTTCGATGTTCTGGAGAGATTGCTGGAAAAGTATAAATTGGACCACTGCTCGGCACCTGTGCCGTTCCTTGGTGGGGCAGTTGGCTATCTCAGCTACGACCTGTGCCATTTTATCGAGCGCCTGCCCTCTACAGCTGTAGACAACCTCAAGTTTCCCGAGAGTTATTTTGCCTTCTATGACACCATCGTCGCCTTTGATCACCTTGAGACAAGAGCTTACCTTGTTGCCACAGGTTTTCCTGAGACGGAAGAAAGCCTGAGGTTAGCACGAGCTAGAATGCGCATCAAAGAAATGAAGGACTGGCTTCATTCCTGCCTCCCTGCCCCGGAGGTCCAAACCTCTCTTTCTCCGAAGAAGAGGTTGGGTGAAAGTGAGATTCAATCTCCTGGGGGAAATGGGGAGCTCGTACTTAAGTCCAACTTCACCCCCGAGGCATATATGGAAACTGTGGATAGAGTGCGGGAATACATCGCCTGCGGCGATGTATTTCAGGTAAACCTTTCCCAGAGGTTTGAGACCAAATTGACCATTTCGCCTTACGAGCTGTATCAGCGGCTGAGAGAAGTTAACCCTGCTCCCTTTGCCAGCTACCTCAACTTCGATGGAATAACGATTGTCAGTGCCTCCCCGGAAAGATTCCTCAAGGTTCAAGGTGACCTGGTGGAAACACGACCGATAAAAGGGACAAGACCACGAGGCAAAGACCCTGTGGAAGATGAACGCCTGGCTCAAGAGTTGGTTCACAGCATCAAAGACCGAGCCGAGAATATCATGATCGTTGATCTGGAGAGAAACGACTTGGGACGGGTTTGCCGCTATGGCACAGTAAGAGTCCCCGAACTGGCTATCCTGGAAACCTTTCCTACCGTGTTTCATCTTACCTCGACTATCGTCGGCAGGTTGCGCCAGGAGAAGAGCAGCACTGACCTGCTCAAAGCTGCCTTTCCCGGCGGCTCCATTACTGGCGCCCCTAAGGTAAGGGCTATGGAGATCATTGATGAGTTGGAGCCGACGAGAAGGAGTGTCTACACTGGCTCTATAGGTTATCTGGGCTTCAATGGAGACCTGGATATCAATATCGTTATCCGCACCTTTTTGATTAAGAAAGGCAAAGCTTACTTCCAGGTAGGCGGTGGCATTGTTTATGACTCCGATCCCGAAGGCGAATACCTGGAAACTCTGGACAAGGCTAGGGGGCTAATTCAAGCCTTGCAACTGGCACCGGAAGTGAGAGTAGCAGCAAAATGAAGGGAAGGAAGAAATTACAGGTTCCCTGGGGTATGGATGGTACTGATAATTGATAACTATGACTCCTTTGTTTACAACCTGGCTCAATATGTAGGGGAGCTAGGCTGGGAGCCCATGGTGTTTCGCAACAACCAGATTAATTTACCTGACATCGAAGAGCTGAATCCCAGCCACATTATCATCTCCCCCGGACCGTGCACCCCTTTGGAAGCTAGTATCTCCAACGATGTGGTGCGATACTTTGGCGGGAAAATCCCTATCCTGGGGGTATGCCTGGGGCACCAGTGTATCGGGTATGCCTACGGAGGTAGAATTGGCCGGGCTTTGCCAGTCCATGGTAAGACTTCCCTTATCTGCCACGATGGTAAGACTATCTATCGGGACCTAGCTAACCCCTTCCCGGCAGCCCGCTATCATTCCTTGATTATCGAAACTGAAAGCCTTCCATCGTCTCTGGAAGTAAGTGCCCAAAATCCGGAGGGGCAAATAATGGGGGTGAGGCACAAGAGTTACGTTGTGGAAGGGGTCCAGTTTCATCCTGAGTCGATTCTCACCCAGACCGGGCATGATCTCCTGAGTAATTTCTTCCATTTTACTCAGCCAGCCTGGAGTTAAAGGACACTTAGTTGAGTGAAGGTGAAATGATGATGGCAGAAATTATTTACTTCAATGGGCATCTTGTCCCTCGCGCTGAGGCTAAACTTTCCCCCTTCGACCACGGGTTTCTCTACGGATATGGGCTATTTGAGACTATGAGGGCTTATGAGGGACATATATTTCGCCTTGACCGTCATCTAACGCGCCTTCGCTGCTCAGCCGAGAGCCTTGGCTTGAGACCCAAGCTGGATGCTTTCGACCTGGAGAATGCTTGTGTGGAAACTTTACAGGCCAATAAGCTCAAGGATGCCCGCGTGAGGCTCACTATCACGGCAGGAGAAGGTGATATGACTCCTGACCTCAACACCTGTTCTAACCTGACTGTTTTGGTCGCCGCCAGGAATTTCGTTCCGTTGCCCCTGGAAAGATATGAGCAGGGATTTAAGGCAGCGCTGTCCTTCCTGCGCCGTGACAGTCAGTCACCTCTGTCCCGACTAAAGTGCACTTGCTATGCAAGTAACATCTTAGCCAGGATGGAAGCCAAAGCGGCTGACTGCGATGAAGCTATCATGCTCAATGAACTGAATTACGTAGCCGAAGGCAGCACTGCCAACATCTTCCTGGTGAGTGGAGGCGAGCTTATCACCCCTTCCCTGGAAAGCGGCATCTTGCCCGGGATTACCAGAGAGGCAGTCTTGGAAATAGCTCGGGATTTAAATATTAAGACAGTGGAAAGGCAGGTAGAGCTAAGGGAGCTAAGTAGGGCTGAGGAGGCCTTTGTTACCAATTCCATAATAGAGATCATGCCCCTAACCTGGTTTAATGGCGAACCCATCGACACGGGTAAACCAGGAAAGCTGACCAGAAATTTGATGGCTGCCTACAAAGAACTTGTAAAATAATACGCCTTCAGGCAGGCCCGGCGGTAGAAGCTTTGCTAGGCCCCTTACTTAAGAAGCTTTCACCCGATATTTAGCCTTTCCTTCCTTGTAGAGGTCGCCGCCGTAGACATCGTTTATCACCGTGACGGGAAAGTCCTCTACTTCAAGGCGCAGGAGTGCTTCGGCACCTAGGTCCTCATAGGCCACTGCCTCTGCTTTCTTGATGCTCTTAGAGATAAGAGCACCTGCGCCACCTATGGCTCCTAAATATACAGCTTTATGTTTCACCATAGCATCCTTCACCGCTTCCGACCTCGATCCTTTGCCGATCATCCCTTTCAAGCCTGCGGCTATTAAAAGGGGTGAATAGGCATCCATGCGACCACTGGTGGTGGGACCAGCAGAGCCTATTGGTCTTCCTGGTCTGGCTGGGGAGGGTCCCATGAAATATATCGTCTGTCCCTTGACATCAACAGGCAGGGGTTTTCCTTGCTCCATAGCCTCAACTATCCTCTTATGGGCAGCGTCACGACCTACATACATCACGCCAGTGAGCAGAAGGTTATCTCCCGCCCTAAGCTCCTTCAAAGTCTCATCGGTCAGCGGGAGTGTAACTTTTCTAACTTGAGCCATAATAACCTCCCTTTTTACCTTATTGTCATTGCGAGGCACATCAGTGCCGAAGCAATCTGAGTTGCTTTCCCACCGAGATTGCTTCGCTGCCCCTTCGCTACGCTCATGGCTTCGGCTCGCAATGACATGGCGAATTCAAATTTTTAATCCTTTTAGTATATCTCTGGCGATGATATTTCTCTGGAGCTGCAAGGCTAAATTGGTGGAGCTTATCGCCAATGCATTGCGGCAAAACCTTTCCATAGGTACCCCGGCAACATAGGGTGGTGCATTGAAGATATGAGCAGCGTTGTCGGCAACGAAGTGAATCATCTGGGTGGCGAACAATTTCACCATAGCTGCCTCTCGTTGTACTGGTTTTCCTTCATCTGCTCTCCAGGCAGCTTCGTAAACCATAAGTCTGGAGGCGTGGATATTTGTAGCCATATCGCCCAGTGCTGCTTGAATGCTTGGGCGACCAGAGATAGTTTGCCCAAACGATGTCCAAGTTTGAGCCTGCGTGGTTGATTCCTCAAGTATACGCTGTGCTGTCCCTACGCACCTGGCACTCCTCATAATTCGCCTTGATGGAAGCCATTTCTTACCAAGATGGAAGGCCTTTCCCTCTTCCCCTAACACATTTTCGCAGGGTACTCTGCAATTATCGAAGGTCAAATAAACGGGCTCCCTCATTCCCGCTTCCCATCCTGTCTTTTCCCTGCCGGCAGTAACGGTAAATCCCGGAGTATCCTTGTCTATCAGAAAACAGGTTACTCCCTCCCTCGGGTTCTTCTCAGCATTTCTTCTGCCCTGGACAAGCTTACCGAAAACCAGGGCAAAGTAATCCTTGCCCCCTCTGGAGAAGGACACTTTTTTGCCGCTAATTACGTAATAGCTATTCGCTTTCTCTACCCTCATTTCCATTTTATCAATGTCAGATGCTTCGTTTCCCGGCTCCATCAATGCCAGATAAGCGCATTTTTGAGTGTTAAGTACAGGCAAGAGGTATTCTTGTTTCTGTTGTTCGTTGCACTC
>Ga0307422_1001819_pt1 | contig 10927 bp, 7 predicted proteins | sample SalMarWE160290MG_FD_202153 | JGI IMG/M metagenome (GOLD analysis project Ga0307422, IMG submission 202153) | Salt marsh sediment microbial communities from the Plum Island Ecosystem LTER, Massachusetts, United States - WE1602-90 | ecosystem: Environmental > Aquatic > Marine > Intertidal zone >...
CCGAGGAATGGAATAAGCGTCCGAAGCGCGGCGGGAAAGTGTCTCAAAGATTGTTCCTCCTGGCGGTCTCTCTGTTGTTCTATGGTCAGGCAGCGGAATCCGCCGAGCTGGAGCGCAAAACGGTGCAAGCCTGGAATGCCTACGTGAAAACAACGGAGCAACGGATCGAACGCGAATTGGCATCGGATAGAGGCTTTCTTGTTATGGATTTCCAAAACAAGGATGAAGCGAAACGCGAGCGGGGAAAGCTTTTGTCCGGCGACATTACAATCAAAAAAATGGAGGCCGGCGAAAACACTTCCAAAGTTAAAATCCCCGGCGGAGAAATTCATCACTGGCGCGGCGGCGTCTTTATACCGGACGTGAATTTGGATTTTATTCTTTCAAGAGTTGAGAATCCCGAACAATCGGAAATGGCCCAGGAAGACGTGCTTGAATCCAAGGTTCTGGAACGTTTCCCGGGAGGGCTTAAACTGTTTTTGAAATTGCAGCGCTCAAAAATCGTAACGGTCATTTACAATACGGAACATCTCGTCCGGATCACGCGCCGCGGCGCGCGCAGGGCTTCGAGCACCAGTGTTGCGACGAAGATAGCGGAAGTGGAACGGCTTGAAGGGAACCGGGAGCGCGAAAAGCCTGAAGGGAATGACCACGGGTTTCTCTGGCGCATGAACTCCTACTGGCGCTACGAACAGATGCAGGGCGGCGTTATTGTGGAATGCGAATCGCTGACTTTGAGCCGGACTGTCCCCAAGCCGCTGGAGCTTATGATCGGCCCGATCATCAACCGCATCGCTAAAGAATCTCTGGAAAGAACGCTTCAATCCATGCGCGCCCGCATGATGAGCGGGCCGTAGTATAAGTACAGCAGGCTGCTTATTGGAGGCGAATCTTCCTTCAACGGACGATTGCAGACTGCGCATTCCGGATTTTTTTATTTTGAATTCCAGCTTGTTTTTTCCAGCGCCGCGCGCGCCGTTGTCGGCTCAATCAAGGTAAACGCCACCAGGCTCCCTATCGCGACCGCCATAAGCAGCGCCGCAATCACTGCATGCTCCGAGTGGATCCGGGCCGCGGTAACCGCAAGCATGAATGCGAAAAGCCAGTCGGCCCATCGAATCCACCGCGAGACCTTGCGGCGCTGCGCTTCCAGCTCAGATGCGTAAAAACAGGAAGTAAACCAGAGATGCAGCCGCAGGTTGGCTGCTATTCCCACACCGATTAAGAGCGGGAAAAACAGCAAGGAGCCCTCCGCGCCTCCCAGCCACTGCTTCACTCTCCATTGAGGATACAGCATCGCATAGTAGCCGAATCCGGCGACAGCCTGGTGAAACTGCCACCACCATAGCGGATGAAACCTTTTATGTTTCGCCGGAGGATGGCCGGTTGGAACCGGATAGCGTTTCTCTTTTATGTCATGGAACTCGGAAAGGCTCTCGAGATCCGTCAGCAGGGCCTGCATGTCGGGATACCTGTCCTCAGGACGCTTCCTGAGGCAGCGCAGTATAACGGTGTTCAAATCTTCGGGGATCGACGGATTTATTGCGGTAATGTCCGGTGCGTCTCCTTCGACAATGTGCGCTATGGCAGCGATGGAGTCTCGGGCGCCGAAAGGATGTTTCCCCGCGGCCATCTCATACAGCAGCACTCCAAAAGAAAAAATATCCGTGCGAAAATCGACATCCTTTCCCAACAGCTGCTCCGGAGAAGCGTAGGACGGAGTGCCCAGAAACATGCCGGCGCGGGTCAGCCTGGCCGCGGCGCCGCCGTGTTTTTCGCCTTCAATTCGGGCAAGCCCGAAATCCAGAATTTTGATGCTGCCGCTTGCTGTCTTCATGATATTTTCCGGCTTCAGGTCTCTGTGAACAATCCCATACTCATGGGCCGCGGCAAGCGCGCGGCCGATCTGAAGTCCTATATCCAGAAGCGTTTCCAGAGGTAGCGGAGTCTCCGTCATGACTTCGCGCAAGGTGCCGCCGCTCACATATTCCGAGATGATGTAAATATCGTCTCCGCATTCCTCGAGTGAATAGACCGTCGCAATCCCGGGATGGGAAAGCCTTGCGGCGGCGCGCGCTTCCCTCCGGAGCCGCTCCCGCTGCTCGTTGTCTTTCAGGTAATCCGCGGGAAGCATTTTTAGAGCGACCGGTCGATCGAGCCGCCCGTCCCGCGCAAGGTATACGACTCCCATGCCTCCCCGGCCGATTATTCCGTTGATGGTATAGGGACCCAGCTTTTTCCCCGGCGGGAGACTGTCCATTTCGCTTTCAAGCAGTTCCGGGAACATTCCGGAAGCCGAATTCTCCAGAAAGCCGTCGTCGTGATGTTGGAGAAGTTCTTCGACTTCGGTTTTTAAAGAAGGATCGTCGCTGCAGGCCTTTTCCAAAAAAACGCCGCGGCGGGAAGCGTCCATTTCTACCGCTTCTTCAAACAAGTCTTTGAGACGCTGCCAGCGTTCAGGATCCACCGCCGCTCTCCAGTTCTCTCTTCAGCCACGCTTTTGCCATGCTCCAGGCGCGCTTTACGGAGACGGGGGAAATGCCCAGGGACTCAGCCGTCTCCTCGACCGTCAGCCCGCCGAAAAAGCGGAGCTCCACCACGCGCGCGAGTTTCTCATCCTGCCGGTTGAGGCGTTCCATGGCTTCATTCAGGGATAAAAGATCTATTGATTGCTCCCGTCCGAAAGCGATATTGTCCACGAAAGTCGCGGGCGCGCCGGCGCCCCCCCGTTTTTTTGCGGCCCTGGCTCTCGCTTTTTCAACAAGGATTTCCCGCATGGCGTGAGCGGCGATAGCGCAGAAGTGCGCGCGATTTCGCCAGCGATGCAGTTTCTCTTTCTTCAGCCTGAGGTAGGCTTCATTGACCAGCGCGGTCGCCTGAAGGGTCCCGGCGCCCTTCCTTTCCCTCGCCATGTAAAAATGCGCCAGCTTCCGAAGCTCGTCATAGGCTTCCGGCATAATCCGAGAAAGCTGAAGCGCAGAAAGACTCTCCCCCGGCATTCCTTTACCCTCATCCTGCTTCATTGCGAAAATCCTTTGCAAATATTCTAAACCGGAATGTCTCCGATATGACTATGCAAAATTGACAAAGCCGGCATCGGCGCCGCATAGATGAATTCTCAGGGAGCCTTTTGGGCCGCAAACGAAAGCGGCCCCTATCGCGGTACCGGAACGGGCGTCATCAAATCGTTGAACTTGCGCGCGCCGCCTGGCTATACTTGCCTTTTCTTAAGCTATTCAAATATGCAATTTTTTGTGTAGGCGTCAAAAAGGCGGGGATTTTCGCATGAGCAGGAGGTTGCTATGGCCGACTATTTGCTTGTCCACGGTGCCTGGCACGGTGGCTGGTGCTGGAAGCGGGTAGCGCGTCTGCTGAGAGCTTCGGGGCACGAGGTTTTCACGCCGACGCTCACAGGGCTCGGGGAGCGTAAGCATTTGATGAGTCCGGAAATCGGCCTCGAAACTCACATCGCGGACGTGTTGGGGGTGATGGAATATGAGGATCTGAGGGATGTGATCCTGGTCGGACACAGCTATGCGGGGATGGTGGTTACAGGCGTAGCCTATAGGGCGCCCGACCGCATCGCACAGCTCGTATACCTTGACGCGTTCGTGCCCGAAGACGGCAAAGCCCTGGTCGACTATCAGTCACCGGAGACCCGGAAGCTTTTCGTTGAAAGAACGCAGACGGAGGGTGAAGGCTACAAACTGCCCGCCGTGATCCCGCCTGAAGCCTTCGGAGTGACGGACGAAGCCGATCTGGCTTGGGTGCGCCCACGCATGGATCCTCATCCGTTGAAGACAAAACTCGACCCCGTCCGCCTCATTGACGGGCAGGGGGCCCTAATCCCGCGCACATTCATATGGTGCAACAATCCGCCGGACATCCCCTTCGTCCAGTTCGCGGAGCGGGCGCGGAAGGATAAATCCTGGAGGTTCTATGAGCTGGCGGCCGGCCACGACGCAATGATTACCAAGCCGAAGGAGCTAACCGGGCTGCTGCTTGGGCTGGCCGGCTGAAATGCCGAATGCGGCTGCCGCCGCAATCGAGTTGGCGTTTATGTTAAACACTGCCCCGTCGGCATTCACTCGCCGTGAAGGCAGGGCAAAAAAGCTCTCGCATGATCTATTCCATGTACATCCGTTCCGGATCGATTACTTCGCGTATCAGGCGGAGCTGCTCGGATGTCGGCGGCTCCGTAAAGGGAACGTGAGGCGGGACAATGGGCTCGAAACCCAGCGTCGAGGTAACATCCCTCAGCGTGCTGCCGGGATGTATAGAAACGAGCATCATCGCTTTGGTTTCCGGATCGAATCCATAAATCGCTTTGTCGGTTATGACGCGGCTCGGCCCTCCCTGCAATCCGGCCTTTTTCCGGCTGTCGCCCCCATTCACGAATCCGGGACTGGTCACAAATGAAATCGTTTGCCGGAATTTGCGTTTCTCCTGGCGCATGATGATGATTGTCTTTTTTGCGCACGACGCGATATCATTTGCGCCGCCGCTTCCGACCATGTGGCGAAACTTGCCTTTAGGATCGCCGACCATCGTGGTATTCAGATTGCCGAATGGATCCGCTTCGATCCCTCCCAGAAAACCGACATCCACGCGTCCGCGGTGCAGAACGGTCCCCAGGATATCGACAAAGCTGCTGTGAGTCTTTGCCCGATACCAAACCCTGGGGTCGGCGAGTCCCACGCCGGTGTGAATCGGCTCAGGATCGATCACTCCCAGTTCAAACAAAATAATCATATTGGGGGCATGGCTCTTTTTCGCGAGAAATGAAGCCACCATCGGCAGCCCTATTCCCACAGCCACAATCTGGCCGTCTTTCAATTCACGGGCGCCGGAAACCGCCATTAATTCAGAGGGTGTAAAATCCATGTCTAGCTCGTTAATACCCCAAGATAGGATCAGCCTGAATACTCCTAAGATGCCGAAGACCGCCGACCAATTCGAGGTATTCCCAGTGGTCTTTGACGCCATATACATATTTATCCAGGTAAGTCTTCCACGAATCCGGTTTCTTGGCGGCTTCGACGTATCTTCTGATTTCGTCCGCGTCGTAATCATACTCGCGATATAAGGAAGTCGGATGCGCTCCAAAGGGGAGTTCCACCACGTGGGAAACCAGCAGATTCGGGATAACACACCGTTCCGGCTCCCGGCGGATCATCTCTGTCGGCACGACGTGCTCGGCAATAACGATTGTGCGGGAGCTCGCCTTGGCCTGTTCAGGAGAATCCCACTTGGGGCCCATAATCCAGGCGTTGCCTTCCTCGTCGCAGGTCTGGACTTGGACCACGGCAACGTCGGGCAGCAGAGGTTTCAAAACCAGCCACCGGTCGCCTGTAAAGGGATCATTGATGAAGGCGGCGTGCGGTTGCGACTGCTCCTGGAGCCGGCTCAGGAGGCTCGATCCGGAAAGCGATCTTATTGGAATAAACGGTATGCCCAGAGATCCGGCCAGGTAACGGAAAGCAATCGAAAGGCTGCTGTATTCTTCGGCGGAGAGCGAACCGTTTTCGATCCCGGCATTCACGCAAGCGAGTCTCCCGAAACGGTCGAGAGTGCCCCCGCCGTAAACGAGGCGCTCCACGGCTCCTCCGCCCACCAAGAGATCGGTATCCATGGCGCCGACGCACTGCGAGATCGTAAGTTTTTTGATCCCCTGGCGGATGACTTCGCGCGCAAAGGCCATGGCGCATCGGGTAATGGCAAAACCGGACAGCGCCACATGCGAGCCGGAGGGGATGGAAGCGACCGCATCGCTCAAGCTGCACAATTTTTTCACTGGCATACTCCTCATTTGCGGGATGCGGCCTTTTGGCAATTCGCGCTTAGCGCAACACGAGACCTGCGCGGGCGAACTCGTCGAGTTCCGGAAAGATTGTGTTCGCTTTTGCAGCTTACCGGGACTTTGAAATTATGATTCTTGCATCGACGGCAATGCAGCCGTCCTGGTATGGAAGAACGGGATTGAAATCCACTTCCTCGATTTGCGGTTGTTCTTCGAGCATTTGTCCGAGCGACACAAGGACGCCGGCAATGGAATCCACGTTCATCGGCTCCCTCCCTCGCACTCCCTTGATCAGAGCGGGAGGGAGCGTCTCGTGTATCAGCTTTCTCGCGTCGTCAAGGCGGATCGGCGAGAGGCGAAAGCCCACCATCTTCAGCGCTTCCACATAAATCCCGCCCATTCCGAACATAACCGTAGGCCCAAAAGACTTATCTCTGAGCGCTCCGAGCACAAGCTCGGTGTTAGAAGGGATCATCTTCTGGACCAGCACCCTCACCGTGGATAAGTTCGGAGCGGCTTTCTTTGCATTTGCGGCGAGCTGTTCGTAAGATCCTTTCAACCCGCTGTCCGAATCTATCCCAAGCATCACCCCTCCGGCATCTGTCTTATGCAGGATTTCTTCCGAAACGATCTTTAATGCAACCGGATACCCGATTTCATTGGCTGAAGCAACTGCATCCTCGACCGATTCCACAACCCGGAAGGGAGGCACGCTTATTCCATATTCGCCGCATACCTCGTATGCCTCGGGTTCCAAAAGGCTGACTCGTCCGCGATTTGATGCGTTCGAAATGACCTCCGCGGACCGGTTCTTCGGATTCAGCTTATATTGAGGAACTCCGGCTTGTCCGGAGTGAGATTTGCCGAAAGCGGCATAAGTTGCCATATTCCCCGCGACCCTGGCGAGCATATCGGTATATTCGAAGGTCGGCAGGCCCGCATCCTCGAGGCCCTGCCTGGCGTCATGCGCAAATTCACCGAAAGTCACTGCGTTCAGGAATGTTTTTCCCCCTTGCTGCAATCGGCAGGCTTCGACGATTTCCTTCACGAGAAGCTTCTGGTCAAGGAATGCGCTCGGAGCGAGGATCTGAAGAACCATGTCGATGTTTTTATCCTGGAACAGAATCTGCAAGACTTTGTTGTGAAGTTTTTCGTAATGGGCGGCAGTCAAATCCACGTAGCCGTCGGGATGCCCGATGTTCGCCATCGGAGCGCAAATGCTTTTTAGGGCCTTTTGCGTCTCGGGCGAGAGTTTGGCCAGTTGCAGTTCGGGTATGGAGGAAATTTCATCGATGCAGATTGTTCCGGGCCCGCCCATATGCGTAAGAACAGATACGCGGCTCCCTTGCGGGACCGGCTGCTTCTCGAAGGCTCTCAAGGTATCGTAGAATTCAAGTATGGTCTTGGCTCGAATGATTCCCGCCTGTTTAAAAGCGCCGTCGTAAATCGAATCTGATCCTGCCACGGAACCGGTGTGCGATAAAGCGGCTTTCGAGCCGACATCGCTTTTGCCGGTTTTTATTGCCACAATGGGCTTTACAGCGCTGACGTCGCGGGCGCTCTCAAAAAATTCCCTGGGATTCGAGAATCCCTCCAAATAAATTGCAATAACGCGCGTGGAATCATCGTCTTTGAGGTAACTCAGCAGTTCGCTCATGCTAACGTCGGCCATGTTTCCGATCGAAGCGAATTTGCTGAGGCCGATCAAGCGCAGTCTCTGCGCCCAGAAAAGGAAAGAATTGGCGAATGCGCCGCTCTGTGTGAGGATGCTGACGCCGCCTTTCGCGTAAGCCGGAATATCGAAATTGGTGTTGAATCCGCTGTAAGCATCGATGACCCCAACGCAGTTGGGCCCGATAAGCCTGATTGAAGCTGATCTTAAAGCCCGAACGAGTTCCTGCTCGCGCCGCTTTCCCTCGCTTGTTCCCAGTTCTCCGAACCCTGCGGACATGCACACGGCCGCGGATACATCGTCAAGCCGGCGCTTCCTTTGAACGAGTTCTTCGGCCACCTGCATCGTCAGATCGGCGGATACCAGCAAAACGCAAACGTCCACCGGTTCAGGGATGTCCAGCATGCTCTTGTAGCAGCGCAATCCGAGGATGGAATCCTCGCGCGGATTGACCGGGAAGATCTTTCCCTGGTAGCCCATGGACACGAGGTTTTTGAGCGCAGTGTTGCCGGGTTTTTTAGGATCAGAGGACGCTCCGACAATAGCTACACTCTGCGGTTTAAAGAACGCGTCTAACGATAAAATCTTTCCCATAGGCGTCTCCCGTGTCTGTGGATCCATCGCAAGGTACTATAATCAAAGTACTTTTTCATCTCTCGGGCTTTCCCTCAAAGTAAAAACCCAACTTGTTCCGTCCCAGGAAATGGGTTTTTACGTTATCAACATGTTCGTTTTGGTGTCAAGGACCACTTTGGGCAAAGGGCTTTCATCTGCTATAACATAGCTCCAAAACACGGCATTTCGTGCTTGACTATGTTTCTCTGTCTCTACTATCCTAATTTGCGAAATCTCAAACGCGCACTGGACGGCATCAAGGATGCGAGAAAAGAGGTTACCCAGCGCGCATTTGAGATTTTGAACTGATTAAAATCAGGTAATGGGTAGGCCGCAAGGCGGCGAATCCTTCCCCGTAGTCGCCATAGGATTGAATCCCCATGTTCACCAACCTAAATTTTTCGGAGACGGCGGCTTGTCGTGGAACTGGCTTGAATCTTTTAAAGTCTGAAAAGCGGCCATGCCATGCTTGTTTCAAAAAATGAACCAAGGGTGATGGAAGAAGACCTCATTCGTTATTTCAGAAAGCATGTGGGCCGTTTCAAGGCCTCAAAAGCCTTGCATCCTTATCTGCATTGCCTGACAGTTTCACATTACCTTATAGCCCTGAAGCTAAGATCTTAATAGAGAGTCGCAAAGTATTTACTCGAAAGGAGCTGGAAATGTTTAAGAATGTATATATCCCTTACAAAGGATACTGGAGCTCGCCTTTTTGCAAATGGCAGGGATCGCTGCAAAATCAGAATTCCACGGAACTGGCGGCTGCCGCAGCAAAACGGTTCTTTGAATTGCGCGGGATTACGCCCGATATCTTCGATGGTATTGTCTACGGTGCAACGATTCCCCAACCGCTGTGGTTTTACGATGCCCCTCACTTTGCCACGTTGATGGGCAATCCGAAAATCAGCGGTCCCCGAGTCTCCCAGGCGTGCGCCACCTCCACTGTTTCCCTCAATGTGGCCGCATCTTTCATCGAATCTGGAAACAACGCAAACATATTGGTGGCCACCGCCGACCGGACATCGAACGGGCCGAACATTCTTTGGCCGAATCCTGCGGGCCCCGGTGCAAAACCGGACTATGAAAGCTGGATGGTCGATGGTTTCAACTGGGATCCGGTTGCCGCAACCAGCCCCATTGGCACGGCCGACAACGTTGCCAAGAAACACGGCATTACACGCGAACAATCCGATGCTATGGCTCTTAATCGGTACTTGAAGTACGCGGATTCGACTGCAGACGGCCGCAAATTTCAGAAGCGCTACATGCTTCCTTTGGAGGTCAGGATTTCGAGGAAGAAGACCATCGTGGTGGAAGAAGACGAAGGAATTATTGCCTCTACCGCCGAAGGACTGGCAGCGCTGAAAACGGTTTCCCCGGATTCCATCCTGACCTTTGGCGCCCAGACCCATGCGGCAGATGGGAATGGCGGTATGATCGTCACCACAAAGGAGAAGGCCGCTGAACTCTCGGCCGACAAGGCCGTGACCATCCAAATTCTTTCTTACGGATTTGCCCGCGCCGAGAAGGCACACATGGCGGAGGCGCCGGTGCCGGCATCAAGGCAGGCGGTGGAAAAAGCGGGAATATCGGTTTCCGATCTTGCGGCTGTTAAAATGCATAATCCGTTTACCGTTAACGATATCGTTATGGTAAAAGAGTTCGGAATTGACGACAAAATACTCAACAACTACGGAAGCTCCCTGATTTATGGACACCCTCAAGGACCCACAGCCATGAGGTTGGGCGTGGAATTGATCGAGGAATTGGTCCTTAAAGGCGGCGGCTATGGGCTGCTGACCGGCTGCGCGGCAGGAGATTCGAGCGCCGCCCTCGTTATCAAGGTTAACTAATAAAAGATGATATCGCAGGAGACATTCAATGAAGAAAAATGTGAGTCTGTACCCAACCTTTTTTAATCCCTTCCTTATTCACCCCACCCGGCCGATGCCCAAAGAGATGGCGGTGATCGGCGCCGGCAATATCGGCGCCGATATCGGCTATTTTTTCCGGACGGGCATCCCGGAGACAAAACTGTACCTGGTGGATGTGGTCGAAGCCGCTTTGGAGGAATCGAAGCAGCGGTTTGAAGGTTATGCAAAAAAGGGAGTGGAGAAAAAAAAGCTGCGCCCCGAACAGGTGGAAGCCATCCTGGGCAATATCGAATATACCACTGACTACAATAAGCTTAAAAATTGCACTCTGGTGATAGAAGCGGCGACCGAAAACATTGAGTTAAAAAAGAAGATTTTTTCACAGCTCGAATCGATAGTCGCAGAGGATGCCATCATGACATCCAACACCAGCGGCATTCCGGCGGATAAGATCTTCAGTCATTTGAAGCACCCGGAGAGGGCTGCTGTTACGCATTTCTTCGCCCCTGCGTGGTATAGCATGGGAGTCGAGGTAGTCAATTGGGAAGGCGCGGATAAAAACACCATAGATTTCCTGCTGTGGTTTTTGGCCAATACCGGAAAAGCGCCGATAGCGGCCAAAAATGTCCCTTCCTTCCTTCTGAACCGGCTGTTTGAAACATGGGTGAGCGAAGCCATATGGATGCTGGATCGGGCTACCTGTAGGGAAATCGATTACATCAGCGAAGAGTTTATCGGCGCCGGGCCTTTTTTTGTGACGGGTGTTGGGGGCGGCAATCCGCTGACCTATGCGTCCCAAACCCGCAGAATGGTTGAAAGAGAGGTTTATAAGCCGAATTATATACTGTTGTCGGTAGCGCAATGGGCTTTCAATAAACCCCGCACAAAGGTCGACGTGCCTCCTGAACTTGCGGATTGGATCCGGATGCGCTTCCTGGGAACCGTTTTCAGCCAATGTTTCGATAT
>Ga0307422_1001821_pt1 | contig 10925 bp, 8 predicted proteins | sample SalMarWE160290MG_FD_202153 | JGI IMG/M metagenome (GOLD analysis project Ga0307422, IMG submission 202153) | Salt marsh sediment microbial communities from the Plum Island Ecosystem LTER, Massachusetts, United States - WE1602-90 | ecosystem: Environmental > Aquatic > Marine > Intertidal zone >...
CCAGCAATACAAACTTCCGCTCAGGTAAAAGCCGGGGCAGAAAATATGGGTGCCAGGATTGGTGGGGTAACACCAGAATACCAGCAGGTCAATAACCTTGAACTAGCTCAGGGTAGATTTATCAATGATAATGACTATGCAGGAAGGTCAAGGGTGGTGGTCTTAGGGAGCCATATAAATGAAGAATTGTTTGGGTTGATGTCTCCCGTTGGTCAAACGTTAAGGCTGAACGGTCAGCAGTTTAAGGTCATCGGTGTACTGAAAACCAAAGGGGGTGCCTTTGGAGTTGAGGACTTGATGATATTTGCTCCCTTATCTACGGTGCAATCGACACTGTTTGCTCAGCAAGCAGGCAGCACAGGGCATACCATTCATATGATCGGCGTTCAGGCAAAAAGCGGAAGCGAGATAAACTCGGCAAAAGGACAAATTATTAATGTCTTGCAGCAGCGACATCATATCAGGCCAGGAGAGGAGGATGACTTCAGTGTCATGAGCATGGATGCTGTAGCTCGTATTTTTGACCAATTGCAAATGATACTGATACTCATTCTTGGCGCTATTGCAGGTGTGTCTCTGCTCGTTGGTAGTATAGGAATCATGAATATCATGCTTGTTTCTGTGGTACAGCGCACCAGAGAAATTGGTCTCAGGAAAGCACTGGGAGCCAAACGCAGTGACATTTTAATGCAGTTCCTCACTGAATCTGCGGTGCTAAGTATTTGTGGTGGTATTATCGGCATTGTCTTGGGATGGCTTGTAATCAAGATTGCCTCCGTCATAGCCACTGGTGCTGGTTTTCCTTTCCCGGCGATGATGCCTGCGGATGTTATTGCGTTAGCATTGGGAGTGTCGCTTTTTGTTGGGCTTGCCTCCGGTATTTATCCGGCATTCCGTGCAGCGCGTCTTGACCCTATTGAAGCCCTTCGTCACGAATAAACAACATGGTGATGTCATTGCGAGGAGCGGGATTCCTCGTTTTACTTGGAACAGGCTCCGCAATCCCCGGGGGTGAAATCCTAAATTCTAAACTCTAAACCCTAAACAAATTCTAATATCTAAATTCAAAACCGTTTTGGTGATTGGAGTTTTGGTCATTTGATATTGTTTAGTATTTCGGATTTAGTATTTAGAGCTTTGCTTTCCTGATATTGCCACGCCTTCAGCTCGCAATGATAATAAAGGAGGGCTCGCAATGACGATGAAAAAGGGCGCAATGGCGGATTGGTTACCTCCTCTGGATTAAGGACAGGAACTCGGAGCGGGTGACCATTTTGGTCCGAAAACCTCCCCTCAGCGCTGAGGTTATTACGGTACTTCCTGGTTTCTTAATGCCCCTCATTATCATGCATAGATGCTCTGCTTGAACGACCACTCCTACCCCATCCGGCTGAAGAGCTTCGAAAATGGTGTCAGCAATCTGCCCTGTCATTCTTTCCTGGAGTTGGGGACGCCTGGCAAATACTTCCACCACCCTTGCCAGCTTGCTTATACCCACCACCTTGCCATCTAAACTGGGAATATAGCCTACATGCGCTACTCCATAGAAAGGAAGCAGATGATGTTCGCACATAGAGTAAAAGGGGATATCTTTTAGGATTACCATTTCATGATGACCTTCCTCGAAACCAGTGGCTAGTTCGACTTTAGGGTCAATATCCAATCCCGAGAAAAGTTCTACATACATATCGGCAACACGCTGGGGGGTATCCTTTATGCTTTCTGTGGACAAATCCTGCCCCATAGCCTCCATTATGGAAACAGTTGCTGCTTTGATTCTATCCTTATCAATCATTTCAAATCCCCCTCTCTATGAAACTTATGCTGTGTTCGTCTGTAGTAACATAGAAGTCAGAGCCAAGATAAAGAAGCGGCTTCACCTTTGTCAAGGCAAGCATTTCGTTTTCGGTGAATATTCCTTCTCGGAAGTGCGCAGCGACAACCTCGCCGACCACCCAAATATGGTCGCCATAAATTTTGCTATCCAAAAGCTTGCATTCGTAGGAAGCATAGGCATCCTTCAACAAAGGGACTCGCGTTTTTATTGGCTTTTCTCTCGGGATGTTGAGCTTCTGGAACTTGTCTATCTCTTGTCCCGAAGTCCCACCAATAGAGGCAGCCAAATAAGCTTTTTCAAAAGGGACGAAATTGATGCCGAATTCCTTGCTCTGTCTGATAAGCTGGTAGGTAAACCTCTCGGGGGAGATAGAGACACCATAAATGGGAGGATTGACGGAGATCGAACTATGCCATGCTGCAGTCATGGCATTGTCTTTCCCTTCAAAGCTAGCAGTAACTATAGCTGCCAGTTTGGGATAATGATGACTGAATTTGCCGATGTCTTCTGTGGCTGTTTTCTCCATAGCTGGGTATCCTTCATTTTTGGAATCATTATACTCCATTTTAGCTGCAAAATTTGAATCTTACTCTGCTACAAGCTAAAATAATTAGCAGTCATTGTTGCAGATTGCTAATTAAATTGCTAGTATAACAGGTTGATTATGCCTATATATAAAAGCCACCAACAATGCCCTTTAGGCGGAAGCTAGCTAATTCTAAATAGCTTGAAAATTAAGCATGTGACTGTAAAAGGAGAGTGAGTATATTGCCTACGTATGAATATCAATGTCCGCAGTGTAAATTTAGCTTTGAGGTTAAGCTGAAGTTCAGTGATAATAATTCGCCCGTTTTTTGCACTCGCTGTGGAGCCAAGGCAAAGCGGCTATTTTCCCCAGTGCCGATAATTTTTAAGGGTAGTGGATTCTATATCACTGATAATAGAAGAGGAGAAACGGAAGGGCCCAGCAAAGACAAGGCTAGGAAAGGAAACAAGGAAGAATGACAAGGGAATATCTGATGAACTGCCCTTAGATTTTTAATCCTTGAACAAGAAATTCTCCACTGCGCTTAGGTCGGCGGCTAGTTCTATTGGTGGCTGGGTATATCTGCGAGGCACATCAGGGTCTTTTAACCCTGTTCCAGTGATAATACAAACTATTTTCTTACCTGAGAAATTCTGCTTCTTTGCCATCTTGACCAGTCCCGCTACCGAGGCGGCTGACGCTGGTTCGCCGAAAACGCCTTCCTTGATTGCTAATGATTTGTAAGCGTTCAAAATCTCATCGTCGGTCACCAAGTCTATGATGCCGCCAGATTCATCTCTTGCTGCTGTTGCTTTCTCCCAGCTGGCAGGGTTGCCAATGCGGATAGCAGTGGCGATGGTCTTGGGGTATTTAATCGGTTTGCCCAGAACTATGGGTGCGGCACCAGCAGCTTGAAAACCCATCATCATCGGAGTGTGGCTTGACTTGCCAATGCGGTGGTATTCTTTAAATCCCTTCCAGTAAGCGGTTATGTTCCCGGCATTGCCCACAGGAAGGAATAGATAATCCGGAGCATCCCCCAGATCATCGATGATTTCGAATGAAGCTGTTTTCTGCCCTTCAATGCGGTTTGGATTAAGCGAGTTAACCAGGGTAACAGGGTGCTTTTGGGTCAGGGAACGGACTATTTGCAGCGCCTGGTCAAAGTTGCCTTTTATGCCCACGATTTGGGCGCCGTAAATAAAGGCTTGAGCTAGCTTTCCCATAGCTATTTTCCCTGTAGGGATGATAACGATGGTTCTCATTCCAAAGCGGGTTCCATAAGCAGCCGCTGAAGCGCTGGTATTGCCGGTGGAAGCACAAATAATGGTGGAGCTGCCATTCTCCGCTGCCTTGGCTACTGCGACTACCATGCCACGGTCTTTAAATGAACCCGTGGGATTGCATCCTTCCAATTTAAAATAGAGTTCCCCACATCCAAGTTCTTTCTCCAGATTTCGAGACCTTACCAGGGGAGTATCTCCCTCGCCAAGTGTGACTATAGGGGTAGCTGTGGTGACGGGCAACAGGCGGCGATATCTAGCGAGAACGCCTTGTTTCATTCTTCAATCCTGATAAAGCTACTCACTTCATTTACCACGGTCAGCAATTTTAGTTGTTCAATGGCTTTCTGCGTTGCGTTTTCCCTAGCCGGGTAGGTTATGATGACTATCTCGGCGGTCTGAGCCGCTCGGTTGCTCTCTTTCTGAATCACAGACGAAATACTGATGGAATTATCCCCCAGAACCTTGGAGATTTGTGCTAAAACGCCGGGACGGTCAGCCACATCCAGCCTGAAATAATAACGTGTCTCCACATCTGTCATTGGCTTGATGATTAGCTCTTGATTTATCCCTGTTTCCGGGGTGGCAGTTATCCCCAGGCGCTTGTTTCTCGCTATGGTCAATACATCGGCAACAATAGCACTGGAAGCCCGCATTCCTCCTGCTCCTTCTCCGTAGAAGAGCAATTTACCAGCAAGGTCTCCTTCTGCTTGAATGGCGTTATAAACACCATCTACTTTAGCCAATTGGGAATCCTTGGGAAGGAAAACAGGGTGCACTCGAGCCTCGATAGTATTGCCGTATCGTTTAGCTATCGCCAGGAGCTTTATAACATAACCAAATTCTTCAGCATAGAGGAAGTCTTGAACGGCGAGGTGTGGAATTCCTTCACAGTATATCTCTTGAGGGTCTAGTTTAGCGTGGAAAGCTAAGTTAGCCAGGATAACTAATTTGTAAGCTGTATCTCTCCCTTCGATATCATTTGAAGGGTCAGACTCGGCATAGCCTAATTCCTGGGCCTGTTTTAAAGCCACGGGGAACTCCAGTCTTTCCTGCGCCATTCTGGTCAAAATGTAATTGGTGGTGCCGTTGAGGATGGCATAAATGGCTGAGATATCATTGGCGGCCAAGCCTTGCTGGAAGGAAGAGATAAGCGGTATTCCGCTGCCTACGCTTGCTTCATAGCGAAGTTCAACGTTGACTTCCTTGGCCAGCGAAAATAACTCATGGCCATGTTTAGCAATCACCTCCTTATTGGCGGTAACCACATGCTTTCCATTTGTGAGGGCTTGCCTGATATATTCTGTAGCAGGATGTTCTCCACCAATAACCTCGATGACTATGTCTATTTTGGGGTCAGTCAAAATTTCCTCGGCATTACGGGTTAGTAACCTAGGTTCAAATTCTACGGAGCGTTTTTCCAGCACCTTCCTTAACGTCACAGGTCCCCCTGATTGCTCAGCCAGACTATCCTTTTTCTCCAGCAGAACATGAGCTACGCCACTGCCTACGACTCCGAGACCTAACAAGCCAATGTTTACTTCTTGCTTTGTCTGCATATTTACCTTCCTTTAATAACCTCCGCTACAGCCCAGGCCATCCTCGTGCCATCAAGTTTATTCTCAATAGTGCTATTTTCCCTTTGCTGGTCAAGCCACTCGCTGAAGCGTTTATTTTTCAGCGCTTCCCGGACATCGTTGTCCAACTCTCGCTGTTGTTTATCTAAAACTTTGACTACCCAATAGCCTCCGTCGGTGTTAACAGTTTCATCCTTGACCGGTTCACTTACTTCATCGACGGGAAGCTGGAAAGCGACTTCATTGAAGGCATCACTGAAGTCATTTGTCTCATTTGCCTTGAGCCAGCCAAGCTCACCACCTTTATATTTGCTGCTGTGCTGAGAGTAATTTTTTGCAAGTTCGCTAAAATTACTTTCTGCGTCCAGTTCAGTCTTGATTTCTACAGCCTCTTGCCCGCTGCCTAATAGCATAGCACTAACATTTATCCCTTTCTCAGGGTCTTCTTCATTAACCTTTATCAGCCAGTAGCCAACACTTTTGTTGGTTGAATTATCGGGGATGGGCTGGCTTATTCCACCGGTGGTAAGATTGAAGGTCTCTGCCATAGTTGGCGACATTAATTCCCGGGGAAGCCAGCCTAGATTGCCATCATACTCCTTGGTCCTGTTATCGTAGGAGAATTCTCTGACCAGCTTGGTGAAGTTCTCACCACTATTAGCTAGATCTATCACCTTGTTAGCCACCTGTTCGCTTTCCACGAACATCACCTGGGTATTTGCCTGCAGCATTTCATCTGGCAACTGAGAATCAAAATATTCTAGAAGTTTTTGGCTCAGTAGCACAGTTTCCACTATATCTTGATGTACTTGATCCTTGGGAAAGTTTTGCTCCTTGATCATTTCCTCTATCTCTTCTTGAGTTACCGTTATATTGAGGTCTTTTGCTCCTTGCCTTATCAGTTCGGCATCTTCAATATATTGAGCAACCGCATTGGTGTACTGGTATATGCTATCTGGTTCCACTTCTTTGGTCTGGGCGTCGAGCATGTTTACATAATATCTCATATTAAAGGAAGCATCATTTACGGTGATCACTTTCTCATTCAAGCCCTTGATTTTGTCAGCATAATATCCGTAGGATGCATAGCTGATAATACCAACTAGGAAGATGGTGCTAGCGATTATTATCATGCGGCGAATGCGCTTCTGCCGGTGCCATTTTGCCTCTTGGCGTTTTGTGGGGACTCGTATGGCTGTTACCTGCTTCTTGCCCAATAGTCACATCCTTGCTGGTGATTGTTCTACCAGCTTTGTTATGATAGCATATTGTTCTGGGCAAGGCGACGGGGTGTAGCGCAGCCTGGTAGCGCACCTGAATGGGGTTCAGGTGGTCGGAGGTTCAAATCCTCTCACCCCGACCATAGATAGGCAAAATGGTGGTGAGTTTTACACATCACGATTAGCTCTTCAGTCGGCACACCAACCTTGAGGGGATGTGAACCCTACAGAGCTGTCAGGCTTGCACTAAGGCAGGCAGATTATTTCTATCCTGATGTTAATTGCTCTTTGAGCAATCGCATTCTCCCTTGAAGGGATATGCGAGGGCTTGCTTTGGTATAATAGATTTGAGGCTATCCAGCTTGTTCTGCGAGAAGATTCTTCGGAAAACTGCTGAATAATCCCACAGCAGCCTATTGACTCAGCTTAGGTGAAGGCTTAGAATGTGCAGGTTATGATCAGAAGAAGGATGGATATGCCGATTTGGTTATCCGTCTTTCTTCTATTTCTGCCAGATTTATCCATTTAGTATTTAGAGACTACTGATGCTGGCTTCTTAAAGAGACATTAACCAGAGATGTAATTTTATCGAGGTTTTGACAATGCGTGGTCAACCAATTCGACTATCAGAACTCGATCCAAATTTCAAGCTCGAGGTAATAGCTCATGAAGCTAATTGTGATATAACTGCGTGTTTTTGCTGTGGAACCTGTACAGCGGGATGTCCTATCCACGTGGTATACCCGCAACATGATCCGAGAAAGATAGTCAGAATGGTAAATCTTGGCATGAGGGAGAGGGCTTTAAGTGGCCCCTATATCTGGTATTGTTCTGATTGCTGGATCTGTGAACAACACTGCCCACAGGAGGTGAAGTTCTCCAGCGTGTGGAATGTCCTGAAGGATATGGCGACAAAAGAGGGATATCCCCCTCCCGTGTCGATTAATGAGGATATGTGTTCAGGATGTGGCATCTGCGCTGCTTCATGTCCATATTCAGCCATAGAGCTCCGGATACAGAATGGGAAGAGGCTTGCCCATTTGGTTACTACCTTATGTCGGGGTTGTGGGGTCTGCGGCGCGGCGTGTCCATCTGCAGCAATCTCAGTGAACTTCTTTGAAGACGAGCAGCTTTTCGCCCAAATAGAAGCGCCTGCGGCATGACAGGATGAATGTAGCAGCAAGAGCGTTATGAACATAATGTACGCAGTTCAGTAGAAGAAGGTATCGGAAGTGAGGAGCTTTAGGAGTAAAGATGGCTAAGCCAAAGGTTGTAAATCTTGTATTGCAGGAGATTGGTTCAACGTAACCCAATGTGGCCTTGGGATGAATATAAACTCACTCCCTCCGCTCAGGTTGGTTACAGACAGAGAATTAATCATGGACGGAGTTGAAGTCGCTTTCTAGCTCGCTAAAGATTGTAGAGCAATGTTTACCAAAAATTAAGGGGGAGTTTAGGATGGAAAGTACATCAAATGTGCAAGTGGATGAAGAGGCTAGGGAAACAGGAAAATGGTCTCAGCAAATCCAGAGGATAATTGATGAGAACCGGGGGAAAGCGGGCACCCTGATACGTGTCTTAGAGCAGGTACAGGGGCTGGTTGGCTATCTGTCCCCACCGGTGCTGAAAATCATTTCTCGAGGTCTAAAGGTTCAGTTAAGCGAAATATATGGGATAGTTAGCTTTTATCACTTTTTTACCATGGTTCCCAGAGGGAAATATACTATTCAAGTTTGTATGGGAACTGCTTGCTATGTACGAGGAGGTAAAGCGGTTTTGGATGCTCTGTGTAAAGGATTTGGAATTGGGGCTGGGGAAACCACTCCCGACCTTAAATTCTCTCTGGAAACGGTGCGCTGTCTTGGTTGCTGTGCTTTAGCCCCTGTAGTAGCTATTGATGGCAAAGTTTATCGTTGGATGACTCCCACTAAGATAATGAATGTGCTGAGTTTGTATGAATAAGAGGTTGAAGTGAAGCAAATTAATTCTATAGAGGATTTAATAAGAGCTAAGGAGGAGGCTAAAAGAAAAACCGCAGAGCGTGATAGAAAAATTCAAGTCAAGGTTCACATGGGGACGTGTGGTATTGCTTCAGGTGCGAATGAAATTTGGGATGTTTTCTCCCGTGAGATAGAAGCACGAAAACTGCACGGTATTATCCTATCAAGGGTTGGCTGTATTGGACTATGCGGCCATGAACCTACAGTTACTGTCATTCACCCCGAGAAAGGAAAGGCAATCTATGTAGATGTAACGGTGGATAAAGTCCCCAAGATAATGGAGCAACATATAATTGGGGGGAATGTAATTAAAGAATGGGTTATGGAAGAGGATGAACCCTTCTTTAAGCTTCAGGGAAAAAGGGTTCTAGCGAATCAAGATGTAGATGCCAGAGATATCGAAGAGTACATCGCTCGTGATGGTTATCAGGCCCTCGCCAAGGCCTTAACCCAGATGAAGCCGGAAGAAGTTCTTGAGGAGGTGGGGAAATCTGGGTTGCGGGGTCGAGGGGGGGCTGGCTTCCCCACCGGAACGAAGTGGGGTTTTGTTCACTCAGCTCCAGGGGATGAAAAATTTGTGGTTTGCAATGGCGACGAGGGCGACCCTGGAGCCTATATGGATCGCACCGTTCTGGAGGGTAATCCTTATGCTGTGATCGAGGGTATGGCAATTGGGGCCTATGCCATTGGAAATGTCCGCCAGGGTTATACCTATGTACGTGCTGAGTACCCTCTGGCTATTGAGACTCTAAGCCATGCTATTGACCAGGCTCGAGAATATGGTCTTCTAGGGAAAGGCATCCTGGGCACAGAATTTGAGTTTGACCTTGATATTTTCCCCGGTGCTGGCGCCTTTGTTTGCGGAGAGGAGACCGCACTTTTATTTTCACTTCAGGGAATGCGTGGTAACCCACGGCAGAGACCTCCTTTTCCAGCGAACAAAGGGCTTTTCGAAAAGCCAACCACGCTTAATAATGTCGAAACTTGGGCTAATATCCCCGGGATCATCCTTAAGGGTGCTGATTGGTTCAGTAGCATTGGAACGGAAACGGCCAAAGGGGCAAAGACCTTCTGCCTTGTGGGCAAGGTAAATAATACCGGCCTCATTGAAGTCCCTATGGGAATCAGTGTCGGCGAAGTAATTTTCGATATCGGTGGTGGAATACCCAATGGGAAGAAATTCAAATCATTACAAATTGGAGGTCCCTCCGGTGGTTGCCTTTCTGTAGAACATTTGAATGTTCCCATCGATTATGAACATATGACTGGCCTGGGGGCAATCATGGGTTCCGGCGGTCTCATCGTGATGGATGAAGATAGTTGTATGGTGGATATGGCAAAGTTCTTTCTCCAATTTAGCAAGGATGAATCCTGTGGCAAGTGCACCCCCTGTCGGGTAGGGATTCCCAAAATGCTAGAAATCATCGAAAGGATTTCTCAAGGTGAAGGGAAAATGGAAGACCTCGATACCTTGGAGGAATTAGCCTCAATGGTCGCTGAAGCTTCCCTGTGTGGCTTAGGACAAACTGCCCCCAATCCAATTTTAACAACGCTTCGCTATTTCCGAGATGAGTATGAAGCTCACATTATTGATAAAAGGTGTCCTGCCGCCGTTTGTCAGGCTCTTCTTAAAGCCCCCTGTCAGAACACATGTCCTGTGGGGCTTGATTGTTTTGGGTATGCTGCCTTAATTAAGGAGGGAAAATTTGACGAAGCTTTTCGTTTGATCAAGCAGAAGCTCCCTTTCCCAATGGTTGTAGGGCGAGTATGTCATCACCCCTGTGAAGCTAAATGCAGGCGAGCTCAAGTTGATGAGCCGGTAGCTATCAGGCATCTTAAGAGGTTTGCAGCCGACTGGGCCTTAGAGCATAACATTGAATACATCCCTGAAATAAAGGAAAAGAGGGAAGAAAAGGTAGCCATTATTGGGTCGGGGCCAGCAGGACTCGCTGCAGCCTGGGATCTTGCCATCTATGGTTATCAGGTAACCGTATTTGAAGCTCTCCCTGAAGCTGGCGGTATGCTTGCTGTTGGCATTCCTGAGTATCGCCTTCCTAAAGATATCCTGAAAAAAGAGGTTGAAGATGTCAGGAAGCTAGGCGTGGAAATAAAACTAAACACTCGTATCGGTGACGTGACGTCTCTCTTAAGGGAGGGCTACAAAGCAGTGTTTATTGCTATTGGAGCTCACGAAGGGGCAAGACTAGGGATCCCGGGCGAAGATTTAGAGGGCGTTTATGAGGCTATCGAGTTTTTAAGAGAGGCTAATTTAGGGAGAGAAGTAAAGGTGGGGAAGAAAGTTGCAGTTATTGGGGGAGGTAATACCGCGGTTGACTCAGCAAGGGTAGCTCTAAGAAATGGTGCTGAGGAGGTATATGTCTTCTATCGCCGAGAGAAGAAGGATATGCCAGCGATAGAAGAGGAGGTTGAGTCTTTAGAGGAAGAAGGCGTGCAGCTTCATTGTTTAACCACTCCTACCAAG
>Ga0307422_1001823_pt1 | contig 10914 bp, 9 predicted proteins | sample SalMarWE160290MG_FD_202153 | JGI IMG/M metagenome (GOLD analysis project Ga0307422, IMG submission 202153) | Salt marsh sediment microbial communities from the Plum Island Ecosystem LTER, Massachusetts, United States - WE1602-90 | ecosystem: Environmental > Aquatic > Marine > Intertidal zone >...
AGCAGCCCGGCGATGTCCCCATTACCTACGCCGACATCACCAAGGCCCGCCGCCTCTTGGGGTATGACCCCCAGGTGGGGATAGAGGAGGGGGTTGAGCGGTTCGTGCGCTGGTTCCGGGAAGAGACTGGGGGAGGGGCGTCCTAAAAGTTCCGGTAGCGGTTGGTTATGGGGAGGCGCCGGTCTTTGCCTAAGGCCCGCGGGGTGATCTTGATCCCCGGCGGGCCCTGTCTTCTCTTATACTCGTTGCGGTCCACCCTCTCGATGACCTCCCTGACCACCTCTCGGGGGTAGCCCAGGGCCACGATCTCATCGGCCCCCTTATCCTCCTCCACATAGGCCTGGAGAATAGGGTCTAACAGCTCATAGGGGGGGAGGCTATCGGTGTCCTTTTGATCGGGGTGCAGTTCTGCTGAGGGTGCTTTTTTGATGGTACGGGGGGGTATGATCTCTTTGCCTTCTTTTTTGTTTTTATATTCCGCCAGCTGATAGACGAGGGTCTTGGGGCAATCCCTGATCACGGCGAACCCACCTGCCATATCCCCGTACAGGGTACAGTAGCCTATGCTGAGTTCACTCTTGTTGCCGGTGGCGAGGACCAACGAGCCGAATTTGTTGGCGAGGGCCATGAGGATATTGCCCCTGATCCTGGCCTGGATGTTTTCCTCGGTGATATCCTCCTGTCTCCCGTGAAAAAGGGGTTTGGTGGTCTCGAGATAGGAGTTCAGGATGGCGGAGATGGGGACCTCCAAGAGTTTTATCCCCAGGTTATCGGCCAGTTGTCCGGCATCTTCCACGCTCTCCGCGCTGGTATACGGGGAGGGCATGGCTACCCCGGTGACGTTTTCCCGCCCCAGGGCATCGGCGGCTATGGCGGCCACGACGGCGGAGTCAATCCCCCCGCTGAGTCCGATAAACACCTCTTGAAAACCGTTCTTGCGGACATAATCATGGGTACCCAATACCAAGGCCTGATAGACCTCCGCTATGTCATCATATTGGATCGGCTGATTGCTTTCGAGGGTCGGCTGGGGAGACACCTTCTTTTTCGCCTCGGCCAGGCGCACGCTCTTCACGGGGATGTGGTCCGGGGGAAGGGTCTGTTTTTCCTTTCTCCGGCGGGGATCATGGAGTCTGGTCCTGAAGACCGACTCCACATCGATATCGGCCACGAGAAGGTCTTCGGCCAAAGAATGGGCCTGGGCGATCAAGGCCCCTTTGGGATCGATGATCACGCTGTTGCCGTCGAATATCAATTCATCCTGCCCCCCCACCATGTTGACATAGGCGATGATAGTCGCGTTGTCGATTGCCTGGCCCGAGATCATCCGTTGACGGGCCTTCCATTTGCCGGCATGGAAGGGGGAGGAGGAGATGTTGATTACGACCTCGGCGTCGCCGAGCACTGATTCTGCCCTGAGAGGGCCACCGGCATACCAGATGTCCTCGCAGATGGTCACCCCGACCTTTACCCCCTGTAGTTCAAAGACCAACGCCTCTCTCCCCGCCTGAAAGTAGCGGTCCTCGTCAAAGACGCTGTAGTTGGGCAGAAAGATCTTGTGATAGACATCGGCCAGTTTACCGTCATGGATCAGGGCGGCGGCATTGTAGATATCATCCTGTTTGTCGACAAAACCCACCAGGGCGGTGAGACCTTTTGTGGCCTTCGTTATCTCGTTCACGTGCTTGAGGTTCTGCTGGACAAAACGGGGCATGAGGAGGAGGTCTTCCGGCGGGTAGCCCGTGACGGCCAGTTCAGGAAAGGCGACGAGATTTACTCCCAGCTCTCGTGCTCGCTCGATCCCCTCCCTTATCCTGCGGGCGTTCCCCGCAAGATCTCCTACCGTGGTATTGATCTGTGCCAGTGCGATCCTGATGGATTTCATCCTTTTTTGCCGCAGCGTCTTTGTAACAACATTATACATCAGCGATCATCGTGTCAACAGACAATGGTACATCATCAGTCTTGACAAGGAGGGGAGGGGGTATTATATTATTACAAAATGTAACGGGAAAAGCTGTTGCCCATATACGAATACCAATGTACCAATTGTGGACGCACCTTAGAGGTGATGCAGAAGATCACGGATGAACCGTTGCAACAGTGTCCCTCCTGCAAGGGAAAGCTGCGCAGACTCATATCCCTCAGCTCGTTTCAATTGAAGGGAACTGGCTGGTACGCTACTGATTATAAGGATAAAGGCAAAAGGGGTAAGAGGGCAAAACCCTCCGAGAAAAAAGAAGCAGAAGCGGATAAAAAGACTGAGAAGGCAAGTACGGCCTAGCCATCAACCCTCTTTGCCCTACCAATCTCCTTCTTTTCTCTCGTTTTGCAAAAATAAAAACGGTCATTGTGGTTTTAGGTATTCCTATTTCTTTTTCAGGATGACTTTAATTTCATAGATAAAGGGCCACAGTTTACCCGTCACAAAGAGCCGGTCATTCTCCGCATCATAGGCAATGCCGTTCAATTCACCCTTCCACCTGCACAGTCCACCTAAGTCGATCCAAGCGAGCACCGCGCCGGTGCGGGGTGAGGTCCGTGCAATACGGTTCTTCGTCCACACGTTTGCGTAGATTTCACCTCCGATGTATTCAAGCTCATTGAGCATCGGCACCGGATCGTGCGCATCGTGCACCGTGACCCGGCCTATTGTCTCGAAGCTCTCAGGATGTAAAAAATAGAGCGTTGCTGTCCCGTCGCTCATGATTAAGCGTTTCCCGTCATGCGTGATGCCCCACCCCTCTGTCGGATAACGGAATTTCCGCAGGACCCGGAAGCTGTCTTTGCCATAGACGAAACCGATGCCGGATTGCCACGTTAATTGAATGGTTCTGTTTTGATAGATAGTTATGCCTTCACCGAAGAGGTCTTTTGGTAACCGGTGTACCTGCACAACGCCCCCGGTCTCCAGTTTCACCTTGCGCAGCGTGGAGGCGCCTTTTATTCCGGTCCCCTCATAGAGGTACCCCCTATCGAACACCAGCCCCTGGGTGAAGGCCTCCCTCTGGTGAGGGTAGGCGTTGACGACTCTATACGTATAGATCGGAACGGCTTCGGCGAATGCGTGACTTACAAGACCTGACAGGACCACGATTATAAGGAGGCCGCTGATCTTTTGCATGCTTTACAAGTGGTATTTCTTCAGAACAGCGCTTATCGTTTTTTTCTCTTTTTATTAAAGTATGCATCCAGGTCTTTCGGTGCGGTAAACATTTTGTCATACCATTGCCCGGCCATTTCGCAGGCATCAGGGCTGTGGTCACGGCAGACATCAGGCCTTTTGGCATATATGGTACAAAGATTTTTTTTGGAGAGATAGATGCACTTCCCCTTGATCAATAAGTGCCATCGGTGATTTCTTATATATATCTGCACGGTATCGAAGTGCAAATACCATCGCAGCGTTTCTATTTCATGTTTCAGACGAGGCCTCGTTATCATTATGGAAAGGTCACGACAGCATGGGGCCGGACATTCTTTACAGGTTACATTCTTCTTCCTCACGACGCCTCTAGTATGATATATCCCCAGGTAAAAGACAAGGGTGATTTTTTTTGAGTTGACTTTTTCATGTCGTGAGGGATAAAAATAGACTAAGGCCTGCACGCCAACGAGGAGGATAAAGAGAGATGGGTGCAGAGGAGCGCGAGGGGAATGAATGGGTTTCGGTCTCCGTCGTGGGGCATGACCGGCCCGGTATTGTGGCCGGTGTCTCGAAGGTCCTGTTCGAGAACGCCTGTAACATCGAGGCCCTGTCCCAGACCGTGCTCATGGGGCAGTTTGCCATGATCGTGGTTGTTTCTTTGCTCAAGGGGGCCTCCATCGCAGGATTAAAGGAGGGCCTCGAGGCGCTGGCACGTGAGACGGACCTGGAGATCCATACCCACGGTATAGATCCCCAGGAGCAACTCCCCTATCCTGCGGATGAGACGGAACCATTTGTGATCACTGTCCGAGGGGAGGACCGGCCGGGCCTGGTTGCCGCTATCACGGCGATCTTGGCGGAGCAGGGGATCAATATCACCCGCCTGAGTGCGGAGGTGGTTCCCGCAGGCCAGCAGGTGGAGTATATCCAGATATATGAGGTGGATATCCCGAACGATCTTGATTTCGCCCGCATTCAGCGCGCCCTGAGCGAGCGGGGGGCGGAAATCGGCGTCACGGTCGATATGCAGCACCGCGATATCTTTCGCGCCATGAACCAGGTATAGATTCCTATGCTCAGTTCCGAAGAGATAATCCGCACGATCGAGATGCTCAAGAATGAGAATCTCGATGTCCGCACCTGTACCCTGGGGATCAGCTTGAGGGACTGCGTCAGCTCCTCAGCCACGGAGCTGTGTGGGCGGATCCGCTCCAAGATTAAGAGGGTCGCCGGGGCCATGGTCCCGGTCTGCGATCGGATCTCGAACAAGTATGGGATCCCCATCGTCAATAAGCGCATCGCCGTCACCCCCATCGCGGCGGTTGCGGAGGCGTTGGATAAGGAGGAGTACGTGGCCGTTGCCCAGACGCTCGATCAGGCGGCCCAGGAGATGGGGGTCGATTTTATCGGGGGCTATTCGGCCCTGGTGCAGAAGGGGTTCACCAAAGGGGACCGCAACCTGATCGCCACCCTCCCTGAGGTCCTCTCGACGACCGAGCATATCTGCGCCTCGGTCAACGTGGCCTCCACCAGGGCGGGGATCAATATGGATGCGGTGGTGCTCATGGGGCGGGCGATCAAGGAGATTTCCCTGGCCACTGGTGATCAGGACGGGTTCGGCTGCGCCAAGCTGGTAGTCTTTGCCAATATGCCTGAGGACAACCCCTTTATGGCCGGGGCCTATCTGGGATACGGGGAGCCGGAGTCGGTCATCAACGTGGGGGTCAGCGGCCCGGGGGTCGTAAAGAAGGAGCTGGAACGGGCCCTTGCATCCGGAAAGCGGCTGACCCTGGGGGACCTCTCGGAGATCATCAAAAAGACGAGCTTTCGGGTGACCCGTGTGGGGGAGCTTATTGCCCGGGAGGTTGCCGAGGGCCTGGGCGTGAGCTTCGGTATTGTGGACCTCTCCCTTGCCCCGACACCTACCGTAGGGGACAGCGTGGGGGAGATTCTCCAGTGCCTGGGGCTGAAATCGGTTGGTGTGCCGGGCTCCACCGCCGCCCTCGCCCTGCTCAATGATGCTGTCAAGAAGGGAGGGGCCTTTGCCTCCTCGTCGGTCGGCGGGCTCTCCGGCGCCTTTATCCCGGTGAGCGAGGATCTCAACCTGTCAGAGGCGGTCGCAAGGGGTTCTCTGTCTCTGGAAAAGCTGGAGGCCATGACCGCGGTCTGTTCCGTGGGGCTCGACATGATCGCCATCCCCGGTAAGGTGGATGCCGATACCATCGCCGCCATTATCGCGGACGAGATGGCCATCGGGGTCTTCAACCACAAGACCACCGGGGTACGCCTGATTCCGGTGCCGGGCAAAGACGTGGGGGACAAGGCGGTCTTCGGCGGGCTGTTCGGCGAGGCCCATATCGTGGAGGTGAGGAATATCGAGTGCTCTTCAGCCTTTACGGGCTTTGGCGGGAGGATCCCCGCGCCCATCACCAGTATCAGGAATTGAAAGGGGCCCTGTCAAAAAAATAGACCTGCCCCTCACTTATGCGCTTTACGATTGGATGCTCGCTATGTCAATAATTAAGTATGGTGTCCCCAGAATTCCAAAATTCAAGACCAGACCTTTTCTCTCGAATAAGTTGCTTTAGAACCAACGTCCCCTACTTCTGCCTCAGCTTCGTTCATGCCGCTCCAAGCAAATTCTCTTCCAAGTAGGCTGAATGTCGCGCTGCCATACTTAGATACCCACTTCAGTCTCTCCCCATTTATACCTTTTCGGAAATTCACCTTTGCAATTCCACGTCGATTTATGAACACATGCCCGTCACCAGGATGTAAATAATCACAATTAGCAGCATAGATTGGGCCAGCAGGTGTGTTGAAACTGAATGAAGTACAAGCTAGAGAATCACCAACCAGCGGACTGATCAAAAGTAGGCAGAAAAGCGTGAGAGTAACCGTTTTATGCATTGTTGTCCTCGCCAATATTCATTTTTGTATCTGCAATTATGGTAAAAATCGTTTAACGCTCCACTAAGATGCGCCGCTTGCGGCGTCATTCTTGAGTGGCTTGTTAGGCTGATCTTGATTATTTTCAATTTTGTCTGGCTTTACTTTCCTTAAATATACTTTGCATGATAGGGAGACATTGGTTCCAAATGATGTAATCCCATAAAATAAGCCATTCGTTTCTTCATTTTTTGCAACAGATTCTATACAGCCTTTAGATAATAATGAAGAAACTGCTCTTTCCATAGGTATGCTCAACCCTCTAGACTTATTTGAAAAGTCTCTAGCCATGCCAGGATTTAACCCTTCAAAAGATTCCAAAATCTGGAGTTCTAAAGGTGTAAGACTTTTTGTTGCTATACTTACTTTTGCGTTAAATATTTTATTCGTTTCAGTAATTCTATCAGTAAGAGCCATGCGAATATTTTGAATAGCTGTATCGTTATCTTCGAAGTCAATTGTTATATGAGGGATTGTGCTTACATCAAATAGAAATTTCTTTGTATCATCTCTAATCAACAAGACTTCCGAAGGTTGACGGCTTGCTAGAGCCAATCCTACTTCATACATAACATTGCCATTCCTGATTGGTTGCTCTGCATAACGCCCTTCATCGATTACAGAAACATCAGCCAAGAATAACATTGAATGAACTATTCCATCTGCAATATCAGTTAATATCGAGTCTCCGGTTTGAGAGTTGTCAACTTTGAAAGCTGACAGCTGAATTCCTGAGATTAGCTCTCCTTCAATGGCTGGCTTAATGATTTGATCAAACCTTTCTGTAAATCGATCTTCGAAACTCATTGCTACGAAGACTTGATTTTTAATCTCTGGCTGCCAAAAAGATCTTAGATAAGTGTTTGGATGCATAATTTACCTATAAGCCTAACCATTGATTGACAGGCAAATTTGCCTTGCTCTATTATCCCCAATGTTGTTACTATTTTTAACAGACAGGAGTATCATACGTCAACGGGCTGTTGCCCAGATCCTTCATTTTCAGTTAATTTTATGCTAAAATGCCCCAATTATTGGAACACAAGAGAGAAAAACTATAGTTACTCTACTACCTCCTTGTACTCCTTCCACAAATCCCCTTTTTTGATGCCGTGGTCGATGAAGTTCCAAGGGAGAATCTCGGATAAGGGTGTCAGGTCTAGACTCTTCACTCACACTTCCTTGCCTTCTACAGCAAGAGTTTGATGGCTTCCAGAAATTTTTCTGCTGATTCGATAGCTCGCTCTACCTCTTGGCGGGATACGTGCGCTGTGCCGCCATAGTCAGCAACGCCGCGCAATTCAAAAAGCCAGTTCAGGGCCTTGCCATGGTCTTCACTCAGTTTGCCCGTCTTGACGAATCTCTGATGAATAGAGGCGATAACGGCGCTGTGTTTGCTCAATTCCAGTCCTTCATTGAGCAGCACTGCGGTTGCTGCATAGAAGGCTGCGTAATACGCACGTGAAGCAGCAAAGTCGTTGTAACCCCCTGATGTCAATTGTCGTGCTGCCTGAATTGATTGCTCGGCGCGTTCAAGATTGGCGGCGATTTCGTCGGCAAACTGTGAGGTCACACACGTATTCCTTCTCGTTTGGCGTTGCGATAGAGTTGTATAATGCCATGCTCAAAATCGTCGTGGGGAGCAGGTTTGGCCGAAATAAGTTGCTCAGATTCTAATTGGATGGGATACAGTAGCTCAACAATTTGATGTAGTTCGCGGAAGTAATCAAAGGGCTGGCTTAACAAGACCAATAAATCGATGTCACTGACGGGGCCGGCTTGATTGCGAGCCATAGACCCATAGAGAACCAATCCCTTGAGCTTTGAGCCGTAATAGCCTTCAAGGACCGTTTTGCATCGTTTGAGCACTTCGTCAACTGCCATAGCAACCTCAATTATGTGCCCTGCGTTGCGCCTCCTGGCAGTAGTATTAGGTGGAACTTTTACCTGATAGTATCCTGAGTACGTTCAATGTTCTAATGCCAAACTATATATCATAATATCATGTAAGGCAAGGTGCGGCCTTTCCCTTTTGGCACTGAATTATCCACTCCGCCCCCATTCTTCGTAGGGGAAGGAGAGGAATTTTTTATCCTATTGCCTCCCTATACTCCTTCCACAAATCCCCCTTTTTGATCCCGTGCTCGATGAAGTCCCAGGGGAAAACCTCTCTTTCCCCCTTTTCCCTGTACACCCAAAAGTCAGGGTTGATATAGGAGCTCTTCAAGGTCGCGCCCCAGTCCCCGTTGGCCTCATGGACACGAAGGAGGATGTCCCCAACCCTGCGATCCCCCATGGAGAGGAGGGTCTGTACGTACCCCCACTTGGGGAGGTCGTGGATCACCCGGACCCGGGGGATCTTCCCCACGCCCTTTTTGATGGTCTGGATCCGCTTCTTGAGGGTCTTTATTTCTTCGAATGGCTGCCACTGGAACGGCGTCCATGCCTTGGGCACAAAGGGGGTGATGCTGAGGGTGATCTCCCCGATCCTCCTCCCCCCCTTTCCCATGTGATGTTTGATCCGTTTAACAAGGGTGCAGATCCCCTCGATATCCTCCGAGGTCTCGGTGGGGAGGCCGATGATAAAGTAGAGCTTGAGGTTCGTGATGCCGTGGGCGGCCAGGGTCTCGGCAGCGGCGAAAATCTCTTCATCCTTCAGCCCCTTTGCCACAACGGCCCGTAACCTTTCGGTTCCTGCCTCCGGGGCCATGGTCACGGTGCGATGGCCGCTCGCGGCCAGGAGCCGGGCACGCTCCGTGGTGATGCTATCGGCCCTGATGGAGGCGATGGATATCTCGCCGCCGTTCGCCGTGATATATGAGCACAGTTCATTAAAGCCAGGATGATCTCCCAGGGCGGACCCCACCAGGCCGATGCGTTTTCCCCGTTGCAGGCCTTGATCGGCCTCTCCCATCAGCGTTTCTAATGCCCTGTTGCGGAAGGGGCGATAGATGGTCCTGGTAGCGCAGAACCGGCACCGGTGGGGGCACCCCCGGTTTAGCTCCATGAGGAACATCTCCTTGAATTCCGTCAAAGGGGTGAGGATGGTTGACGTGGAGGGGGTCAGGGTGGTGTCTGTGACCCATCTGCGCTTCACCCGCGCCGGGGCCGTGTCAACGAGCGGTGCAAATTCCACCAGCAGGCCCCTTTCGTCGTAGCGCGCCTCATAGAGGGCGGGGGAATAGATCCCTTCAATCTCAGCCGCTTGTCCCAAGAGGCCCTCCTTACCTTCCTCACCGGCGTCCTGAAAGACTATAAGAAAATCCAGAAAGGACTCCTCCCCCTCGCCGATGAAGAAGAGGTCCACAAAGGAGGCCAGGGGCTCGGGGTTGAGGGTGACGGCCGCCCCCCCGGCCACCACCAGGGGAGAGCGTTGATCCCTGGCACCGGCCTTGAGGGGTATCCGGGCCATCTCAAGGATGGATAAGACATGGAGGAAATCGTTCTCAAAGGGGATGGAAAAGGCGATGATCTGGAACTCAGAGAGAGGCTTGTTGGATTCTAAGGAACGTAAGGGCCTACCGCTTTTTTCATACCCTTCCTTTTTAGGCAAAAAGGCCCGTTCACAGACCACATCCGGAAGGGCGTTGAGGATGCCGTAGAGGAGCTGGAAGCCCAGATTGGACATCCCCACATGGTAGGTGTTGGGGAAGACCAGGCAGATGGGGGTCTTCCCCCCCCATTCCTTGTAGATGGTCCCCTCCTCCTGCACGAGGAGGTGGCTATGGCTGAGGGCGGTTCTCCGCGTCACAGGGTCATTTTACCACGTGCAGGGGACCGTGTGCATGCCCTAATCCGGCTGTTTCCGCATAAAGGTGGGGACGTCGTACCGTTCCTCTATCTCGGGAAAAGACCCCGAGCCCGATGCCGCGGCCTTGCGGAAGCGGAAGCCGGAGAAGTCGTCGATGCTCTTTCCCCTCCTCAGGAAGGTGGGGACGTCCATGTTTTCCGCCGTCTCATCGGGGATTACCTGCAGCCGGCGAATTCGCTCCTGCTTTTCCTCCTCCTCGCCGAGGCCGGTGGCGATTACCGTCACCCTGATCTTGCCGTTCAACCGTTTGTCGATGACCGCCCCGAAAATAATGTTCGCCTCTTCATAGGTTTCTTTCTGGATAAGGGAGGAGGCCTCGTTTATCTCGTGGAGGGTCAGGTCCGCCCCGCCGGTGATGTTGATTAAGATACCCCTGGCCCCTTGGATGGAGATATCCTCCAACAGGGGACTGGATATGGCCCGCTGCGCCGCCTCTAAGGCGCGGTTTTCTCCCGATGCCACCCCCATCCCCATCATGGCCATCCCCATCTCAGACATGACGGTCTTGACATCGGCGAAGTCGAGATTGATCAGGCCGGGGACCAAGATGAGGTCCGATATCCCTTTGGCCGCTTGATAGAGGATCTCGTCGGCCTTCCGGAAGGCCTCCAGCAGGGGCATACCTTTTCCGCTGACGGCCAGCAGCCTCTCATTGGGGATGGTGATGAGGGTATCTGCATATCGATTGAGCTCTTGCCATCCCTGTTCCGCTTGGTGGTGCCTTTTGCGCCCCTCAAAATTGAAGGGTTTGGTGACGATGGCCACACTCAGGGCGCCCAGCTCCTTGGCGATGTTGGCCACGATAGGGGCACCGCCGGTGCCCGTTCCCCCTCCCAACCCTGCGGTGATGAAGACCATATCCGCCCCATCCAGGACGTCCCTGATCTGGTCCACGCTCTCCAGGGTCGCCTTTCTGCCGATCTCGGGGTCCGCTCCCGCGCCCCTGCCGCCGGTGATCCGTTCTCCCAGTTGGATCTTCGCCGGGCTGGGGGAGATCTTCAAGACC
>Ga0307422_1001829_pt1 | contig 10895 bp, 9 predicted proteins | sample SalMarWE160290MG_FD_202153 | JGI IMG/M metagenome (GOLD analysis project Ga0307422, IMG submission 202153) | Salt marsh sediment microbial communities from the Plum Island Ecosystem LTER, Massachusetts, United States - WE1602-90 | ecosystem: Environmental > Aquatic > Marine > Intertidal zone >...
CCTTTGCCTATCAATCCGCCAGACATGTTAACGGGTATTTTCCCGCCCAGCTCCGTTTGTCCTTCTGCGGTTGCATCCGCCGCTTCGCCCCAGTCAAAGAAGCCCATACACTCAAGTGCGATCAGTTCCGCAATAGTAAAACAATCGTGAATTTCCAGGATGTCTATATCTTTTGGTGTGAGTCCTGCTTGTTTAAAAGCAGCCTTCGCAGAACTTATCCGAGAAACGGGCTTTGTTAGGTCTTCCATCTTGGATAACGGACCACCTGAGCCCTGTCCGGTACCCAGGATATACACAGGTTCATCAGTATATTTTCGCGCTTCCTCGGCGGCGCAGAGCACAAGTGCGGATGCGCCATCGGAGAAGGGACAGCAATCCAGAAGCGACAGCGGGTCTGCTACCATCTTCGAGTCCATTACTTCTTCTAGCTTCAATGCACCTAACTTCTTATAGAACTGAGCCAAGGGGTTTAAAGCGCCATGCTTGTGATTCTTTATCGAAACGTACGCCATTTTCTCGCGCAGTTTCTCTAGTGGTATGTCATAATTCTTGGCATATCGCATTGCAGCCATTGCAAACACTGCCGGGAACGTGAGACCCACAGGCCCTTCTGTTGGCGCGTGGCATGCCATCGCGAAAGTCCGCGTTGCAAATAACGTACCCATTGTCAGTGCTTTCTCCATGCCGCCCGCAAGCACCATATCGTATTCCCCGGAACCGACCCACATGGCGGCATCTCTTATCGCAACTGATGCGGATGCGCATGCACCTTCATATCGCGTTGCAGGTATAGGCCCTAAGTTGAGGTCCGCGGCAGAAAATGCCGCAGACATTACCTGCCCTTCTTCAAAGCCCGCGAGTGCAGCGCCCTGAAATAGCGCTTCTATGTCCTTTAATTCCACACCCGCATCGTCAATTGCTTGCAATACCGACTCAGAGAACAATTCAAGTGACGCTTTCGATGCGCGTCCAAACTTAGTATGACCAATTCCTATTATCGCTACATCCCTCATTTTTTTGTGCCCCCTCTTTTGTTTAAAATGAGAACTTCTATAAAAAAACCCCCTTCTTTCAAAAAGTTTTAAAAGCTTTACCAGAAGAGATATTCTTTTTGTTTATGTATATTTACACAAAAAGTTTTTTATCTCAGCCATTACGATCTTCGCACTCTTTATTTTTACCGCTTTCGCCATTAACACATAGCCGCTTTCTGATTCCACCACATTTCCTCGCACTTTGATCGGCGTCCCAAACCCTATATCCGCCCCTTTTTCGCTCTGTAGCTCAAGTAACAAAGCACCTGTGCCATCGTCTAATAGCATTTCCGTCTTTTCGCCCGAAGATACTATGTCGCCCTCTACTATTACATCAAATGCGCCTTCACAACCAATGATCTCCGCTATTGTCCTCTTTTTCGGCTTCGACAACTCACTCCGGCCGGGGAAGTCAATATCCGTATCGATTAGCTTCGTGTTTTTACCTATATATAACGTAGTCAGACCCTTCCACTTCTTCATGTATGCATTCTCGATTAGCACTATCTTATCCGTTACAAGCTCTTCTCGTTCCGCCCGGGAGACAAAAGGTAATTTCGCACTGTCATCGGCAATTATTCCGCTAAGAACGATTTTAGCGCCTTCCGCGCTCGTCCTTCTTGATACTTCCAAGATTCGGCATACCGTCTTTATCTCCGCTTCTCCGTGCTTCAAGCACCAAAGTTCTCTGTTCCTGCTATCCGAAAAACAGAAGAAACCATGCCTTTTATATTCTCTTTGCATAACTAGCAACCCGTACTAAAATTTAGTCGTTCCTGGGACAAATTATTTGTATTTCTTTACCTAATTTTTATAGCAGATATTCTCAATGGCTTTGCTTTAAGTCCGCACCCTTTCGGGTTAGGGCAAATTTTGGTCTAAGCGTAACAGTCCGTTTTCGCTTATTATAAGTGACGACTCTTACAATGGTGCGCTTTACGCTCTTCATGGTGTTTTTTTTTATTTTATCCTTGCAGTTGATCTAAACCGGACTTTCAGATTTTCCACGTTGTTCCGCGGGCTTACTACGTGGGCGTTGCCATCCGCGCATTCCGCGGTAGGATTACCCCTAATGGCGGGGGTAGCCGATTAGGCAATCTGTGAGGCAACTTCTTGTCAACAGGAACCACAAAATTACACAGATTTCCACAAACCTTTTCTATCAAACTTTAAGAAAGTTTGATCAAAACGCTTCGCGGAAAGAAAAGCTTTACCAACAACTTTTTTTACCTTCGGTAAAAACCTTGACTAAAAAGTTATTTTCGCTTTTTCTTTTAGCACAGGCTAAATTTTCTTTTTGTAAAAAAGAAAAAGTGTTGTGTTAATCGTGTAAAATCTCGTGGGGTTTTTATGCCACTGTACAAATACAAACCATTTACATGTTTTCTCATGTTTAATAAAGATATAACCAGAACAATGACACTTGCAAACGAAGTTAAAGAGAGATTAGAAGAAGTGATTAACGATTGGCTCTTGAGATTCAATGAGATAGCGGAATCGGAATCCCATTTTTTAGATGCTCTGGGGCTAGAGCCAAATCTTGAAACATTACTGAGCTATACTATTGGCGTATTGGACTCTATTGTCGGCGGCTATATCCATTGCTTATATGACCGTGGCATGACAGAGGAGGAAGATGCGGAACTGATCGAACTGCTGCAAGGGAAAAAGCCAGAGCTCGAGCAGAAATTCAAACTGTTTCTCAAGAACGAAGAACAAGAAAGAATAATAATCGGACGCAGATGATCGCAGATTATCAGGATTTTAAGTACAAGAAAGCATGATTTCTAACTAAAATTAATTATTGACACAGATTAACACTGATTAACGCAGAAGAAATTAAATCAGTGTAAATCCGTGTACATCTGCGTCCTAAATTAAATCGGTAGAAGTTATAGTTTATATACAATAAAAAAGTAACATTTATGATGCATATCAGCACAGACATTGGCGGTACATTTACCGATTTCGTAATCTCCGATGGCGAGAAGATAGAGACCTTTAAGGTGCCGTCCACACCGCAGAACCCTGAACTCGCTATCGAGAACGGTCTTGATAGACTCACCACAGTTACTTCATTCTCTCATGGCGCGACTATCGCGACGAATGCGGTCCTGGAGCGAAAAGGAGCACGAATCGCGTTGATAACAACAAAAGGCTTTGCTGACGTCCTAAAAATCGGCCGTCAAAAACGTGCACAGCTCTACAGGTTCGATTACGCAAGACCGCTGCCGTTAGTTGACCACTATTTTGGAATCTCCGAGCGCGTATCCTCTGAAGGTGTCATAATTATGCACCCGGCAGAAGAAGAGGTTCTGTATGTGGCAGAACAGCTAAAATCTCTTGCCATTGAGTCCGTAGCTATCTGCTTTTTATTCTCGTTTCTGAACCCCGCAAATGAACGTGCTGTAAGGGCTGTGCTGGAACGAAAGGGACTGAACGTTTCTTGCTCTTCCGAAGTGCTACCGGAATTCCGCGAATATGAACGGATGTCCACAACCGTCTTAGATGCATATCTAAAGCGAATTGTGGAGGGCTACATAACTCGTATAGAATCCATTCTAGCGCAGAGAATGCCATTCTACGTCATGCAATCCAACGGCGGAGTAGTTAAATCAAGACTTGTGAAGCGAAAGCCCGTGAATATGCTCCTGTCAGGCCCCGCAGGCGGAGTAGCCGCTTCAAAGTTCCTGTGCGACCTCATCGGGCTAAAAGACGTAATAACCTATGACATGGGCGGAACAAGTGCCGATGTCGCTACGGTAATCAAAGGTAAGCTATCATGGACTTCCGAGGGCAGTATTAATGGCATACCGCTAAAAATACCGCTGGTAGACCTCGTAACTGTTGGCGCGGGTGGCGGAAGCATTGCACGGTTAGATGCGGGTGGCGCTTTACGTGTGGGGCCCGAAAGTGCAGGTGCTTTACCGGGCCCCATCAGCTACGGGCTCGGTGGAACGGCCGTCACGGTAACAGATGCGGATTTATTATGCGGATTTATAAATCCGAGCTACTTCGCAGGTGGTGAAATAGTTTTAGAAACAAAGAACGCGAAAATGGGCATGGAAAAGCTCGCGAATAAGATTGGGGTGCCATATGAAGATACGATTCTGGGCGTTTGGAATGTAGTGAACTCAAACATGATTAGTGCCATCAGGTTAGCGTCTGTGGAACGAGGACTTGACATCCGTGACTTCGCTTTAATCGCTTTTGGTGGTGCGGGACCCGTGCATGCAGCCGCACTGGCGCGCGAGTTGAACATCCCAAAAGTTATCGTTCCTTTTGCACCCGGGGTATTCTCGGCCTATGGCATCATGGTATCTGACGTGCAACTGGATTATAGCAAGACTAACATATTGCGAGCGAGAGAAGCAGAGGCAGAAGAGTTTGTAAATGAGACGATAGAAGATTTTACGGCAGAAGCAAAAAGAGAGCTTATGATGCAGGATATTGAGTTTGAAGATGCGATGCTGTTGCCATCTCTGGATATGCGCTATGTTGGTCAGAGTTATGAACTGAACGTGAGCTATAATGGCCTGGAAGCGGCACAAAAACAATTCTACGATTGTTACCGCCAACAATATGGCTATTCTATGACTTTGGAGGCCGTAGAAATCGTTAATGTTCGGTTGCGGGTGATGGCAGCCAGAGCGAAGCCGAAACCACCGAAGGTTGTGCTTAACGGTAAGGGCAAGCCTGTTGGATATAGAGCGGTGCTGTTTGAAGAAGGGCGGGAGAAAATACCCGTATACCAAAGATATGACTTGCCTGCAGAGCACGAAGGCGCGGTAATTATTGAAGCTGCGGACTCTACCATCATTGTGCCTCCGGGCACGAGTTTTTCGGTTGATCTGTATGGCGATATTGTTATGCAGATTGCCTAATGATGTCTTGTCAGGTGTGTTTGGTTAAATATTTATGGGCCACCAAAAGTAGAGGCATATAAAAATATCGTATTTGTTTAGCTCCTTTTTACAGGACCACCCGATTACACAGATTTTCACGAGAAAAAGAAATCTCGTGGTTTTTTTAGTTAGTTATACAAATAATCCTCAAACATTTATCACTTCATTCTTTTTTCTTTTGCATCATCTTCCTTCCCTTTCGCGTCTTCCAGCTTGTAATTACCAAACTTTTCTATCTTTGGCTTTTTTGCTGCTATATAGTACGGTACTGCAAGGATAAGCACAACTCCGCTGACCACTGCGAGAACTATAAGCCCTAGCAAAACGCCAAATCCTACGAGCAGAGCGATGAGCGCGAGAATATCAAAGTAATAGAATAGTCCCAGGAGTATTGCAACTAATGCTAAAAAAATAAGAACGGCGATAGCAGAATTTCTCATCTTTTGCCTAACGTTTCCTCCAGCAGAGTACCAACAATACCGGAAGAGCCAGAAGATTCTCTTTTGTTCGGTAAGAAAGGTGCCAGGGCAGAAGCTAAATTGTGCAATGTCATTGACTGAATAATTATCTTTCCCGGACCGGTTAGAGCGGTCAAAAAGAGTCCTTCGCCGCCAAAGAACATTGTTTTGATCCCCGGTACCGTCTCAATGTCATAGTCCACGGACCCCTCCCAGCCAACTACACTACCTGTGTCTACTTTCATTGTTTGTCCTGACTCAAGGTCAAACTCCACGAAATCGCCGCAGGCATGAATAAATGCAGTACCTTCACCCGCGAGGCGCTCCAAAATGAAGCCTTCTCCGCCAAAGAAAGTGGACCCTAACTTCCGTTGGAATGCTACACTTAGCTCTATGGAGTCCTCGGCGCAGAGGAATGCATCCTTCTGAGCTATAAATTCTTTGCCTGGTGCAACCTCTATCGCTTTGATAGTCCCGGGTGCGTTACCGCCAAAAGCCACAAGGCCTTCGCCTCCCGAGGGAGTGAATTCTGTTAAAAACATCGTTTCACCTGCGAATTTACGCCCGATTGCCTTGAGCAAGCCACCCCTCATTTTCGCTTCCATCGTCATATTTGAACTTGAGTACACCATCGCTCCTGCTTCGCCATAGACTCGCTCGCCAGAGCTTAACTCAATCGTTACCAGTTGCAGGTTATCACCTGTTATTTTATATTTCATATTTATAATTTTGGTTTTTGGTCATTAGGATTTGTTTGAGATTTGGTGCTTGTAATTTGATATTTTCGCTCTATACAAATGCACGCATTATATGTACCCCTTCTCCACCAGTACCTCGGCGTTCAATATAGAAGCACCTGCAGCGCCTCTTACTGTGTTATGGCCTTGCGCAATGTATTTCACTTCGTTCTCCAGTCGCCCGCTTCTTATCCGTCCTACTGAGATACTCATCCCTCTACCCGCATCGCGGTCTAACTTCGGTTGTGGTCTATCCTGCTCCTCGCGTACTATTATCGGCTTTTCCGGTGAGAACGGCGTGTTGATCTCTCTAGGGAAGTTGCTAAACGCATACTTTACTTCCGCTTCCGTTACACTGTCCTCAAATTTCGCCCAGATCGCTTCCGTATGTCCGTCTATCACCGGAACGCGATGACAGGAGGCGCATATAGTGACAGGTGCGTTTTTTATCTCAGAACCTTCCAGAGTGCCGAGTATCTTCAGCGGTTCACTTTCCATCTTGTCTTCTTCTGTTGCTATAAACGGTAGTACATTATCCAGTATCGCCATTGACGACACACCCGCGTATCCGGCGCCCGATACCGCTTGCATTGTTGATACTCGTACCTCTTTCAGCTTTAAACTTATTAAAGGCTTCAAACTCAAAACCATCACAATTGTCGAGCAGTTAGGATTTGTTATGATAAACCCGTCCCAGCCCCGTTTCGATCTCTGCTCTTCTATTAATGCCAAATGCTCTCTATTTACCTCCGGTATAACTAAGGGCACATCCTTTTCCATTCTATGGACTGCGACATTACTGGAAACTGCATATCCTGCCTGCGCACAGCTCTTCTCCACTTTGATTGCCGTTGGCCGGGGCAAAGCAGAGAACATAAGTGCTATGTCTTCGTTCTCAGAGATGTCGTCAACGGATTTCACCACTGTTTCGGCCGCTGCCTCCGGCATCTCATACGGAAGGAACCATTTCGCTACCTCTCGGTATTTCTTACCCGCACTTCTCTCAGAAGCGTAGAGAGCTCCAAGCTCAAACCACGGATGCCCGTCCAGAAGCTGCACAAACCTCTGCCCAACACTTCCCGTTGCCCCCAATACCCCCACTTTTATTCTTCTCATATTATCTCTCTTGTTCTTTCCATAAGCAATAAAAATTTAAATGAGGGAATATATATAATTATTTTATGGATATGTTAATACGGGGAGATTATTTTGTTTTTTGTATTGGTAACAGGCATTTATAAAGTATTTTTTTAGATTTTAAGGAAAAATATGTCATCCCCCCTATTAGATATATTATAATGTGTTAAGGGATAATAACCTTTATAGTGAGCATTTTCCCAGAATCGAAACTTTCCATTAAATTATAAATCATGTTTTGATTTAGACTCATAGGGATGCCTATGAGAATTAGCAAAAACAGAGTTTTGGATTTTCAAAGGTAATTCAAAACCATTTGAGCGGAATAAAAGCCAATGAATCTCTTGCAGACCAGGCCCTTCTTATCTTCGAGGCACAAGTTGATTTCATCGTGCGTCTTAAGGACATTCTCATAGATGATCTGATCCACAAAAGGGGTTGAATACAGCGGTCTAAGGATGGCAATAGACAGAAGATCGAGAATAGAATACTCACAAATAACTTTTCTGAAGCAGAACTCACCCATCATCATACGACAGCACAAGTTCTGCTCGATTTGTGCAGAGATGAGCGCAAATGGGTATTTCTCGCCGAAGAAGAAAAGAAGAGAGTGACCAATAACAAGCTTATGGAATATGTTGAATTGACATTCCTGATAAGACTATACGAGGCTATTGGATTCCTTGGGCGCAATCTGAGATTTTCTGACTCCTGGGTAGATATCCACATCCAGCTACCAGACCTGGGAAAATATGCCTTTCTCGACTGTGCAAACATCTTGAATTCAGTTGGTTGAAACATCAAATAGACAAAAGCGTGTGGTCCGGATTGTGGAGCGTGGTGTTACGAGGGTAAGCGAGCCAAATGTGGGTATGGTGTTGAAGTCCGCTGAGTTGATTTTATTGATGGCCGCTATCATGAACATACTAAATGATAAACAATCGTCGAAATGGAGAGGGATGAGTCCTGTGAGCATGGAAAATATTGCTTTGTTTGTTCCTGCTTGATTGACGATTTATGTGATGAAAGAAAAAAGTTTCCATTCTGAGAATTTCCCCCCTATAACGGTTTCTGGTGTTGGATTCGTGTAGTTATCTTGAACAACTGAATTATGACTAATAGATTTTACTTCTTCACAACAACTTCCAGTGAAATATCACCACATGTTTTGATCATATTTGCGTTGAAAATCACACATGCCTTCACAGCTTTCTGCGTGAGTCCCTTGCCATCAAACCTATTCAACTTAAACCTGAACCGCTTTCCCCTATCTAATATTTCCAAATCACCATAGTGGTTTATAAACTGCCTGTTCATCAGTTCCATGCCTATATTTTCCTCAAAGAAGACATCTTTTGCAAAAAGAAGGGAGTTCTCATAAAGAATCTTGAAGTTTGTCATTATGTGGTTCATTTCCGTATCCATCTCATAGAATGGAGTGTTTTCAAGTACATCTTTCCACTTAACCACTTCCTTACGCTTCTTTTCCATTAATTTCGAGACATGGCTCTTCATTCACAATTTCCTTTCCAATTGCCTTCTCAAACTCTTCAACAATTGACAGGAGCTCTTTTGTAAGGTGCCTGTCACCAGGGCAGGTTTTGTGAAAGTGAATCCGCTTCATATCCCGGTGGCTATCCTTCATCTTCTTGATAACTTCCAGAATAGCTTCTTCCCCGTTAATTACGTTCATTGCACCAAAGATGAATGCAACTCCGGCAACGATGTTCTTAATTACCCGCTTTTTTGAAATTGCATGCACTTAAATACTCCTAACTCAGATGTGACATTAAAAGTCGTTCGCTTTAAAGAATAAAATTATAACATTTTGAAAATGGCAGATGTATAAGCTCTAAATGTGTGGGATATTAAAAATTATGGAGAAAAATCGGAAATTGGACGATTGAGGGCTCTTTCACCAAAGCTTTTTTGACTCCTTATACGATTTTCCACTTTTTTAACGACTTCTTCTCTTATTTTTGTAAATTCGGGGGATAAAAGACCATGAATTACAGCCGCCAAAAATGCTTCTAATAGCAATTTAATCCCTCTATTAGAACAATTCCCTCAGTCAGTATCAAGTTTTTTCTTATAAAAGTTACATGCCCCACATTTGGTATGTAGAGCCCGCATTTATATAAAGTTTGCCGTACCCCTTTGAAAAATGTTTGAAAACCCCTTTTTCTCATGAAATATCCATAGTTTTAAATGCTTCATTTATCTATTGGTATATGAGCAAGTAAGATGATAACAATTAAGGAATTATCCAAAGACGGGAAAGAATTCCGGCTCAAGAACATAAACATAGAAGTAAAAAAAGGCGAACATTTTGTTATACTGGGGCCGACCGGCGCGGGAAAGACTTTGTTACTCGAAACAATCGCGGGTTTTTACTTTCCCGACAAAGGAGAAATCAGGATAGAAAGACATGATGTAACGGATCTGCCACCAGAGCTAAGGCGGATTGGCTTTATATATCAGGATTATTCGCTATTCCCGCATTTGAACGTTGAGCAGAACATAGAATTCGGCTTGAAGTTGAAGAAGACTCATGATACAAAGAGACTGAATGAAATAATGAACTGGCTGAAGATAGCACATCTTGCGCATCGCTATCCCGTTACGTTAAGCGGGGGCGAGCAGCAAAAGGTCGCTATTGCCCGAGCAATTGCCATTGAGCCATCCATATTGCTTCTGGACGAGCCGTTATCCGCATTAGACCTCAGAACTAGGGATTATCTACGCGAAGCAATCACGAGAAAGCCTCGAGCTGCGAATTGGGGCGGAAATATATGCAACATTTAAAGCGACTTCGGTGCATGTGGTGAGGTTATAATTTGTATTGCCGATCTAAAAAAAGTTCAGAATAAAATAAATTATTGACACTGATTAACACAGATTAACGCAGAAAATTTTAAATCCGTCTAAATCCATGTAAATCTGCGTCCTAAATTAAATTTATAGGTAGAAGTTATACTTTGTATACGATCAAAAATATGGATAAAATAGGCAAACTCGTGATTATCCTCTCGCTGTTGGGTGTTTGTATCTTATATGGTATATCATCAGTTATTGAGCCACCTTACGTGCCTTTGGACGAAGTTGGAGCACATGAAAGCGCATTTGTACGTACAAGAGGTGTTATCTCCAACTTCTACGTTACAGGATCCGGGGATGTGCTCATGAGAATAATGGGAAACCAAACAGAGCTACTGATATTTATTAGCTCCGCTGCTAATAGCGGGAATTTATTAAATCTGAGCTATGGCGACGAGATAAAGGTAGAAGGCAGAGTGACGGTATATCAAGGCGAGTACGAACTCGTAGCCGATGAGAACGCAATAAAAAAGGTGGCACACGAAAGTAATGTATCTTTCATATCGCAGATAGCGCTACGTCCGGAGTATTATAAGGGAAGAAGGATATGTGTTGCAGGTTATGTAAAGGACGTATACAAACGAGTTTTTCACATCTGCGATGAAAAAGGTAATTATTGCATGATCGTGAATGCGAATGAACGCCCCATCTCACAGTTGCAGGAGGGCACAAAGATAGTTGCAGAGGGGTTATTTTATTATGAGCCTCAGAACATGCAGTATGAGTTGAATTTAATCGCTCTGAGCT
>Ga0307422_1001830_pt1 | contig 10893 bp, 4 predicted proteins | sample SalMarWE160290MG_FD_202153 | JGI IMG/M metagenome (GOLD analysis project Ga0307422, IMG submission 202153) | Salt marsh sediment microbial communities from the Plum Island Ecosystem LTER, Massachusetts, United States - WE1602-90 | ecosystem: Environmental > Aquatic > Marine > Intertidal zone >...
CCTGTTCCAAATCTTCGGCACTGGTATTCCCGCCCCGGCCGTTATTCCCTGTGGTTTCTGCAGGAGCAGCGATCGGTTCTTCCTGCGGTTCGGTAGCGTCTTCGGAGAGGTCGATTTCGTCGGCAGGCTTCTGTTGGGCAACCTCCTCCTGCAAGATTCCGGTTTTGTTCGGGGCTTCGGATTTCTCCATACCCTCCGGTTCCGTTTGTTCGATTTCGTTCACAAATTCTTCCAATTGCTGAATAAATTGCGAACGGCCTTTGGTGCTAAAGTCCACAAAATTGGTTTGCCCGCTTTCGCCCAGCACTCCGTCGAACAGGCTCTGTTTTACCAGCAACCCCGAGGCAATCTTCATTTCGATGGAATTGCGGGTGATGAAATTATAGATGGTAAGTTTGGTGCTTTTCTGCCCGATCCGGTCGATGCGGCCAATGCGCTGGTTCTTTTTGGCCGGGTTCCACGGGAGTTCGAAATTGATAATCGTGTCGGCCACCTGCAGGTTCAGTCCCGAGCCGCCGGCTTCAGTTGACAAGAATATTTTGTACTGCGGATTGGTTTCAAATTTGCGGATGAGTTCGCCACGTGATTTTACCGGTATTTTTCCGTTCAGCTCCACAAACCCGATTTTGTTTTCGCGAAGGATTTTCCCAATGAGTTTGTGCACTTTCACCCATTCCGAAAAAATGATGATTTTGGTATCCCGGTTAGGCACATCCAGTTTTTCAACTAAAATATGCTGCAACTCTTCCAGTTTAGGCGATTCGTTTGTTTCGTCGTCAATCAGGTAAGTGGAATCGCACACCATTCGCATGCTGGCCAGCAGCAGTTGCATTTTTTGCATATCGTAAGGCGTCATGAATTTTTTGTGCAGGATGGATGCAATTCCCCTGGCATACGAACCATGGTAATCGGCCTGGAGCGGCGAAAGCTCAACCGGAATATCGTGTTGCTGCAGGTTGGGCAATTGGTCAATAACCTTGCGTTTTTCGCGCCTGAGCAATATTTTCTCCAGTTTTTTATTGAGTTTTTGAAGGTTGTAGTAGCCGTTTATTTTATTGTGGCGGTCGGGGTCGAACAGGCAGTGCTGGTAAGAAAACTCCCAAAGGGGTCCGAAGAATTGAGGTTCGAGGATGCCCATCACCGAAAAAATATCGATAAGCCGGTTTTCGATGGGCGTGCCTGTAATAGCCAGTTTATGTTTGGCTTCCAGCCGTTTCAGCGAGGCTGCGGTTTTGGTTTCGTAGTTTTTGGCGCGCTGTACTTCGTCGAGGATCAAAAAATCGATGCCGGCATTGTTGATGGCCCGTTGGTCGCGTAGCACGGTTTCGTAATTCACGATAAAAAAGAAATGCTCACTGCTTTTGTATTGTGCAACCCTTTCATCGGGAAATCCCTGTACCACGAGCGCCTTTTCATCCGAAAATTTCTCCACCTCTTTTTTCCACTGCTCTTTCAGCGATGCCGGGCAAACTACCAGTGTTTTTTCAAACCCGAAAATCCGCTTTTTCAAAATGGCAGTGGCAATGGCCTGGATGGTTTTCCCCAGCCCCATTTCATCGGCAATGATGGCATTTTTACGGAACAGTGCAAACTCGATGCCTTCTTTTTGGTAGGGATACAAATCGGCATGTATCATGCTGAAATCGGGGATGTGCCGGTCGCGCAGGCTCATCAGCATCTCCTGCTCAAAAGCTGCTTCCACTTTTTCGGCCACCTCGGGCCGGATGCGGATGTGCGGAAAATCGGCGGCTTCCTCTATAAACTTGAGAAACCCGGTAATTTGTGCATCCTCAATACATTTGGCATTTTTAAAATACCTCGAAATCAGCAATTGCTCATCAACCGGGAGCGGGTGTGGATAATGCCAGGTAATTTTATAATCGTTGAGCGGGTCGCAAAATACTTCCACAAACGGGTACGTTTTGCTTAACCGTTTGTAAAGCGTTTTGTTTTCTTTTAGTTGTCTGAATGCAAACATGATGTGTTTGGTGGTGCCCAGCTTGTTCAATTTAGCGTCCATGCTGTTGCTGTATCCGGTATCGTTTTCAAAATCGCGCAGGAACACTTTGTATTTTACACCTCTTTCGTTGGTCAGGATGTGGTCACCGTAAATATTACCAGCCCACCTGATGCGGTATTCAGCTTTATCCGCTTTTTGCCGCCGCTCGGCCAGCACCCGTTTAATCATTCCCTGCCGGGAATATTTTTTATGTTCCAGGTGCTCTTTTGGATTAAGCAGTTGCGTTTCGTTTTCCACCTGCAACAGACAGGCATACGCATACTTGTCCCATTCAACCGGTTCTTTGCCACACTGCGGATAAATAGCGCCGGACTCTGCTTCATCGCCTTCCTCTTCCGGCAATTCTATATCAAGGGTATATTCGGCAATTTCATTTTCCCGCTCATCAGCCACAATCAGTTCGAAACGTGATACCGACTGCGCCAGCACCTGGCACTGCCCGTTGTTGAAAATGATTTCGCCCAGCGCCTGTTCCTGTGGGCTGAGTACAGTTTGCAATTTCTCTTTTTGCGCGGAAACGACCTTTTTTATTTGCATTGGTATGACTTTTTTTAATGAACGTGAATTCAAATTTTAAAATAGCCTAACCATTTTCAGGATTGGTATAAAATGAATGGATAATATTAAACCATTTGTATTACGACACACAAGAAACGGTAGGGCTTTTATGAAATTTTTTCAACAATACAAAAAACAGCAACCCGTTGTTCATCTCACCGCTGCCGCGCGACTGTAATACAGTTATTGCTAAATTGCATGCTGAATGCTAATATTTTCCATATTTTAAAATGATTTTTGTTATGAATATACTGTACCTTAACGATATAGATTATTCAAAGGTGAAAAAGCAGTTCAGCAAAACAGTTGAATTTCTTGAAAACAATGATTTCAATTCCGCAGAAATTAAAAAATTACCAGGGAGGGGTTTTTACCGGGCAAAACTCGATTATGAAAACCGGTTACTTTTTAAATTTGCGAGATACAATAATCAAACCTACATTTTATTGCTGGAAGTTATTTACAACCATAACTATGAAAAATCACGATTCTTGAGGGGGGCAAAAATTGACGAAAGCAAATTAAGGGAATCAGTAAATGAAGCACAGGTTCCCGGGGAAGATATCGTTGAACTGAACTATGTAAACCCACAGAGCAACCGATTTCATTTGCTCAACAAGGCACTCTCTTTCGACAATATACAGCAAAATATTTTTACCGTTAAACCGCCGGTAATTATCATTGGATCGGCAGGCAGCGGTAAAACGGTGCTTACGCTCGAAAAAATAAAACAACTGAAAGGCGATGTATTGTATGTTACCCTTTCACCATTCCTTGTTGATAATTCATCAATGCTTTATTATTCAGGCAACTACATCAACGAAAAGCAGAATGTCGATTTCCTCAGCTTCCGGGAATTTCTCGAAACGCTAAAAATTATTACCGGGAAAGAGGTGGACTTCAAAGATTTTAACGACTGGTTGCAACCCCGGAAACATTCCTTCGGGATTAAAGATGCATACAAACTGTTTGAAGAATTTAAAGGTGTGATAACGGGCCTCGATATTTCCAAACCTTTTATAAGTAAAGATGAGTACCTTGAACTGGGGGTGAAACAATCCATTTTCCTGAAAAGCGAGCGTGAAAAAGTTTATGAAGTATTTATTAAATATACAGAATTTTTAAACGATAATGGTTTTTATGATTTGAATATTGTGTCGTTTAACTGGCTACAATACTGCCATCCGAAATATGATTTTATTGTTATCGATGAAGTACAGGATTTTACAAACATCCAGTTATACCTTGTGCTGCAATCACAAAAAATCCCAGGTAATTTTATCCTGTGCGGCGATTCGAACCAGATAGTCCACCCCAACTTTTTTTCGTGGACGAACGTAAAAACAATGTTTTACAAGCACAACATTGCCGAAAGTAAAATCAGTGTTTTGCGTACCAATTACCGGAACTCAGCTGAGGTTACTACTATTGCCAACAAACTACTGCTGATAAAAAATGCCCGTTTTGGCTCTATCGACCGGGAGAGCCACTTCCTGGTAGAGCCATTAAAAGAAAACAGGGGCCTGGTAAATTTTTACATTGACACGGAAGCCAGGCGGAAACAACTCAACAATAACACAATGCGCTCTACCAAATATGCTTTGCTGGTAATGACCCGTGAAGAAAAGGCCGCTGCCCGAAAGATATTCAAATCCCCGTTAATTTTTTCTGTTCAGGAGGCAAAAGGTCTTGAATATGAAAACATTATACTCATAAATTTTATAAGCAATTTCAGCCGGGAGTTCAATGAAATAGCACAGGGTGTTTCGAAAAAAAACCTCGAAAATGACGATATGGTTTTTTCGCGCGGGAAAGATAAGGCCGATAAGTCGCTCGATGCGTACAAATTTTATATGAATTCGTTGTACGTGGGTATAACCCGGTCTGTTAAAAACCTTTATATTCTCGAATCATCGACAAAACATACTATTTTATCCCTTCTCGGGCTTGTCGAAACAAAAGAAAAAATAAACATTAAAGAAGAAGTTTCATCTTTGGAGGAATGGAAGGAAGAAGCGCATAAGCTTGAAATGCAGGGAAAAAAGGAACAGGCCGACGATATTAAAAAGAATATACTCGAACTGAAAAAGCCAGACTGGGAACCGATTACCCGCGAAAACCTTGGTGAGCTGAAGGAGAATGCGTTAGACCCGGATTTTTATAATAAAAAAGCAAAAGACCTGTTGTTTATGTATGCCTTACTGTATAACGACCACGTCAGCATTTCCAGGTTGGCCGGGCTAAAATACAAAAGAGCAGAACATCCCGAATACGAGCGGAATACCATTAACCGAAAATATTACAGCAACTACAATAACGACAATGTAAAGGGAGTTGAGCAGGAAATTCGGAAATATGGCGTTAATTACCGCGATCAGTTCAACTTCACACCTTTGCTGGCAGCGGCTGAAAACGGGAGCGTAAAAATCCTCAATTTTTTGCTGGCGCAAAAAGCCGATACAGATGTGGTTGATAATAATGGAAGAAATCCTTTCCGGGTTGCCATCAATAAATTATATTTTTCACCTCAGTCGATTACCAAACTGGAAGATATTTTTTCGCGGATACTTACCAATTCTGTCAGGATTAAAGTAGCCGACAGGATGGTGAAAATCCCGAACAGAAAGATGGAATATTTCCTTTTAAATATTTTTATGGCCCTGCAGGATGCAATTATTAATAACAGCAGGAGCCCTTGGGAGGAAAGGGGTGTGAAAGCTGCAGATTTAGAGAAGGTTATTGCCCCGTATCCTGAAGGGATTATGCCTGACTACCGCAAAAAACGAAATTACATATCATCGCTTTTGGCCAAAAATGAAATAGAAAGCAACAACCCATACAATAACGGTTTGTTCCTGCGGGTCGATCGAGGCTACTATTGCATTAACCCCAACCTGTCAGTTTGGGTTGAAGACAAATGGGTAAATGTGTATGAACTCACGGGGATAACCAAAGTTAAAATATTAACTGAAAAGGAGAAACATTTTCGGATAGTCGATAAACTGATGGCAGATAATGAGGAGATTAAAAAGGTAGATCCGGAATTTGCCGCACAGCAGGAAAAGTTGATGTTGGAATACAAACAAAAATTGATGGAAGCATGGGAAGAAAAAAAGAAAATTGCGGAGACAGGCCAGCATCCAAAAAATAACAGGAAAAGTAAATTATTTCAGGAAAAAAAAGAACAAAAGAAACAGCAAAAACAGAAGGAGAAGGAAGAGGCAGAGGAAAAACGCCGGAAAGCCGATGAATCACAATATAAATTGCCTTTTTAACGATGATTGACAAAAAGGCTTATCCGGTTGAAGTCAAAGACGGGTCATCCGGGAAACATACCAGCCTTCCTGGTCAGTGGTATTTCATGCCGCAAAAACAGATGCGCTTAAAAACGAGTAGATTTTATTCCTGCCGTTGTATTTTGCAGGCGTTTTTGCACATTTGGGAATGGACGAGAAAATGGAACTGTTTGACAATTTAAGCTTGTAACAGCAGGTAAAAAGGTGAAGATGAATCGGATGTAGCTAAATAACAGCGTCCTGTTGCATTTTGAGCTGTCCTGTTGGCTGTGTACCCTGTCCTGTTAACAAAAATGGCTTCCGGTTGGCATTTTTCCTTTTCCTGTTAACAGGAAATCGGATTTTACCTGCAGGTCAAACAAACCAACTAACAGGAAGCCTAAAATGCTAACACTAACAGCAAAAAAATGTAACAGGGCAACAAAAATACCTACTGCATTGGAAGTTGAATTAACAGAACAACAAAAATCCCAACAGTAGGTTGCTTCTCCATAGTCTAATAAATAGATGAGTAATTTATTTGAACTTATCGGCTATTGAATACAGGTTGAGGTCGAAAAGTTCGTTAACAAGTTTAGCCATTTCCACAGGATCGCCCTGCACATGCACCACCCGTTGAATATGAGTGAGCAACTCGCCGGGTTGCAGTTTTGCAGCCGGGGAAGACGTCTCGATCTCATAAAAAGGTCCCATGATGGAACCATCTTCCAAAGGTCCATCGTTGTATGCATTGATGGCATCTCCTGCATAGGGATCTTCCTGATCGCCCCATGTTGAGTTCACATAGTCCATGGGCTCTGCAGGCAGTGACCCCCAAACCAATGTAAGAACATTCTTCTCTGAATCGTAACTTCCACAGAGGCTTGTTGCCCTTTCCGGAGGAATGCCGATCTTGCTGCGGTATTGCCCATCGATTTTAAAATAAACGGCACCGGGCTCTACAATTAGCCGGTCAGAAAGTACTTTCCCAAAATATTCGTCGTTTACTATCGGTCCTTCTGCCTCTGTTTTGTAAGGAATAAAAACAGTGGTAGTCGGCGATGGGTTAAACATTGACAATATCCATATGGATAACAGACCTCCTTCTTTGGTCCAGGTATTATCGCCAACATTAGTAATAGTATTTTCTGATTGATAGGCAACTACATCGAAAATACCTGCCGGGAAATCGACATTGAACAGGGTAACAAGCGAATCCCCCGATAATAAGCTAATAGTACGTTCAATATCTAACAGAAATTTTTTACCTGAAGCATTTTCCAGTGTTGTCGTTTTTGCAAATGTCACACTGCCAGCCTCTTGCATTTTAACATCAAATTTTTCCGTATCGATTACCGCAGGAACTTTCCAATTCTCATGAATCTGTTCTTTCCCTTGTTCAAAATAGATGGAGAAAGGCCCGCCTTCAGGCCCAAGCCAGAAACGCTCCTCCCCGCCAACAGGGTTAAACTGGTCGTTTACTTCCCCTGATTCTATCAGCTTATAATTAATCCAGCCAAAGCTTGTTCCCTGTTCATTATTGGCTGAAGATGTCATCACTCTTCCCTGATAACCGGGGGCAATGAGCACTTTGGTTTTCGAATTGGTTTCTGTTAATTCTATAATTTCTATATTATTTTCTTTTAAAAATGCCAAATCGTATCCGTAGGTTCCCTTTTCGAACCCGTTTATCTTTTCATTCACATCATTTGAATTTTTGCGTCCGGAAGAGGTACAGGCAATCACGAAAACGATCGGAACAGTCCATGTCATCTTCAAGATTCTATAAATCATCGTATTCATTTGATTCAGGTGTTTTGAAAATTTCATTTATATATCGGTACGTAAGTTTCACATGCCCTGTAGTCTGCCCCTTCCGGGTCGCTCCCAAAGGAGTTCCATGCACTAGGACGGAAAATTTTATCTTCCGGCACATTGTGCATGCACACAGGTATTCGCAGGATGGAAGCAAAGGTAATCAAATCTACTCCGATATGCCCGTACGATATAGCACCATGATTGGCGCCCCAGTTTACCATCACCGAATAGACATCTTTAAACGGCTTTTTACCGCTGGTACGCGGTACAAACCAGGTAGTAGGCCAGGTGGAATCGGTACGTTTATATAACACATCATGAATATCTTCCGGTAGTTCCACTGTCCATCCTTCAGCAATTTGCAACACCGGACCCAGTCCTTTGGAAATATTCACACGCGACATGGTCACCCGCATCTGTCCGGCGGTTTTAAACTGAGAGGGAAAAACCCCTACCCGAAAATACCCAAGGTTGGCCGGACACCATTGGGTGCTGTTGAGGCATGCCTGCGCTTCTGCTTCGGTAATTTCCCAGAAGGGTTTCATCGCAGGATTGCCGTCTTTGTCTCGCTGCTGTGCCGTGTCATCCAGGGTCGTAGAACCGGAATTTATCAGGTGAATGACCCCCTGTGAGGCCAGCCCGCTCAGCTCCTTACCTGTCACTCTCTTTATCGATTCAGGGCTCCAGAAAGTACGTACATCCGAGAATATCTGGCTGGTATTGGTCAGCAGGTGCCCCATCAACATGGAAATACCATTGAGCGAATCATTCTCGGTAGCTACTATAAATGGTTGCCTTTGGTAACCCGTAGGCCAGCAAAAAGTCGTAAATAAATTCCTTTTCAGACCAGGCTTTATTCCCGAAACTTCGGGATCAGGGAAGAATATAAGGAAACACCGAGGCATCTCGACAGCTATCGGGATCGGTGAATTATTTGATTAAAAGCAACAGCTCCCATTCGGGTCGTTCCCCCTGATCCTGATTAACCGGGAACAAGGAGAGGCTCACACCACTCTCAATGTACTTCGGGATACGGGTCTTTCCGCTTGAAACGGAACAGGCTGTATACAGCGGTTTATTACGTTGTCAGGAAACCGGTGGACAGAGTATCGTCCCATTTAACAAATTTAATTTGACTATCAAGTACCGGTAAAGGAACGCAAAGCCGCTTTTTCAATCGTTCAATGGCAATGGTAGTTCCGGGAACCGGGCTTTGTCAGGCAACTGCCCGACCGCCTGTAGGGATCTTACCGTCCGAACACTTTGCCGGGCAGGGTACCCGCCGGTCGCCAAGGGATTGCCGGTGATAATGCTTCCGGAAATATTTCATGCATGCCTTGACCTTTTGATCCCAAAAATTTGTATTTTCAAAATTTGTTCACTTTCATCGGTATTCGACAGAGCCTGCGTTTCAATATTTTTTCTGAGCTTTCAGTAAAGTGTGCACATGCTCATGCCGGGCAAACATACGGGTGTAAACCCGGATTGTTGTGCTTAATACCAGGAGGACTCCGTATATAAGGGAAAACAACATGACAATGGATGATTTAGGATATAATGACACCCTTGAAAAACTAAGAATAGAGAATAATCTTGAGGTTTTTGAAATTGGACGGGTAATTGCCGAACACAAGGAAAGATATATTGTAAAGAACGAAAAAGGTGAATTTGAAGCTGAGATAACGGGAAATCTGAGATTTTCTGCTAAAAGTCGCGAGGATTTTCCTGCAGTCGGCGATTGGGTTGCTTTAATAAATATTGATTCTGAATCTGCAATCATTCACAGCATTTTTCCCCGATTATCAATTCTTTCAAGACAAGCAGTCGGCAAGTTTGGTGAAAGGCAAATAATAGCAACAAATATTGATTGTGCACTTTTGGTTCAAGCAGTCGACAGAGACTTTAATATGAACAGACTTGAACGATATTTGACTATCTGTTATTCTTCAAAAGTGAGTCCAATAATCGTTCTTACCAAAACAGACTTGATTGAATCTCAAAAACTCAAAGAAATCATTGAAAACATAAACCTGCGGATAAAGAATATTCCACTTTCAGCCATTAGCAATGAGACAAAAGACGGTTATGATTCCATCAGGGGATTCATAAAAAAAGGAAAGACTTATTGCTTACTTGGCTCTTCAGGTGTTGGCAAATCAACCTTAATAAACAACTTGTCAGGAAGGAACATAATGAAAACAAATGCAATAAGCAAAAGCACAAATAAGGGTAGACATATAACCAGTCACAGAGAATTAACTGTTATAGAAAGCGGAGGTATACTTATTGATAATCCGGGCATGAGAAAAATTGGAATAATTGATTCGGCTGATGGATTGGAAACAGCATTTGATAAAATAATCAATTTCTCAAAGAAATGTAAATTCACGGATTGTACACATACCAGTGAGATTGGTTGTGCTGTAGTTGAAGCCGTAGAACAAGGAAAAATAGACAGGAAATCATATGAGAATTTCTTAAAAATAGAAAGAGAAAAAGAACATTTTAACCTAACTGTTTCAGAAAAAAGGAAAAAGGATAAAGCCTTTGGAAAAATGGTGAAGAACTTTAAAAATGACATGTAGAGAATAAGCACTAAGCACAACAATTAAGGTGTAAACAGGAATCAGAAGTGCAGTGATTTCGGGATAAAATTGCGTTTATTTCAACGATATCATATGCCTGCCAGTCGGCATACAGGCAACTCACATTTTTATCAATCGTCCTGGTGTTTTAAATAAAGAAAATCCTTAAATTTGACTATCCCCGTGGCATCCCGATCGCTGTCGGAACAGGTAGACCGACTTAATAAACAACCACTTACAGTTTATTTTGTCGGGGGTTATTTGTTTGTTGCCAGTTTGGCGCCAGAATTGGAGCAGAGCAGGAGTGCTTTCCCCACTTACAATTGGTATTTACAGTTCACAACTGTAAATGTTTTCTTAAAATAAAAATTGTATGGCTTTCAAACGTTTAAAATTTATAAGGTATTCCCGATCCCGATAGCTATCAAGGATTTTTTTCAATTTAAATATATTACATTATTTTCTTAAAAAGCCCTGTTTACTTGTAATAATTCCAATTTGTGTCATATAAAATGTGGCGAACAACTTGTTTGATTAATATTTTAACTTTAATCAGATACCTTTATCAACAACAATATAATATGTTTTCTTGTTTTCGAAATATCTTTTTCATATATTTATATCGCCATATATTAAA
>Ga0307422_1001832_pt1 | contig 10885 bp, 6 predicted proteins | sample SalMarWE160290MG_FD_202153 | JGI IMG/M metagenome (GOLD analysis project Ga0307422, IMG submission 202153) | Salt marsh sediment microbial communities from the Plum Island Ecosystem LTER, Massachusetts, United States - WE1602-90 | ecosystem: Environmental > Aquatic > Marine > Intertidal zone >...
GATTCGGTAACCATAGAAGGAGAAAATCTCGCGGGTTTTTTTGATTTCGGGAACAAAATTTATGGACAAATTGCACTACGTGATTTCAATGTTAAAGAAGCAAGCAGCGAATATCCCGATTCAAAGTTATCCGGCTTTATAGATTTTGCTTATATGGAGGCAGATACTTTTAGTTTTGTTTCTAAGCTTAAAGGAGATATCCTTGAGAGGCCTCTCGAGGATTTTAACCTTCAGGTAATCAGAAAGGGAGAGGCTATATATATCGATAGCTGCAGAGGATTTTTTAATGGAGGGGAATTTGGTTTCTCGGGAATGTATAAGGATAGAATAGATGGTAATTTACAGATTAACAAAGTGGATATTTCACCTGTTGCCGAATTTTTTGGGGTGAAAACATCGGCAATTCTAAATATGGGTCTTTCCATTCATGAGAAAATATACGGAGCTTTTTCGCTGGAAAATTTGACTTATGATGGTTTAAAATTGACACTTGTTGAAGGTAATTTAAACCTTACTCAAGAAGAAGAGGAAATTTCTGGCACAGTCGCTTTTGTGTCACGGGATTTCCAGTTTCAGGATAGAAAAATATTTGAACTTGGGGAGTCGAATTTGGAAATAGAAGAAAAAAATTGGGAAGTTAAGGGAGTGTTTAAGAGTAAAAACAGGAAACTGAATTATCGTTTTTCTCTGAAATCTGATACAGTAACAATTAGCAGTATGAGGTTTGAGTATCCCGATGGGTGGCTTTATCTGATAAATTCTTTTTCGTTTTCTTTCAGGGATATACTGCAGTTGCGAGATGTAAGGTTTTTAGGCAATAGGGGAGAAAATCTTCGAATTAAAAATATATCGATATCCCCGAAGGAAATTAATGGGGATTTAGATGTATCGGGATTTAGACCGGAATTTCTCAGAGAATTCGGGATCATTTACCATCCTTTTTCGGGTAAGTTATCAAGCTTTATTTCGATTACCGGTTCTCTCTCTTCACCTGTTTTCTCCTTTCAGGGAAGAGGAAAAATAAAAGTTGGTGATGAGGAATTAGGGGATTCTGTAGATTTTTATATTAAATACAAAAATAAAAGGGTTTTTATGGAAAATCTGAAAATTACGGAAAAAGGTATAAGTTCCGATTTTAAAGGAATGATTGATCCAAAAGAAGATTATTTGAGTATAGAGATGAAATTACAGGAATCCGGCGCATGGGTTTTTTATCCTTTGCGAAAATATGTTACAGCGAACAGTTCCAATTTGTCGGGAAATTTGCAGGTTAAAGGTGATTTTAAGAAACCTATGATTTACGGCGAAGTAGATCTTAAAAAGGCAAATTTACTTATAAACGATTTTGGCATAGAAGTAAAGGATTTAGAGGCGGCGGCTTCGTTTAAAGGAGAAGAAGGGGAGTTGAAAAATGTATCGGCTCTTTTAGGTGATGGAAACATTCAGGCGGAAGGTAGAATCGGTCTGAGAGATAATAAATTCCAGATACAAACAACGCTGAAAAACACTCCAATTAATTGGCAATATCTCAACGCTACTGTAGATGGGGAGCTGTCGATAAGAAAAGATCGTGAAAATATATTTGTAGAGGGGGATGTCTGGCTTAATAGATCTACAATTACAATGGAATTTGAGCAAAAAAAAGAAAAGGGAGGACGTCCTTCTAATCTTTTTTTGAATTTGACTTTTGACGCGAGTCAGGGTAATGTCTGGATACGGAACAATCTTGCTAATATCGAATTGGCGGGAAAAGTGGGAATGAATTATGAGGGAGGATCACTATTGCTTTCGGGAAATTTGGAGGTGAGACAGGGTACTTTTTACTATCTTTACAAGAGCTTTGAAGTTGTTGAAGGGAAATTTAATTTCAACGAGTCTCCCGAGATAAATCCCAACGTTAATGTTAAAGCCATAACTCTTATTCCAGACGGATCCGATAGAAATTCGGAACAGGATACCGTGTTTCTTGAAGTTACCGGGACAATGAAAGTTCCTGTTTTTGATATTTATTCTAAATCTTCTCTCTCTAAAGCCGAAATAATAACGCTTCTTTCTTTAAATGTCGGCTGGGAAGATTTAACGTCTGTTAAACCAATTGGTCAGTCGGTTACCGAAACGGCTTTTAATTATTGGGTAAGACAAACTTTGAATCGCCGGTTAAAAGAAGAGTTCGGTATCGATGTGTTGGAAATGCATAGAGGAAGCGAACATTATGAATTTGTTGTCGGTAAATATGTAACCGATAAACTTTTTGTAAAAGCTAGAACCGATATTCAATCTTACGGTATACCTGAAATACAGGCTGAATATAAGTTAAAAAAGTGGGGGTATTTGAAGGCGGAAAGAGATTTTGAAGGTCAAACCAGGTTCCTTTTTAACCTGCAATGGAGATACTGAGTTTTGGGTCAGAAAGGGCGCTCGGCTTACAGCTTACGGCTGAGGTTGTGCCAAAATCCCAGTTTTTCATTGTAGGGCAAACCTTTAGGTTTGCAAAATAAATGATTGCCAATATCTTAGCACGGCTAAAGCCGTGCCCTACGAGCGAAATTGATAATTTTGGCACAGTCTCGGCTGGCAGCTTTACCACTAATCAATATGCTTTTTTAAGTTCTTTAGCTGTAAGCTGAAGGCTGTTAGCTGTTAGCTTTGTTTAGGGGAAACCATTGACAAATGTGGTTTTCTTGATAAAAATATAAATGTGCCCCTGTAGCTCAGTGGATAGAGCACCGGTTTCCTAAACCGGAAGTCGTAAGTTCGAGTCTTACCAGGGGTATTTAATAAAGGGGGATTAATGGCAAAACATAGAAGAAAAGATTTGAAACATGATGAATTTAAAGAAACAATTGAAAATATTGTTATTTTTTACGAACATCACAAAAAAACAGTTTTGTGGATTGTAATCGGTCTCGCTGCCTTACTTATATTCTTTTTTGTCTACAGAAATAATAAACAAATTAAAATAGCGGAATCCAGGGAAATGTATAATATGGCTGTGATTTTATACGGAAACGGTAATCTAAGCCAGGCGAGGGGGGGCTTTCAAACTATTGTAAATAATTATTGGGGTACACCTTTTTTTAATCGTTCTCTTTTTATGCTGGCTAACATAAGCTATAAGGAGGGAAATCTGGATGATGCGCTGGATAAATTTCAGTCTTTTGTTAATAGAGGGTATGATGAACTTTTTACTCCCAGTGCATATCAGGGAATGGCCCAGTGTTATGAGCAAAAGGGTGAACTATCAAAAGCGATAGAGAATTATGAGATAGCAGCTGATAAATTCGAAGATAATTATGCTCGAGCGGAATGTCTGTTGAGTCTGGCCCGGTTGTATCTCAGTCGGCAGGAAATGAATAAGGCGGAAGCTGTTCTTGAGGAAATTTTTGAAATTTCAGAAGATGTCAAAATTCTCGAGAAAGCGGAGAATAAATCAAAATTAGTCCAGCTCCAGAAAGAATTTAATGAATGAGCCCTTAATCAAAGAAATAAGAAAAACTATTGCCGAAGAAAGACTCGATGCGGTTATTGTAACCGATATTTATGAAATCCTCAATCTGTTAGATATTAATGCTTCTTTTAATGTAATTGAAATAGCTTTTTATCTTTTGATTACTGCGAAAGAGATTTTTTTGATCGGAGATCCTTTTTCGTTTTCTTTTGTAAAAATCACAGAGGAAGTTAAAATAAGAAAAACTGATGTGGGTAGTATAGAAAAGGAAGGGTTTTCTCCCTTAAGGGAGCTTAAGACACTTCTTGGAGAATTAAATGTGAAAAGAATCGGTTCGTTCGGTGAAATTAAATTGACTAATTTTAAAACGGTTAGAATCCCGGATCCTTTTGCTACGGTTTTTCTGAAACCGAATAAAAAAAGGCTTTCGATACTTAAAGAAAACGCTTCAATTTGCGAGAGAGTATTGAAAGAAGCTCTTCAGGTGCTAAAAGACGGTGTTCCGGAAATTTCGATAAGAAATATTGTTGATGAAGCGATATATAAATTCGGAGGAGAAAGAAGAGCTTTTCCCACTAAGGTAATTTTCGGAAAAAATACTTCGAACCCCTTCGCTTTAAGTAATAATTCGAAATTGAAAGAAGGAGACGCTATTATTCTAAACTTCGGGATTATACGTGAGGGAGTCGGTATAGAAGTAGCCAGAACCTTTATATGGAAAAAAACCGATAGGTTTTTAGAAGAAATTTATAATAACGTGACTGAAATATATAGAAAATTTTTATCTTTTATCTCCTATGGAAAGATAATTAAAGAGATATATAAATATGTTTTCGAACTTATTAAGGATAATGGTTATGACAAAAATTTTATTCCGCCTATTAATGCTCCTTCAACGCTTAGCGGAAAAAGTATAAACATTTCCAAAAATAGCGATTTTGTCCTGAAAGAAGGGATAATTCTTTATCCTCAGCTAAATTTCTATTTTCCGGAAAAATTTGGCATAAAGTTTCAGGATGTTTTCTTTTTAGGAGGTAACAATTTTAATCTTACCGATTTCTTTGCTAAAGGAGAAGTAAGTGTTCTTCTTATTCCCGATAAGGTCTGAAAGTCGAGTTAGACGTTTTCCGGTCGTAACCGTATCTTTAATAGCTCTAAATATCTTGATTTTTCTTTTCAGCTATCCGGCTATGAAGAGACAGCATAATCTTATTATGGAAAAAGCGATTAAACTCCAGGAAATTGAGATAAAGACATTATCACCTGAAGATCCCTCCGCCATTATCGAGTACGCGAAGAACCCTGAAGTTCAAAGAAAAAAAATCAAAAACAGAGAAATAGTTATATCGGATAAATTATGGGAAGAATGGAAGAATGCTTATAATGATTATGAGGAAGCTTTTAATAAGAGGCTTGTAAGGAAATATGGCTTTGTTCCGGCTGACTTTGACCCGGCCACCTTAGTAACTTCCATGTTTCTCCACGCGGGATTTATGCATCTTTTGGGAAATCTCTGGTTTTTATGGCTGGTGGGATTGAACGTTGAAGACGACTGGGGAAGGCCTTTTTTTCTTGGTTTTTACCTTTTTTCAGGGATTATGGCGTCTCTGCTTTTCGCTGCGATGACCAATTCGAATTTGCCTTTGATAGGGGCTTCGGGAGCTATTGCCGGGGTTATGGGTGCTTTTGCTGTTCAATATTATAAATCCAAGATATATTTTTTATTCGTCCTGCTTTTTCCTTTTATTTTTAAGGTCTTTCCGCTTTATGCCTGGTTCTATCTTCCTCTGTGGTTTGTTATACAATTGTTTTACGCAATATATCTGACCGGTTATTCTAACGTGGCTTTTTGGGCGCATGTAGGGGGTTTCGGTTTTGGAATTGCAGTTGTGGTCTTTCTCCGGTTTAGTGGACTGGAACGTAAATATTTAACGCCGCTTGTCGATAATACCTTAAATCTGGTGGATCTGGATTTTAGTAAGGCAGTTGAAGCAAGGAGTACCGGCGATATCGAGGGTGCGGAGAAACATCTTAAACAAATATTAATGAATGAACCTTCTAATTTGGATGCTGCGGAGGAACTTATCGACATTTATATTAAGGGAAACAATAAAAAAGAAGCTAAATCGGTTGCGAAGGAGACATTTAGAATACTTAGAATGAAAAAAAAAGATCCTTCACTCATTTTAAATTTCTTCGAGGAAGTGTTGGAAGAAAAAAGTCTTATTTCAAACTTGAGCCCTTACGATTTTTACTTTATTTCTCAGTTGTATGAAAGAAGGGGGCAGAAAGGTAAAGCTGCCAGGGTCTTGGCCATTGCGTATAAGGAAAACAGAGATACAAACGATGCTCCCTACATATTACTCCGTTTGATCAGAGCTCTGGCTTTTAGCGGAAATAAAAAATTCTTAAAAAAGGCTCTTTTTGAATTGCAAAAGAAATTTCCTGAGTTAAAAAATAAAGCGATTGCAATACTGAAGGAAGTTAAAAATGGACAGAGGTAATGATAAACCGCATGAACCCGGGATAAAAGGAGCTGAATCCCTGAAAGTGATATGAATATAGTTTTTCTGGCGTTAGATGAATTTATTTCTATAGTTATCGAGGGAATGAAAAATGCATCTGATATTCTTGGGCTTTAGTTTTTTGACGGGATTTTTTCCGGAAGCAAAAGTTGATTCATTGATGAAAACCGGAGATGATGAGTGGTTTTCTGAAGATAAATTCCAGCATTTCGTACACTCGGCTGCGATTTCCTCTTCCTTATATCTTATCGTGAATAACATAACGGAAACTAACGATGGGAACTCTTTTTGTATTTCCTTTTCAATTTCTTCTCTGATCGGTTTGTCTAAAGAAATAAAAGATAGTAAAGACGAAAAAGGTAAAGCATCTTCAAAAGATTTTGTGTTCGATGTTGCGGGTATCCTGTTTGGTATATTTCTGGTGTCGATCGGCGGTTCATAATTCCCGCCCCGAATTTCCACCGCAGAGAACACAGAGCCCATGCAGCTCTTACCCGCGAAAAACTTATCGAACCACAAAGCCCATAGAGAAAAACAACAAAATTAATATTGTTGATTGAAAACCACACCCATTCCCAGAAAACGAGGAAGAACAAATAACACGAATTATTTTTGTTTTTTTTGTCGTGAGCCGTAAGCCGAGAGCAAAGTTTGACCACAGAACACCCAGAGGAAAAAATATATAGAGAATACAAAGCGTCCATAATTGTCATTGCAAATTCTTCTTCCTGCCATTTCGCGGCTTGCCCCATGAAATAGAAACAACATTCAGGTAGACAAGCTGTTTCATGGGGTAAAGCAATCGCTTTCGTAAAATAAAAAACATAATTTGGTTGGGTTATGGGTAATCTTGTGATAATCTGTATAATCTTGTGGCAGTTAGGTAGATTCTTGAATCTAAGTTAAATAGTTGAATTGTTGAATAGTCAAATAGTTTTTCTTTGCGGACTCTGCGTCTTTGCGGTGCAAATTTCTTGAGATTGCTTCGCTTGAGCATAGCATGCTGTCGAACTCGCAATGAAAAATTTTTTCGTGTATTTTTTCAAACACTATTCAATGAGGGTGGTAGGGTTTAGTGTATTTCGTGTATTTAGTGGTTAAATAATTTTTCTGTGGTAGCGGTTTTACCGCGTTGCGGTTTTCTCTTTAACCCGGAATCAATTTCCCTTCATTAGCTTATTTAAAACTCTTTTTAATTCGTCTGTATCAAACGGTTTTGTTATCACTCCTTTAAACCCATAATCTTTATGGTTTGCCATAACCTGATCGTTGGAATATCCGCTGGAAACCAATGCCTTGATATCGGGATCAAACCCCCTTAGTTTTTTAATGGTTTCTTTACCGCCCATTCCTCCGGGAATTGTTAAATCAAGGATTACAGCGTCGAAAGGCTTTCCGGTATCCATCTCTTTTTTGTATTTTTCCAGTGCTTCTTCTCCATTCCTTGCAAACTCGATCGTATACCCTATTCTTTCCAGCATTCTTTTTAAAGCACTTCTCACAATTTTTTCGTCGTCCATTAGTAAAATTCGCCCCTTCGCTTCTGACAATTCGTTATTTTCCATTTTTTTGTCTATATGTTTTTCTTTTCTCGTTGAAGCTGGCAGATAGATAAAAAATGTCGTGCCTACACCGAGTTTCGAATTAACTGTTATATAACCATTGTGTTTTTCGATAATCGAATAAGTTGTAGCCAAACCTAAACCGCTCCCTTTTTGTTTGGTCGTAAAATAAGGATCGAAAATCCGTGGTAAGTGCTTTTTCGCTATACCCAGACCTTTGTCTTCAACAGTAATTTTAACATATTTTCCTTTCCCAAGCGGTAATACAGAGTCTTCTTCTATAATGGCATTTTCGAGTTTTACTTTTATTACTCCTCCCTCAGGCATTGCCTGGTCGGCGTTTATTATCAGGTTGCTTATGACCTGGCTGACCTGGTTCCTGTCAACTTCGACTTTACATATATCTTCCGGTATATCATAAAAGCACCGAACATTAGAACCCCTTAAATTAAATTCTGCTGTTTCTTTTATTATACTTGCTATCGAGGTTGTTTCTTTGATTGGAGCTCCTCCGCTTGAGAAAGTAAGTAGTTGCCTGGTTAGGTTTTTTGCCATGTTTGTTGCTTCTTTGGCATCGGTTAATATCTTTACTAATTCTTCGTTGTCTTTTGCTTCGAGTATCGCGAGAGATATGTTTCCTATAATGCCGCTTAGGAAGTTATTGAAATCATGAGCGATTCCTCCCGCCAGTATACCTATAGATTCTAATTTCTGGATTTTTTGTTTTTCTTGCTCTATTTCTTTTTCTCCGGTGATGTCATGGGCAAACACGAAAATATATTCTTTTTTACCGAAAGCTTGATAATTGAGCAGCACACGGACAGGATAGATTGTCCCGTCCCTTTTTTTGTATACCGATTCGAGATTAACAGCACCTTTTTCTTTGAGTTGACTGAGGAGCTTTTTGTTTTTTTCGGGGGTTATCTTAGGGCAAATCTTACTCCAATTTGCTGACAACAATTCCTCTTCAGGATATTTCAACTTCTTGAAAGAGGATCGATTCGCGAAAAGAATGTTGCCCGAAAGAGAAAGAAGCATAATAGATTCGGAGGTATTATTAATGGAGTATCGGATAAGCTCAAGTTCCTCTTCCGTTTTTTTTCTTATTATTACATTTTCTATGGTCGAAGGTATAACTTTTAAGTAATTGCCTTCTGTATCCTTCATTATATAATCATAGGCGTTCTCCTTCATGGATTTAACTGCCGTTTCTTCATTCCCGGCTCCGGTTATGATTACAACAGGTTCGTTAATATCCATCCGCAGTACATCCTCTGCGGTTCCGTCGTTAAGTTCGAAGTCCTGAAGTATTATATCAAAAGAATTGTTTTCCAGTATTTTTTTGCATTCGGTTATAGAACTCGCTATTTCTACTTCGTAGGGGATTTTGTTCTTTTCTACAAAACGCGTAAAAGCTTTCTGATCGAACTTGTTATCTTCGACTAAGAGAACACGATATTTTTTTTCTTTCATTATGGCGACTCCGATAAAGTCCAGTACATTTTTATTGCTCTGACAACTTCTACAAAATCCGTATAATTAACTGGTTTCATCATGTATCCCGCGATACCGAGATTAAAACTTTCCGTTTTGTCTTTATCTTCTTGGGAAGTGGTCAGCACGACCACGGGGATAATTTTAAAATTGTCTTCTTTTTTGATTTCTTTTAAGAATTCTATACCGCCCATTCTGGGCATTCTTAAATCCAGGAGAATCAGTCCCGGTCTTTTATTTTTGTTCTCTTTCAAATATTTTAAAGCTTCTTCACCATTATGGGCTACCTCCAGCGGATTTGTCACCCGGAGTTCCTTAAAAGACCTTTTTACGCTTTTTATATCTATTTCGTCGTCTTCAACCAACAGAATCGTTTGTTTCTGGTTCATATTTTTATTTCCTCCTTATTGTTTTGGCAGGGTAAAATTAAAAGTGGTTCCCTTTCCAATTTCCGATTCGACCCATATTTTCCCTTTGTATAAATCTATTATTTTTTTAACAATGGTTAAACCTATACCCGTGCTCTTATCTTCGGGATTCGTTTCCAGTGTCTGGAATATTTTGAATATCTTATCCCAGTATTTCTTTTCTATCCCCGGACCGTTGTCCGATATGCTGAATTTCCATTCCCTGGGTTTTTCCTCGCATTTAACCTTTATTATACCTTTCGGTTTACCTGCGTGTTTTATGGCGTTGCTTAAAAGGTTCTCGAAGAGCTGAGTTAGGCGGGTTATGTCCGCGGTATATTCAGGTAGTTTATTCTCTATTTTTATTTTTACACTGTCGGGAGGAGACAGAAGGTCTATTACTTCTTCTAAAAGTTTATTTAGATCGATTTTTTCCTTTTTTCCTTCTATTCTTCCTATCCTGGAATATTCCAGTATACCCTGGATCATCTTGTCCATGCGGGTTGATCTTTCCTGTAACATTTTTAAGCTTTCTTTTCCTTCTCTATCGAGTTTATCTGCGTAATCCTCAAATAACCATTCCGCCAATTGATTTATTCCCCGCAGAGGAGCTTTTAAATCATGAGAAGTTATGTAAGCGAAGCTTTCCAGGTCTTTTGTTCTTTCCGCAACTTTTTTCTCGAGGTCGCGTCCGTAAGCTACTATATTTTTTACCCTGATTAAATATATCCCGTAAACGGCTAAGATTGTTAATGCTATTATTATTAACCTGAACCACATTGTTTGCCAGAAGGGTGGCATAATGATAATTCTAAGTGAAGCTCCTTCTTCATTCCACACTCCGTCGTTGTTTGAACCTTTAACCCGAAACAAATATTTGCCGGGATCTAAATTTGTATAAGTCGCTTCTCTTTTATTACCCACATAGTTCCATTTTTTATCGAATCCTTCCAACTTATAGGCATATTGATTTTTTTCAGGAATCAGGTAATTTAAAGCGGCGAACTCAAAACTAAAGAATGAATGTTTATAGGATAATGTGATCTCTTCGGTTAAATTAATATTACTTTTTAAAGGCGATCCTTTTTCTCCGATTTCAACAGGTTTATTAAAAATAAGAAAATTTGTTATTACTACAGGAGGTACGTGAGTATTTTTCTTTATACTATCAGGGTAGAAAGCATTAAAGCCGTTATTACCGCCAAAATACATTCTTCCATCTTTAGATTTATAATGACTTTTTTTAATAAATGTATTTCCTTGCAAACCATCTTCTTTAGTATAATTTTTAAAATTCTCTGTTTTGGGATCAAATCTGGATAGTCCGCCATTTGTGCTAATCCACAAGAAACCTTTATCATCTTTTTCAATACCAAAAATTAAATCGTTCGGCAAACCATCTGATGTTAAATATTTGGTAATTGATGCTGTATTTTTGTTCAACTTATT
>Ga0307422_1001833_pt1 | contig 10879 bp, 19 predicted proteins | sample SalMarWE160290MG_FD_202153 | JGI IMG/M metagenome (GOLD analysis project Ga0307422, IMG submission 202153) | Salt marsh sediment microbial communities from the Plum Island Ecosystem LTER, Massachusetts, United States - WE1602-90 | ecosystem: Environmental > Aquatic > Marine > Intertidal zone >...
GTGATCTCAATATTTACCATATAAATCTAATATTCTTCTTACCTCACTGCTCAGGTAAGGTATCCAATTACCTTTTGAATGCCACCAATCGACAACCAATTTAGCCATCGCCTGCCTGAGAACTTCGGGTAAACTTTCGTTTCCGGGAGCCCCGTAACCAGCAATATACTCAACTTGTATAGAATCATCTTTTTCATTTGTCCCTACGCTGGTACTGAAGACTTTTGGTATGCTTATTTCAACTTTCTTATTCCCAAAAGTATAATAACCGATGTCTTCCGTTAGTGCCGTTTCCGTCCCATCTGCTGATATGCTTTTTACTGACGTTATCGAGCTTATGGGCATAGACGGCAAAGGAATCACTCGTTCATAATAATCAACATCATCGGGTAAGTATGTTGCTACGAGTGTTTTCTGTGCAAAACACATCTGTGTATATTTTTCACACCATTCACGAGCAGCGGTAGCCATCTTCTCGATAATAGCCTGATCATCGCCCGTAATATTGTCCGTAAGTTCTTTGAGATACTGATTAATGTATTGCTCTCCTCCATCGGTCAATACTTCGAGCAGCGGTTCACTGGGAACGTCGGTTTTAATATACTGATCCATTTACTTGGTTTTTCTCTTTTGTACCGTCTTATCTTCTTTTGTCGCTGGCTTAACTTTATCTTCTTTTTTTGCAAATCTCTTGGCATCCCATTCGGCAGCCATGATCTTTACTTCTTTGCCTGTTTTTTTTTCAATTACTTTGATATATTTCATAACTTAATATTTTAAAGTAGGGGCCGAAGCCCCTACCGGTTAAATTTATGGCCCGATAACAATATCAGAAATCTTTATTCCTGCCAGTTGAAGTTCGCAACGTGAAGAAACTCCGCCTCCCGTGAGCAGGATTTTAATGTACCGATAATCAACACCCGGCAGATTTACTATCCTTGTATTTGTTACCGACGAATATGTTATCGTGTCTGAGTAGAATATAGAATCATCATCAGCCACCCCGGCCGTATAACTCGAATAAGTTTCCGTCACCGAATAAGTATCGTGAACATTTATATTAAAAGCCGTATCGGCTGATCCCGCGAAAGTTACCGAGCTACCTATGTTTGTATAAGTTGTCCCGTCGTATGATCCCTGCGGTTGAATAGTTACCGATTCATCACCTCCACCAGTCAACGTATCAATATCAAGATGATAGCTGATCGTATAATAATCCCTGTCCGGGATCATGAATACTGCATCAGTTGTTGCTACTCCATTGATAGTATCCGAAGCAGTGCCGGTATATAAAGCATAGGTCTGTCCCCTACGGAGAATTTTGTCCTGCGCGGTTGCCAGTGCTACACTGGCTATGACCGCAATTACTAACATTATATACCTCATGATCCTGTGCTTAACAATGATTTTACATTGGCAAATGTACCGGTCGCGAAAGCATAGGTATTCACATTCTTAATAACCAAACAGCCCCTCCACGTTGCCGTGAAAGTCACCTGATCATAGATAGGATCGTTACTATTCTGATCCCACAGCTGAATATTAATACCCCTGCGGGTGTACAATTTCCCCTGGTTGAAATCACCGGTTAGGAATGATCCTGCATCAATCCTCTGTGATGTCAACACGGGAACACCGAAAATCCTAATCATACCATTCGTGTCAATAGTGACACCTCGCATCTTCAAAGCGCTCTCGTTCGTTGATTCTTTAAGTGACAGTACGTTAAACAGATCAACCGGGTTAATAATGTGAGCTGTCGGGACAAACCCGGTAGCTTTACTGTTCGATGTATTTCCCAGCTGAACTTTTAACGCTGCTACTCTTAGCGCATCAATAATGTTAGCACCTGTCACAGCATCAACCCTGGAAGGTAATGCTGACAAGGTTTTAGCTGCATTATAAGAACCACCACCAAGCAATCCATACATGACGTTATTCGTTCCATCACCGTCAAAAAGATCGGTATCAACCTTGTGGGGGATGTTGTATTGAAGGACGTCCATAACCTCAGACCGAATAAAATCCGTGTCTTCAAGCTTTTCCCTTGCTACCACAATATAATCCGATATTTTTTCAACTGGAATCTTATAAGACGTCCATTCAATATCAGAATCCCCGAATACAGCACCCTCGGCAGTGTTTTTCGTACCGGTGGTTTCAGCTGTACGTTCAACCCAATCAACATAATCAGATTTCCCAACTACTCCCTGGCGAAACATATTCATTAACATCACAGGCCGCCTCGGATCAATACCAATCAGCGGGTCACGCTGTGAAGGAATGATCTTTGAGTTAGCCTCGGTAAATGAATTCGAGGAAGTGATTGTATCTGCCTTCAAATCAAACTGTCCCATCTTGGATTTCTCAGTCTTGAAATTATTAAAGCTGTCGGACTCAAAGAAAGCATCCCACTGGTCATCAACACTCAGTGATTTATCTTTCTTAGCGACCGCATCAGCGATCTTGCCCTCCAATTCATCAAGATGCTCCTGCATCTTCTCGGCATATTCTTTATCTGACTTATGCTCATCTGCAAGTCTGGATAAATCCTTACGGAAATCATCCTGCATCTTGACAAGCTTGTCAGCATCTGCCTTTTTTTCTGTTAGCTCATTAAGATCATCGAATCTTTTGTTCAGATCATCAGTGAGCTGTTTTACTTCGTCTTTCGTCATTTTAAAAGTTTTAAATTATTCCTTAGATAATTCATCGGCTCATCATCATGAGTGGATACACCCGGCTCATCAACAACGAGTGATTTATATAGTTCTTGTATTTGTCTCAGTTCAATCTCCATTCTCATATAAGTATCATCTGTTAGATCACCTACTTTCAATGCTTTCAACAACTTATCCATACGATCATTGATAGCATCAATCCTTTCCTCTTTGTTCATGCTTTTCATCCCTGTACCAATAGCGTCATCATTAGCGGCAAAGGTTACCGTACTACCTTCGTATAGATAAATCTCTGTTAGCTTGTAATATTCAATATCTTGCGTTCCTTCTTTGTATACTTTCTCTTCTTTTATTGGTATGTAACCTATTGAATGTCTATCATATACACCCTCGGCGTAAAGTTTAAGGGTATCTGTTCCAAAGCTCGTGGGTACAATCTTCGTTTCAAAATACAAACCGTAATTATCTTCTTTAAGTGTTCGTGGTTTACCAAGTGGTTGATAAATATCATGTTGTAATAGGTGATAAATCTCATTCTTACCTTTCGGCCCCCGGTCGCTGATAGTTTTTTTAAAGGCTCCAGGAACAATCATGTCTTTATCTTTATCAACATTATTGAACGCTGAAAAATAGCCGGTGACTATTCCTGACTTGACATCAACATCCGATATCTCTGATATTAATGTTTTAGTTTTATAATTTTTCATCTCTTTATTGTTTTCGTTCCATTTGTCGATACAAATAGCCACGGCCTCATCTTCCGGGCGCCCCTCATCCCTAAGGAAAGAAACACATCGGGATATATATTCATTTCGCTGTTCATCGTATGTCGGTATTGGTATTGGCATTATTCCAATATTATTTCAAAACATGTTAACCTATCTTTATAAGATTCAGGAAAAAATCTTTTCCATTCGTCCCCGTCTTTGTATTCGTAGTCAAGTATAGATATGTTTTGCAATTCAATAATCCATACTAAATGATCGTTATAAACAGCATAATCATATCCAAGTTCAATTCCAGCTTCAAAAAATAACTGTTGAGCTTGTTCAACCTGCTTCTCAGTATCAAACACAAGATAATCAGTCACAAAAATAGGTTGTTTCTGTACCACGCATCCAAAAAGGATAATTATTAATATTAAACTAAATCGGTTCATAAGCTATTGTACATCTACAATTAATAACATTCTCTGCGCCACCGGCAGGATCACCGGGGTATTGCATCATAGTACCCCCGACATTAAAAGCCTCACCTTTATGTGGCGATTGACTTTCCAGATCCATGAGCGTATGCCGTTCCTCAGTACTTGCTACCCCGTAGGGTGCTGTTATCCACCTTTTCACTACCGGGATGCTTATCTCATCTTCAGCTAAGTGAGTCGCCTTGTTGCTCGCTGTCATCACTTCAGTGTGAGCTATTCGTAGAGCCCTCCAATCTTCGACCTTACCAAGTCGGAATTTAAGTTCTTTGATTAACTTCCTTTTAACTCCCCCGATGCTCACGGCTCCACCTTCAAAATCTATTGCCAGCACATCCCGGAGCGTGTCAAGCGTTAATTTTTTTGTTGTCCCGGCAACCCATGTTATCCGTTCACCGGCTACCTGAGTAACATATTGTTCCATCTCTTGCATCCATAAATCTTCTTGTAATCCTTTCTTTGCTAAATCTCTCGTGGCTTTCTTCCGAAATCTCAATCCTACTTTCCTATATAGATCAATATATATTGCGGTCATCTTCTCGTTATCAATAAGATTATCAATCGAATATTCGATATTCTCATAACCTGACTGTTCGATAAAATCATATACAGGTTTTACCTGTGACTTAAGGGCGGTCTTTGCCTTCCGACCGTAATACCCATTATATCCCTTACGCATTGATTCTATTTGTTCCCAATAAGTCAATATTTCATATTTTTATCAATATTTGGAAAACTTATCTGCGGTTCGTTAATCATATCTTCAAGTGTCATACCTTCAATGTCTATCTCATCAAGATTCATATTCAATGCATTGTTAATAATGTTCCGTGCTTCATCCCTGCCTATAAGTTTATTGTTTACCAATGTTCCTAAAGCCGTGGCCAGTTTAGACATATCTCCCCTTAAGGATTCTACACCTGAATAATCGGCTTCGTACTCGATGCCAAAAGGTTTCCATATCTTGTTCAACCCGGCTGTATATCTCTCTACATCTGGCATTACCCTTTTTTTGTATATGGCCTTGTCAGCTTCCAACATGTTATTGTATGTCGATGCTGACGTATCGTTGAATGCTTGCAAAGGAACAGCCCATATATTACATAAAACCCGCATCCCGTCTTTACTATTCTCGATGATTTGCAAATCTTTAAGATTATCATACCCGACCTTAATATACCTTAAATCCCCCATCGTGAATAAAGGAATCTTCCCTTTACTTGCCCGGCGCCATTTCTTCCGCATATCGGATTCTTGCATTTGAGATGTTTTTTTGTCGTACTCCTCAGATATCTTTGTTAATATCCCCGGTTGTATACCATGCTTAAGCACGTCGCTCGTGATTTCATAACCGGCATTCTGGGATGTAATAACCATTGCTGCTACCTTAAGGGGAGATATCCCCATGAAGTTAGCACCATTCTCATACGTGAGATTCGGGAACAAACGAGAATGCCATACATCTGTGGGATCATATTCATACCTGTCATCAATGTCCAACACATATCGACCTACCGGCTGCCTCCATCCCCCGGAAATGATCTCTACATTTTGCGTCGGCATGATATCAAAGGATAAGCGACGACCGGCATTATTACCCCCCTTAATCACTGGCGTATAAATTATTGAATTACCAGTTATAAGCGAGAACATTTCCCAATTGTATTTGAATTCGTGATAAGTAATATCAGCAGCATTGTCGGCAAAATATTCTTCCATCGGGTCTTCTATCTCCTTATCATTCTGATATGGGATGATTGATATCCGTGAAAACAATCCGGCAATATGATTAGATATAGAAAAAACATCCGGGTTTGATTCATAACCGTACTTAATATAATTACTCCCTAATTCATCACGGCTCAACTTAAAGCCAGGCGCCAAGAACCCGTACAACGATTTATACAGATCATTATTAACGTTTACTTGTTGGTTTTTACGTTTAAATATATTTAATATGCTCATACCCAGATGTTTGTATCATTTTTAGGCTGTAATTTCAGCTCTGTAACTCCATAGACCATAGCATCTATCCTGTTGGGTGAAAAGTTTTTTTCTGCTGGCAGCCATGTTGTCTGCTCCTCTTCAAGTTCCGGGAATCTGCCTACATGTTTAACCTCGTTCTGCTCATATAAACCAACAACAGGTTCAGCTCTTAACTGCTTACCTTTGAAAGCTCGTACTTCTTTGAAATATACAGTATCATCAATTGCCTTGATATTGGACTTCACAAGATCACCTCCCTGGTTAACTTCACCAATCATTGTATTGGCTTCCCACTTATGGTAGGCATAGATAGCTTTCTTTGCCCAGGTTGCCGGTGAATAAATCCCGCTTAAGTCCTCAAGAACATAACACCGGTTATCATCACCCAATCCAACAACGATTATGCCTGTCTCGTCAGATTCTTTGTTAGTGCTTACTGCCGGGTCAATAGCAATGACTATTTTATTAAGGATTGGATAAGTATCCGTCCGGCATTTCTCTATCAGGCCATAACTCCACAATGCCCCTTCGATATCTGTGACAAACTCACCCAGTAAAAACCTTCTCCTCTGTCTTTCAGGTAATGATTCCAGTGTTTGATCAATGTACCCGCTCGGTAAGTTCTCTTCATTATGAACGGGATTCATGAGCATTGATGCGTATAGGTTTTCATCTATTGTCATGTTTGTTTTTGGATCCTTTTTCTCGATAAACAATCTATGTGTCCAATGTACTGGTGAGGGAGGATTACAGTCAAAATACGCCTTGTTGACCAGCCCGGAATTTTCTGCTAATCTTGTATACCCGGTAATAACAGAATCGTATGTTATCTGTGAAACCTCGTTATAGTAAATCGTTGAATATTCATTACCCAGGACCTTTTCGGTACGTTCTTTGTCATCAAGGCCACCAAGCCATATCTGGCTACCGTTCGGAAATTCGTAGAACCAGTCTGATTTGTTTTCAATTATATATTTTTCTATACCCAACATCTGCGCTATCTTTGGCATGGTATCATACCATAATGAAGTCTTTGCGTGATTAAACCTAAACCTGAAAATAGCGTGCCTGCTTTTTTTTTAATCGAACGGATAAAAAGTGAATAAATGAAGATAGCTGTTTTCCCACTCCTGCTTCCCCCATACAACATTATCCGTCGTGCAGGTCCCGCAAGTAATTTAATTGCTTCCTGTTGTTTTTCTGTCTTTTTAAAGCTTGCCATCAAGTTCCTCAATCTGTAATGTTAACGAATGTCCTATCTCCTGCTTTTCAACATAACCTCTTTTCTTTCCCTTGGTTTTCAAATAAAAGATAATCGCTGTTGTATCGCCTTTTTCAATCTGCTTATGTAATTTGCTTTCTGCAAAATCAATCGGGATATCTTCTATTGCCTCTACTTCTGCCTTGAATTTCTCATCGTCCTTTATCCAGATATAATATTGTTTTCGGGATATTCCAGCCTGCTCACATGCAGTTGTAACAATACCCAGTGTATTTTTGAGTGCAGCTATTAATTGTTTTTTTTTAGCGTGTAAATTCGTATTAGTCCGCCTCATCCTGCTTATATTTGATTATTTCGCTTATCCATGTATCTGAAAAGTCATAAGCCCGTCCATACCGGAATGAACGGGCATTTAAAAATTTCACCTAACTATTAACCAACCCATATCTAGTCAAAAAAACCCAAATTAACTGGCTAATATTACAAAATTATTTTCATAAATGCAAGTTTTTAGCAAAGTTTTTTCGTTTGAATATTTCTCTTTACGTTCATTTAGAAACCTGTTGAATACAAACCTACAATGCCCAAAATGTTTACTCAACAAGGATTCATGTTCCTTTGTTGGGTAAATTCTGAATTTATATGATTTGTATACATTCTTCATTTTATTATAAATTTAATTTTTTATAAAAGCTTTTTCTCTTGTCGATGCATGCAAAATTAATCATTCCTTCCTGCTTTAGCACATAAAGTTTCCGCCTGATAGTATCATCAAAAGTATACCTGTACCGGCTCGGTAGCATTTGTTTCGTTACGGCAATTAATTCCCACATATAAAATGTTGTTGATGGGATTGCCAAGTAAGCATTTAAAGTTTGTTTTTTTACTGTTGTTTTCATGGTATATAATTTAGAACCTGGCTTACTGTTGGTCTAAATAAAAAAGTAACATTTTTTTCATTACAATGAGAAGCTCTTGTTATTGATTCACTCTTTTGGAATATTATTATCATTTGATGGTTATAAAAATTTGCTATATGTGACAGCCCGGTTTCTCCACCAATGAATAAATCTGATTCTTTAATTATTTTAACAGCCTCCGAAATTGTTGTTTCCCCGAATAAATCAACAATACCATCAACAGCTATATTATCCCAGTAATAATCTCCCTCGGAGGAAGTACCTAAACATATTACCATATTATCAGTAATCAATTCTTTAATAAGCTCTTTCCATTGTGTCCACATCCGGGAGGTATCGTTTATCCCTATCGGAGCCATCGTAATTTTCATTTTTAATCGGTTTTAAAAGATTATTATTAGATTTTATTTCATCATCGCAGATATCAAAAGGAATATGATAGTTGAATATCTTACGCCACTTTGTACATTGATCACCATAGTGCCCTATCCGGTGTTCAAATTGATGTTTTATGATAAATTCTATTTGCCATTTTCTTTGGTTGAGAAAATTACAAATGCATACATGATTAAAAGCAGGAGGTTCTTTGTTTATATGCCAAATTTGGGCATGAGGGTATAATGTTTTTATCGCCTCCTCTCTGAATGGTTCTGATATCAAACATACCGGTTTAACAAAGAAATTAATCACTGGTTTCATATTAGCAATATTCCCGATACCCATGTCCATGAAAATTACAGGACTTGGTAAGTTAATATATTGTAGTATACTTCCGCAATATAAGTTAAACCAAGCTTTTAATAAAATACGATCCCTGTTTATTTCCTCAAAGACGTTCATAAGGTAATTTTTGGCTTATTAATTCATAACAATTAATATTAATCCTGAGGTTTGGAGATATTCTCAGACATTTAATATCATAATTATCGTTGTTTTGAATCGGTTCCATCCTTTTTACAACAGAATAAGGTAATATTTTATAATCAATCTCATCCACATTAACCTGATATTTATTTTTTAAAAGATTATAATTTCGTTCAAATAATTCTCTTTTAACTGCATGATGATACGTTGATTGTATCTTTACCCTGTGGCATCTTGGAACCTGCAATAACACGTCTGGTTTAGACAAGTTAGTGAAAATATTGACAAAATACCCCTGTGAAAGTAACCATTTCACTATTCTTACAAAATCATTATGCATCGTTGGTTCTCCTCCTGATACATATACTTCCTTAATTTTACAAGGAAAACGCTTAAAAAATCTTACCCATGATAAAAAACCAACCTCCTTAAATACAGGCATTTTTCCTTCGACATATTTTTGTAAACAATAAGGACAATTATAATTACATCTCATTGTTAGACTAATCTGTATCACTACTCCTTTTTTTAGTTTCTTTAGTTTCCAATATAATTTCATATAGCTTATTTATTTTGTTATTAATATTAGTAATATTTGGGTCTTGTGAATTCAAATATCTTTTTGTCTCTTTGAAAAAACCATACTGTTTCTCGATGAACCCGATAAATATAAATCCTATTATAGTCATCGGAATGATCCATGAATAATGAATCCTGTTAATATCAAATTGCTCGAAAAATATAACCCCTATCAATATTGATTGGATTAAACTGACATATTCCCGCCCTCTTCGATAATGATTTAATATTCTTACTATTTTTTGTTTCATTTTTTTAAGGTTCCTGATTTACTTATAGTAATACATTTATCTGTAGGTTCATAAAATTTAAGTGAGTAATGTCTACAACAGCCATTAAATCCATTTCGTGGCTTATATCCTTCACAATTCTTCCCACATCCCCCTTCTGTCTTATCCATTGGTTCTTCATAGAACCTACACCAAAAGAAACCATCTACATCTTGTAGACGTTGTGCTTCATATAAGGTTAATTCATCCAATTCTTCATGGTCTAATAACCATTTAAAATAGCTAAGTGGATAACATTTCTCCTCATTGTAGTCTTTAAAATACATTTTATTGCGCATAATTTGATGTTTTTATATATTAACCACCCCATCATCTTGGAGTGCCTGCAATGAATATCCCAATATCTTAAAATATTCATTAATCTTTTCAAAATTTAATTGATTTTTCCCAATCTCATATCTATACAAGGTCGTTCTCGATATTCCTAATTTTTTAGCAATATCTACCTGCGTTAATTTTTGCTCTTTCCTCTTTTTTATTAAAAATTCTCTCATTTTTATGCCAAATGTTTCAAATTTGAAATACTACCCCCGATAAATTTTTGAGATATGTTTCAAATCTGAAACAAAGTAAAATATATTTTCTCCCTTTTCCAAATTATTTCCCAATTATTTTACCCCCCTATTAAACAAAATTATCCATTAACCCGATAAAACCCGTTTAAAACAAAAATAAGCCATTTTTATTCCCAAGTGTAAACTTCCACCAAGACCATTATAATTAAAATACGGCTTCCTGAGACATCAACAGCAGCTTAATTGTAATACCCCAATATAACCACCCAAACACTCCCCCCCCCCAATACAAAACCCCTTACCCATATTACCTGTTTTTACACTTCTAAGGCTTTTTTATGCCCTCAGTAATATACCACTTACAACCATGTGAAAGTTCCTGTGCGTTCTCTAAAATGCTCACAGCGGCTTTTAAATAGTACACAATAACCCCGACAATTACAAATACCTCCGTTAACCATCTTAACTTTTTTATGCCCTTTTTTTGCCTTATCCCTACTGCCGTGGGTGTGCGAGGTGTGAATACCTATTAGTACCGGGGTCATCAGACAATTCCTTTTTTTATTTGCGAAACCCCCACCCCTTAAAATAAGCGTTTTCAGTGTTTTGGTTCCGTTTTAC
>Ga0307422_1001834_pt1 | contig 10868 bp, 11 predicted proteins | sample SalMarWE160290MG_FD_202153 | JGI IMG/M metagenome (GOLD analysis project Ga0307422, IMG submission 202153) | Salt marsh sediment microbial communities from the Plum Island Ecosystem LTER, Massachusetts, United States - WE1602-90 | ecosystem: Environmental > Aquatic > Marine > Intertidal zone >...
CAATTTCCTGTGTATTTGAATCCAGGTCAAAAAGAAATAAGACTGCCCGGTATAGCAATATGGGGATTAGATCCAGATCCAATTTTACGCGGAAATAAACTAGATATAATTACTGATACATTCCGAGTTAATGAAGATGATTTTAAAGAGAGACAAGATGGTCAAATTTTTTCTAATACGATATTAATTGATATAGAATCGCGAAGTATTGAATTAAGAGAAATAATGGCGACAATAATCAGAAAATGGATTGCTAAAGAGGTATTATGGATAAATGGCCGTTATCATGAAATTTATTTTGATAGTAAACCAATCGAATTAAGAGGACTTGAAGGGGTAGACATCTTGTCAAAAATACAATATAATTTAAGAGTAGAATCAAAAGAAGATTTATTTAGTCGTGAAACGAAAGTTAAAACGACTAATTTAAATATAAATAGTGATATTCAAACTTAAGGAGTAAAATTTATGAATAATGAAACTAAAGAAAAAAAAGACTCGTCCTTAACTCCTGATAATAGTAAAAGAATGCAGTCTTTTTCAGGAGAAAAAAAAGAAAAATCAAATGAAGTCGTTAAAACTGAAAATGAAAAAACTATAATGATAAAATTTAAGGAAAATCGTAAATTTGATCTTCATATTGGTAGGCATATGAAAACATTTTTCGGCCGCGAAACTCTTCCAGTTCCGGCAAAATGGCTTTTACATAAAGATTGGCAAAATGTAAAAAAATATTTTATAGTCAAAGGAGCTTAAAATGGGACAGGTCAATTTAAGAACATTAGGGGTCAGGGGGGAGAATTTACCCGCAAAAAAAACTAGTACGATTGTTGCTAGTGATTTTTCAATCGGAGGATTATTGATAGAATCTGAGAGAAAATTTAATAAAGCTTTCAAGGTAAATAAAATTGAAGAGTTTTATGATATTTTTGGGCTTCAAATTACATCTACAAATTACGGTCATGATACTGTAAAAGGTTTTTTTGATAATGCCGCGGGCGTTAATGCTTCATTATATGTTCAAACTGTTTTAGGATATGATAGCGGAGCAATTGACGCGGTTGTCGGATCAAGAGAAAAAGCCGACGATGGCGCGGATGCAGATGCCTATTTGATCCAGGCCGCATATCAGGATAATTTACAATACGGTATTGCCGGGAATAGAATTGGAACTTTATTCACTCAGGTTGATAGATTTACAACCGCCGCAAGTGCTACCTGTGCGGCTACTGGTGTAAGTTCTGCATCTTTAGATAGTGTTATTGATATAAAAGTTGGCGACATTATTTGTTTTAAAACAAATGCTGGCGTTGATTTGGTTTATAAAAAAATTACTTCTGTTGATGAGAGCGCAAAAACAGTAACATGGTCAGGAGATTTTGAAGTTAGTGGAGGTTCAGGTGAAACTTTATCAATTGATGACGTGGTAACAATTCCCGGATTTAAAATACAGGTATATAATAAAACTATAAATGGAGTTGAAAATGAAGTTGATTTGGAATTAGGAAAAATAATATGTTCCTCTGAAAGTGAGGTTACAGATTATTATGTTGATAATATCTTTAAAGCTTCTAAATGGATTAAAGTAACAGAACAGTCAGCTTCAACTTTAGGAGATAGGTTGCCCGCCGATGATGCTAGCGTTACATATAATACTTCTGGGGCGGACGGAACGGCGTTAACTACTACAACTCAGTTAGATTATTTTTTGACTAAATTTGATAATCTGCCTATTAGGTTCCTTGCATATCCTGAAAGTACGGATGAAGCTTTGCAAAAAGAATTAATTACTTATTCGTTGGCAAGGACTGATAATCCTATTATTATTCTTAATATAGCAGAAGACCGAACGAAGGCACAATTAACAACAATAGGAAATAATTTTCAAGTTTCCGACTTTAGCCCTTCGGTAATTGTTGCTAACTGGCTAGAAGTTCAAGACCCATTTGCATCAAGCTCAACTGCACCAAATAGACATGTCCCAAATGGAGGTCATGTAATGGGAGCCTGGATCAGATGCGTTAATCAATTAGGAATACATTTTATCCCAGCTACAGAGGCAACAACTTTAAGAGGATGTTTAGCTGTTGTTGGTGATACATTTGAAAATGATGTTGATAGAACTGATTTAGCGAAAGCTGGAATAAATGTTATACAAAAAATAACTGGTATTGGAATAAAAATAATGAATCTTTTTACAAACAGCACAGACAGAGCATATTTTTTTGCAAATGGTATTTTTATGCGAAATTATATTAAAGTCTCAGCACAAGACAGTTTGTCTTCTAGTGAAAATACTCCAAATAGTTTCAATAGAATTCAAGCAGATAAAATGGCCGTGTTAACATTCATGTACCAGTTGTGGGAAAAAGGAAGTACATTGACGGTGGCTACAGGTGAAACTTTTGGTCAATCTTTTAATGATGATGGTTCCCCAACAGTCGCAGAGGATCATTTTCAAGTTATTGCAGATTTAGTAAATAATCCTCAATCATTAATAAATATTGGGGAACGAAATATTTGGGTGTATTTTTCATATCCAACGCCAGCTGGATCACTCGTTATTGGTGTTGGTATTTTAGTTAGAACATAAGAGGAGTTTTTATGAAATCAGACCAAGTAGAAAAAATTATTATTGAAATGGACGGCGACGAGTTAGAGGGACTTGTATCAATTGATGAATATATTGTTGAAGATGACTCAGTTGATATACCTGGAAGAGATAAAACCGTCCCTGTTAGAACGGGAGTAAAAAAAGTCCCGGCTATTGGAGCTGTCTTTAAAAATAGCAGGAATTCTGCTACTATGAAAAAATTAAGTGATTTTTATCACTTAAAAGAATATCATGATCTTGTTTTTATTAGGACTGATGGAGCTGGTAATGAAATTCGAAGGGAGCTTTTACCAAACTGTGAATGTTCAAAATTTAATGGTTCTGGATATGATGCGGCATCTCCTGTTTTTTCTCAAATCATGACAACTTTTTTACCAGAGGATATTATACCAATTCAAATATAATTTTTAGTGAGGTAATTAAATGCAATTGAGTATTCCAATTTTTTATAAAGATGAAATTTTTGATCAATGTGAAATAAGGAAACCAAAAGCCGGAGTTTTAGCAAGTACTTATGAAATTTTTCAAAATAAAGATGATTTCTCTGCCATATTAGAATTGCTTTCAAAATCAATACTTTGGTTTAAATCGACTGATGAAAAAATAATTGACTCTCCTGATCAGATTAGAGCCATATGTAGGAAAATGCCTTATATAACAGCGGAGGTAATTTCAACTAAAATTATGTTATTGATTAATAAAGATGATTGGATAGAGGGGGTTTATCCTTGCCCAAGATGCGGCCATCTAACAATTACAGGAATAGACCACGATACGTTTGAAGATACAAGAGACAGAATAGAAGATTTAGAAATAATTAATCAATCAGAAAATGAAGATGGAGAATTATTAAAATCAGAATATAGCAATATAATTCACTTAAACTTAGTCGAACCAATTGAAATAAAGCAATTAAAAACAGATTATGTATTACATAAAATTGAATCAATTGATTTAAGGTTTCCAAATCTAGATGATTGTATAAAAGGTAGTAATAAATATCCAAATAATAAAGAAATAAAAAGGCAATTTGCTATTTATGCGGAGGCTATTGAAAAAATTAACGGTGAAGATGTTAAAATAAAATGGCAAAAAATTTGGGGAGAGTTTATTTTTAGAGAAATGGATACAGAAGATTTAGAGTTAATTAGTATTGCTATGCAAATGTATGGAATACAAAAAACTTTAAGAAAAACATGTAAAAATTGTCAAAAAACATGGAAGGCTGAAATAAATACAAGTAATTTTTTCGTGTCCGGTCTCCAATCCATGTGACCGGGAACGGAGGCCATAAATATGCCTGGTGGTTATTTCACTCAATAGGTTACATGGATTTTAATAAAGATATTTTATTAGATGAGTCATTGGTAATTTATAAAGAATTAAATGGTTTTTTTAATAGAATTGAAATTGAAAATATGGATTTTGATTTTTACGAAAAAATTATTAAAAAAATAAAAATATTAAGGAAAACATCAAGTGGCGGATAATAACGAATTAGGTGCTTTTAGTTTTGATACAACCCCTTTTGAAAATGGCATGGAAAAAATGGCAGAGTCAATGGATATATTACCGCAGAGGGCAAAAAAAATTACTGAGGCGGCAACTAGACAATTTAAAAATATGCTTAATTCTACGAATAAAGGGTTTGCTGGATTAAAAAAGATTATTAATTCTATAATTCAAAAGCCATTAACAGTCATAAAAAAATTCGGGGCCGGGACAAAAAAGATTTTTGGAGGTGTCGGCAAAATATTTGGAGGCATGAAAGAAAGATTATCAGGTGTTAAAAATGCAAGTCAGGACATGTCTAAAAGTTTTCTAAAAAGTATGACAAAAATGGCTTTGAGAATTGGAGCTTTTAAATTAGCTTTACGCGGAATTAGAAGCATAATGAGCCAAATGCCGGAAATTGGGCAAACTTTAGGGCTTGCAAAAGATGTCTTTTTTAAAAATTTTCTTTTTCCATTAAGGAAATCTGTATTCCCATATTTACAAAGGTTATTAGACTGGACAAGAGATAATAGGACAAGATTTGTAAAATGGGGCGCGGTTTTAGCAAATATTTTTAGAACAATCGCATTTGCAGTTAAAAATATAATTGATATTGGAAAAACTTTAACTAAATCGTTTATGGGATTTGTTGAAAGAATATTTGGGACACCTGTTAAAAATTTACAAAACTTGCTAAATCTTTTATCCTTTAAATTTGCTGTTGTTTTAACTATGCTTCAATCTTTAGCGGAGCCGTTGGCTAAATTATTAGAGCCTCTAATCGAAACAATTGCCGTTGGTCTTGCCGGGGCTTTTCAAACAGCAACGACTTTTGCTAGTGCTTTTTTTTCATCAATTGCAGGGAGTGAAATTTCTCTAAAAAATATTTTTAATTATATTAAATTAATTGTTAGTTCTTTATTCGAGGCAAATCAGCAAGGAAATTCACTGCAGACAGTTTTTAAATCTATTGGCGAATTAGCGGGAAATATTTTTAAATTTGTAATAAATATTACTGAGTCTTTTTTAAAAGGGTTAACGCCCGCGGTCAAAAATATCATGACTCCGTTAAAAGAAATTTATAATTCTTTAAATAATATATTTAAAAAAATTTTTAGTTCGGAAAAATCGTTAAAGACTTGGCAGACAATTTTTGAGTTTTTAGGAAAAACAATTGGAACTGGATTGGTTATTTATTTTAATGCTATTGCGAAGGCTATAGAATTAATTAATCTTGGAGTAGAAAAATTATTTAATTTTTTTGAATCAGATAAAATAAAAAAAGCCATGGAAAATTTTTCTAAAATCGCAGGATTTTTTAAAGGGGCATTAACAGATATAGGAGAAAATGTTTTTGGAATTAGTAATGAAAAATCAAAAAGGATAAAAGTTCATGACGCGATTATAAGACCTGATGGGAAAATAATTCAGACTGATCAAAAAGATACTATTATCGCCACAAAAAATAATCCTGAATTGATGTTAAATAAAAATTCCGACAATAAGGCAATAAATAATATAAAAAATGAAAATTCCGACAATAAGGCAATAAATAATATAAAAAATGAAAATTATCCGGTTTTTTCGTTAAATGATAAATTAGGGGAGAAAAATACAACAACTAATCAAAGTAACAAAAAAATTAGTGTTAATATTGACTTTAAAAATATGCAAATAATTTTGAAAAACGGGTCCCAGGATGAAGCACAAACATTTGGATTTAATATTGTAGAAATAATTAGACAAAAATTAGCGCAAGAATTAGAAATCTTGGGGGTATAATGCCGAATTATAGAGTTCCTAATTATTTTTTTTCTTTGCCTTGGTTTATGTTTGATATTTATAATTATCAATTAATAACCTCGGCGACTATTCCCGGAGATCTAAAATCAACAAAAGATGTTTTTTTGACTGAGGTTCCAATACCGGGTCTAAATTATTCTCCAATACAATCATCAGGAAATGGTAATGAAAAATTAACATTTACATTACCGCTAATAAAAAGAAATAATACGATTGGAAATTCATTATTATTACAACAAATTTTTGCATTAAGAAATCAAGCTACTGGGTTTAAATCTATCTTATCTCAACAATTTAATCCAAATCCAAAAGTTTTGTATTTTTGGGGTACTGGCCATTATCCATTAATTTATTATGTTAAAAAAGCGGATCCGACAAATAAAAAAGGGTGGACAAATGAATTAGGTCAACCGCAATTTTCGGAGATAGATTTTGAATTATGGTTAGATGAAACTCATCCGCTAAACGTTGTTGAAGAACTATATCGAAAAGTTTCACTTTACACGGCACAAACATATTATACTTTTGATAATGTTATTAGTGAGTTTACAAATAATAAAATATTTTGAGGTAATTTATGAGTCGTTATATTAATGTTGATACAATAACATTTACAAATATTGACGGAAATTCATATCCGGTTAAAGATACAAGAGAAATTTCAGTTCAAACAATTAATCAAGAAATTGATGTTGATAAAGGTGATCTTTTAGACGAGATAGCAAGCAGAAATGAAGTATTTGGAGCAAATGGAGAAATACAGACATGGAGATTATTTGATGCAAATATTGTTACGTTGACTGAAAATAATTTTCAAATTGAAAATATAAAAAAATTGAAAGTACCGCTATGAGTTTAGGAATCACAAACAGGGATACGAGTTTTTTTACCATAGAATCCGAAAGTATTGCCGGTGAAGATTTAGCCAAAAATCTTATTAGTTTAAATATTACTGAACGATCCGGAGGTATGCCTACTGGATCATTAGCTTTTTATGATCCCCAAGACAGATTTAGTTATATTTTTAGGTCAGGGAGAGAAATTGCTATATCATGGGGTTACAAAAATCTTGAAGCAACCCCAGATAGTTTATTGACAAAAAAATTAAATTTTGATGAAATTTCAGGAGTTTTACAACGCCGCGGACTAAAAGGGTTTGTTAGTTCTCCAAAGGGATCAGGGGATAATAGGGGAGTTAAAACATTTACTTGTCAATTTACATCCTATGGTTTTAGAGGGCTTGACGAATCAAAAATATATTTACCGGACTTAGGGACAAGAGCTGATATTATTTCGGCGGCGTTTGATGAAATTGGGGTTTTACCTAACAATAGGTTAATTAATTTTTCTAAAGGCAAAGAACGAATCCCGGTTGACGGGATCAGAAAAGATGAAACAACCTTTTTGTTTTTGAATAAATTAGCGAGAGAATGGCGAGCTTTTTTTCAGATGGGATTTAGCCCCACTGGTCAGCCAATAGCAATATTTATTGATCCAAATCTAATTGGTAATACTCAATATCAATTATTGACTTTGGGCGCCACAGGAAAATCCAATATAATCGGTTATATGGGAGAATTAAATAATGTTAAATCTTTTACATGGACAAGCAATGAAGCAGAAAGTGGAGTTGGCGATAATATTCAATTAGATATTGTTGACGGAAAAATAATTTTTCGTAAATTTGTAGCTCAGCGAGAAAAAGTCATAACATATAGATTAAATATTGAAAAAATACAATCAGTATTTAAGGAATCAGGGGATTTAACGAGTCAAATAAAGCTAACTAAAGAATTATTAAGCAAAAAAGACTTTGAGTCCGTAAAACATTATTTCACAGAGGTTGAAAGTTCAACAGCCCCAATGGGGGCGGGCTATAGAATTAGATGTGAAATGGCAGGTAATCCATTATATGCGCCTCCTAATCAAATTAAAATAAATAATGGGTTCCCGGAAGTATTACAAAATAGTAATTCATTATGGTTCATTCAAAGCGTTAATCATACTATTGATAGAAGTGGTTATAATATGAGTGTAGAAATAGTTGACGTTTTTACATTGTCGCCAATTGGATTACCAGTGAGGTAAATATGGGAATTATTAACGATTTTGATTATTTGACAACAATGCTTCAAAAAGCTATGAGGTTAGAAAATAGATTTAAATATTCAGTCCCTCGATTGGGCCAGGTTAAACAAGTCGATGACCAAAATCAAACTGGAAGGATTTTAGTTATCTGTGACTCTTTAGGTTGGTCAACTGAAAGTCAGGGCATATGGGCATATCCAAAAGATGTTAGGAGATTAATAACTCCAAAAAAAGACGATTATGTAATAATCGAATGGATTGATGGTAATAGGGATAAACCTGTAATTTATAGTTCTATTGCATATTGGATGAAAGATATGTTACCTAAAAACTATGATGGAGCCTCAACTACTCAAGTTTTATATGAAGACAATAATAAGGAATTATCTATTGTTTACGATGAAAATACAAAAGAATTAAAAGTTATACAAGAAAAGCAAAAATATGATATTATATTAAATGATACTGAAATTGATATAAATTATGGAGATGTAAACATAAATATAGACAAAAATACAAAAAAAATGTCTATTACAGGAGATGGTATTGATATGTTAGGAGCCTCAGAAAGTTTTGTAAAAGGGGATACTTGTAAAGCGGAATTAGAAAAAGATCAAACTTTAATGCAGACATTACAATCTTCAATGAGTGGTTGGGTTCCGGTTCCGAATGATGGTGGGGCCGCGTTAAAAGCCGCTTTGTCTGCTTTTTTTGCTTTAACTCAAGCAAATTATAGCAATATTTTATCGACAAAAATAAAAGGTGAATAATGAGTAATTTTATAAGTGATATTAGTCAATTTAAAGATTTTGATAACTTTTTTTATTATGGTTATGGAAATTTAGAAATTGAAACAAAAAGCGATATATTTCAAAATATTATGCAACCTAAGAGATCATTATTTTATGATAGAGACCAGGACTCAGCGGGAATATCTATTTATGAAAACAAGCCAAATAGCTTATATATGTATGTAAATTTGCCTTATGATATCGTAACATCATTAAGCAAACGAAATCAAGTGGTAAGTAATGGGGACAATGAATATCCAGACAGGAGAATTGCAACAAGTCAATCAATAATTGAGGTAAAAATTGAAAATAGTCAAACTTATGTGACAGTAAACTATATTCCATTGTCTGATTTTCGGCAAACAAGTGCTATATCAACGGTAATTAGTATATAATTAATAAAGGGTAAAATTATGCCAACATTAAATAATGTAATTCAATACACTTCAAAAACATTTGAAGAAATTTTAAACGATATTAATAACGACTCAGAGCTTGTAGATAAACCTAATTGGTGGAAAAGATCTATTGCTGGAATTGGCGATGTAATTGCTATGTGGAATAATGCTTTGGCTAATAATCTTTTATTAAGAACATCCTATACGCGGCGTAATACAAAGCTAATTTTAGAATTAATTGATTATCAATTAGCAGAACAGGAAACCTCAAGCGGAATTGTATTATTTTATATAAAAGATACCGCCGTTTTTCCGTTTACCGTAAATTCAACCGACTTGGTTGCTCTGACTACAGGAAACCTTCAAACCTCTTCATTAAGATTTGAAGCTCGTAGTAGTATAAATGTAACTTCAATAAGCGAAATTGTTGCGGCGGGAAGTGTTAGTTTTGCTAATGATACTTTTACTGTTACAAGAGATTATCTAACAGGAGAAAAAGTCAGACTAACAACAACGGGAGCTTTGCCTTCGCCATTAGTAATTGATACTGATTATTACGTGATTAGAGTTGATGCAACAACGATAAAACTATGTAGTTCGTTAGTTAATGCCTATAATGGTACGGCTATAAATTTAACTGATGCAGGTACAGGGAATCATACAGTTTATTTATATTCATTTCAAGCTACTATGTATCAACAACAGTCGGTTGATGAATTTTCTATCGGTGTATCTGATGGAGTTACATCATTCCAAGAGTTTAGCTTGTCGGATAAAAATATTTTAAGTGAGACTTTAACAGTTACAATAAATTCTTTATCATATGATTTAATTCCAACCTGGGTAAATTCAATTTCAATAGATAGACATTATAAAATTTTTTATAACAATGATAACTCTTCGGTTTTACAGTTTGGTAATAATGATTGGGGTATAATACCTCCTGCTTTCGATATTAATGTATCATACGCTTTTGGAGGAGGGCAAGAAAGTAATATAACTGTTGCAAATAAAATTAATGTTTATGCTGGAAATAATTCTAATATTGACGGAGTATCAAACCCAGGCATATTAACTGGTGGTGAAGATCCAGAGACAATAAGTTCAGCCAAAATTATAGCACCTGCAATATTAAAAGCACGAGATAGATTTGTAACAGAAGATGACGGGGAGGCGCTGACTTTAAGTTATGATGGTATATCACTAACAAATGTTATAAAAAATTATTACGGGGTATTATCATGTAAAGTTGTAAATATTGCCTCTGGTGGAGGCCAGATTTCCGCGGGGACAAAAACGGCACTACAGACATATTTAATTAATAGATCGGTTTTAGAGTCTATCGATGTACGCGTCGAAGATGCGACGATTACCTCAATAAATACAACATCAGCGGCCAAATTGCTTAGTGGATATACTTGGGCAGGAGGAGTCGAAAATTATTTTCGTTTAGCATGGAAATTATTTTGGTCTGAGGCCGGATATGAAATTTATTTAAATTATCAAAGCGAAGGGATTGAAAATACTGTTGTTTTAATAAATATAATTTTTTCAGAGTCTTTTACTTCGAGTGATTATTCTCAAATTACAAAATTATTAGATAATTTTTTGCCAAGAAATTTTAATGATGATATTCAGGAATCTGATGCTGTTGGATTTATCGCACCAAATATTTATGGA
>Ga0307422_1001835_pt1 | contig 10867 bp, 9 predicted proteins | sample SalMarWE160290MG_FD_202153 | JGI IMG/M metagenome (GOLD analysis project Ga0307422, IMG submission 202153) | Salt marsh sediment microbial communities from the Plum Island Ecosystem LTER, Massachusetts, United States - WE1602-90 | ecosystem: Environmental > Aquatic > Marine > Intertidal zone >...
AGGGTGTTAATAGTAGGTGGCGGCCCTTTTTTTGGCGCGCCTACTTTAGCGGCTCTTGCTGCACTGCATGCGGGTGCAGACTGGGTGACAATAGCAGCACCTAAAAGCGTATCTTCTATTATCGCTTCCATATCGCCTAATTTAATCGTCCAACCGCTTTCTTCTGTGATATTGGTAGAGGAGGACGTGCCAGTGGTATCAAACCTGGTAAAGCGGCATGATGTGGTGGTGATAGGCATGGGCTTGGGCGCAGAAGAAGCGACAAAAAAGGCTGCAAGAGAGATAATTGAGGATGCTAAGAAGGTGGTTGTGGATGCGGATGGTTTTTACGGGTTGCAGTTGCCGTTGGAAGATAAGCAGGTTATTATAACACCACACGCAGGCGAATTATCGAAGATTGGTGGTATGGTCGGGCGCGTAGAAGTGCCTCCTGAGGCCAATACGGAAGAGAGGATAGAGTTTGTAAAGGAGTTTTCAAAACTGAACAGGGTTGTCACTTTGATGAAGGGGCCCACGGACATTATATCGGACGGTGTTAGGGTAAAACTAACCAGAAAAGGAAATGCTGGGATGACCGTTGGCGGGACGGGCGATGTGCTGGCGGGTATAACAGGCGCTTTCTTTGCTATCGCTTCTGACCCGTTAAAAGCGGCAACTGCTGCCGCATTTGTTAATGGCACTGCGGGCAACCTAGCATTTGCAGATAAAGGATATGGGTTGCTTGCTACTGATGTGGTGGAGAATATCACGAAGGTGATGAAAGATTTTAAGTGAAAATCTCTGTGACCTCGTGGGTTACTAAACTAAACTAAACTAAAGCCATCCTTTTATTCTCTTCTCTATAATCATCTAAAGTCCGTCTTTTTAGCGTACCATCCGGGAATACAGTTATCCAGCTCCGTTTTACCTCTATCTTCCGTTCTCGCACACAGCTCTTACCTATCACTGAGTTTTTCATATATTTAGCAACAATCGAATATGCACGCTCCATCTCATCCGGATAGGGATTCCGTGATATCTTCTCGTAACTCAATTCCGCTCGGAATCTATTTAGTCGGTAATCTATCATATTATTTGTGTCTATTTCCGCTAAAAACTTCGCTATCTGCTCTATTTCTGGCTCATCCACAATGCCCGGTATGTACACGGTATTCACTACGAGCTTTACCTTTCCATACGCATTCCTTATGTTCTCCAATACACGTTTATTTGAATATCCCGTGTACCATTCATGCAGTTCTTCACTCCATGCCTTCAAATCAAAAGTAACCTCAGTTAAACCCGCTGCTATTAGCTCTTCTAAGTATGCACCGTCCAAAAGAAACCCATTCGTGTCTAGCACTATCCATCCGACAAATTCCTTTAACTGCGATACCAGGTCTAAGAGGTAATGCCTGTTTAGCGTAGGTTCGCCACCCGTTATCACCGCTTCTTCCAGTGCGCTATAATAGCCGCTTGCTGAGTCCTTCACCAAGTTTATTAACTGTTCAACTGTCATCTGCTCTCCTATTGGATTACGAGCGAGGCTAAAACAGCCTTTACATTTGAAGTTGCAGCCCGAAAGCGTAATCCAAACACGCGGTTTTAGCTCTGACAGCGTTATAAAAGGAACATATCTGTTCATATCTCCTCCCCTCTTTGGCTTTTATTTCCATTATCCTTTATCTATTTATTATGCTCGTTAATAACTATTTATCAAAACAAAACTAATTATTGGAATATATGACTTAAATATACCTGATAACAGAACCAAATGAAAGGAACAAATACCACTCTTTTCCCGTTCCCTTCGATAAGGGACGGACAGCGGGAGTTTATGGAAGATGTAAAGGGTGCCGTGGAAGGAGGTAAAATCCTTGTCGCGCATGCACCTACAGGGATAGGAAAAACAGTCGCAACACTCGTTCCCGCATTACAATACGCAGTGGAAAACGGAAAAACGATCTTTTTCCTCACTTCCAAGCGCAGCCAACATAAGATCGCTATTGACACGCTCAGGCTGATAAAGGATCATGGAAAACGGGAATTCACTGCTGTTGATATTACCTCAAAGCAATCCATGTGCCCACGAACGAAACCAATACACAGGGAATTCTATTTCTTATTCAACGAATTTTGCAGGTCCGAACAGAAGAACAAAAGATGCCGCTATTTCATTAAACAGGACGAAGAAGTGCTGATACGGATAAAAGGCGAGATAATGCATGTGGAACAGTTATGCAACTGGTGCACCACGAGAGGAGTATGCCCTTATAAGGCGGCGTTGGAAGCAGCAGGAAGTGCAGATGTGATCGTCTGTGACTATAACTATCTCTTTTCCGCAGACATCACAGAACGGATATTGGAGAAAATAGAAAAGGGGTTAGAAGACCTCATTGTAATCGTTGATGAAGCACATAATCTGCCAGACCGTATAAGGGGTAATCTCAGCAGTGAATTACGAATGAACACCGTAACCGGTATAGCACGAGATATTCGCCGGCGAGATCGAGAGATGCAGGGTAATCTCATGGGTTTGGAAAGTATATTCAAAAAATTAGCTATGGGTGCGAGTAAAGACAACAAGGACGAAATGAAAGTGGAGCGGGATTTTCTAGTGGACGAGATGGCGAAGGTGTTGGGGCGGGGGCGAATAGAAGCGATGAGTTATGACGATTTTGTAAACTCACTCAGGAGCATTGCCGAAGACCTTGAAACCTCTGGTAGCAGGACTACGGACGACGTGAGATATAAAAACGAGATGCTGCAGAGGGACCTACTCAGCGTTGCCGATTTCCTCGATGGCTGGAGCACAAGGGAGAAATGTCTCCGAATATTTTCGCTTACGCAGAAAGAATATCCACGACTCTACTTCAAACTGCTTGATCCTTCGGTGATAAGCGAGCCGATATTCGCTAAAGCACATTCAACTATATTAATGAGCGGCACGTTATGCCCAACAGAGATGTATGCCGATGTTTTAGGCGCATCTCCGGCCAGGATAAAAGGTAAGGGGATCGTTTTAAATGAATATCAGTCGCCTTTTCCATCTGAAAACCGTATGATTGTCGTTACAAAGGCGCTTACAACGAAATATACAAAAAGGGGCGAAGAAATGTATAGGCAGATGGCGGGAAAGATAGGCGAAGTGGCTAAATATGTAAAAGGTGGCATGGCCGTCTTCTTCCCCTCCTATGCACTTCTCAAAAGCGTTGCTACGTACTTACCAGACGCAGTAAGGGGTAGGGTAATGGTAGAACGGAGAGAGATGAGAAAGGAGGAGAAAAATAGGTTATATGAAACGCTAAGGGATGATACTGACGGCATATTGCTTGCCGTGCAGGGTGGCTCCTTTTCCGAAGGCATGGATTACGAATCCAATACGCTAAAGGCGATTATTGTGGTTGGGTTGCCATTAAGCCCGCCAACACTGGAGGTAAAGATGATAGAGGGCTATTATGTGCGGAAATACGGGGCTGAAACCGGGAGGAACTACGGCTATCTCTACCCGGCGATTACAAAGGTGCTGCAAGCGGCTGGTAGAGGCATAAGAAGTGAGCAAGATCGTTGCATCATCGTTCTTATGGATTACCGATTCGCACAATATCCGTATAAAAAATGCCTACCCTCTGATTTTGATGTGACATATACCGGTAGATCAGAAGAGTATTGCAAAACGTTCTTCCGTTGAGACACTACAACTACTCATCAAGACCTTCGAGTTCGTCACCGAATTCCTCTTCTACTTCCTTCGCCAGGTCATCGCGGGAAGCAGCACCTAAAGCAGCACCCAATAGCTCTTTTATTGATTTAAACATAGCTAATGACTTCTCCTTCTCATAAGGGAAATTGAAACGCTTTCGTCCAAAGTCACTATCAACTATCTTATCGCCTTCCATCTTTCGCACCCAGTGCTGCTCTATGGAGATAAACTTACCATATTGCCCTTCTTTTACAAAACCCCGCCATACTAACCTTGGAGTTCCATCCTCATTTTTCAGAATTACTCTATATCCAACATCTTTTAATGTTACTATACTTGGTCTTGTTTCGCTCATGGTTCTTCTTTCACCTATACCCTCATCATTTATACTCTTTATTTTTGTATATTTAAAGTATAATAAAATTTCTTTGGTAATGCTTTCTTTTTAATTGAATATATAGTATAACTTCTACCTATAAATTTAATTTAGGACGCAGATTTACACGGATTTACACAGATTTAATTTCTTCTTTATATTAGAAGGCATATATAGTATAGTGAGTGAGCGATGAAAAAGGAAACGATAGGAACAAAGGGTATTTTTGTCATTCTCGTTTTAGCCTTGACGTTCACATTTACTCTTTTCATAGCTATCGGCAGTGCGGAGGTAACCGAGCTGAAAGTAAACCCGGAAATAGTTATACCTGGCGAAAATGTATCGTTATTCGGTAGGGCAGCGCCAAACGAGACAGTATGGATAAAATCGTCATTTAATAGTTCTTTACCCGTTTCAGACGGCAAATACTCTGCGGAATTCGAGGCCATTCTCTTCCCTCCGGGCGAGAAGGGATTCTCGGTAAGAGCGGAGAACATAAAAGATATTCGCGTATCTTTAGGCCCTTTATTCCTCTTTCCCGCGGTTGAATATCCTCCTGACGGACCTCGGAAAGCAACCAACGGCATCGCAACCATCGCCATTTCAGTTCCGTTTACTATGTGGGGTATAACGGTTATTGATATTAGTGGCGAAAAAAATGTCAATGTATATGGAAATGCAGCAGAAGATGCCGAATTTGTAAACCTGAGCGTTGATATGTCTATCAAAGTAATAGCAGATACTAATGGCGATTTTAAACTGGATGTAAACACTGGCGGAATACCTCTCGGCGAATTCGTGATCACAGCAGGAGAACTAGAAAAGCCGGTCGGGGTAGTTTCTATAAAGCCGGTATTCGATACAGGCTTGTCGGAAGACCCCTATCCCAGTATGTGCGGAATACATAACGGAACATTAACGCCAAATCAGACAATTATGGTATCCCAACTCTATACCTATTCCTGCCCTGGTACGTGCGGGCACACGGAACGAGTAACAATCCGGAATGATAAGGGCGTTATTGTAGGAGCAAATTGGACGGGCTATGATGGCGATTGGCGTAATATAACCTTTGATGCTGTTACGCTCGTAGCAGGGGAGACTTACAACTACAGCATTTGCACTGGCTCTTACCCTCAAATCATTCATGAACGGACGGCAAATGTGACCGGGGGGACAATCACATGCTCACAATTCACAGATGTAAATGGAAAGGTCTATATTGATTGGATTCCCGCTATTATATTATTGAATAAGCCATAATGCAAAATTGATTTTAACAGCAACCTTTTTTTTGATTAACCATTATGGTAATCAAATGAGACCAAATAAGGAAAAGATATACAACTATCTTTTTTGCATGCCCGCAGCGATTTGGTGGTTACACCGGAATCTCGTGGTTAGCTATTTAATCTTCACTCATCCCTTCGGCGATCTCTTTAAGCAGACTTGAGAAATCTTTAAGACTTTCTCCTGCTTCTATCTGTTCATCGGGATTCATATCATAAGGGCCTTTTTCCAGTGTCGACGAGTGCATCTCCCATTTCTGTGCAAGTGCAGCCATTTTATCCATCAATTCCGGATTATTCGCTATTACGGGAATCAGCCCACGGTCATCAGCGCGAAAAAGCTTTCTCATAAGTTTATCTATATTCTTCATCCCTTTCTCACTCTTCTCTAGCTCACCCATCCTCACGAGTAGGTCACCAATGCCATTTAAGCCTGACGATATTTCATATAACTCCGCTTTAGTGAGTTTAGGCTTCCTTCTTCTTTTGGCTCTCATTTTTACCACTTTTGTACCCCGTCCCTGATTCGAGTTTTTACCTGGATCATAGCCTCATTCTGCAACCGCCTGCCTCAGCTTGCTCACCAACTCGGCCCTTACAGTATCTTCTCTGTTGCCACCGCAAACCATGCCCCTAACACCCAGTATATCAGGGTTGATCCTCTTTACCGCCGGGATATTCTCAAATGTGAGCGAGCCAGCAATAGCAGTCTCCAGTCCAAGCGCTTTTGAATCAGAAAAGAAGGCCTTAAGCTCTTCTTCGCTGAGGAACTCCAATGTTGACCTGCCATCCTTTATGCCCGTGTCCACCATTGCCACATCAACATCCACTTCTTTTCCTATAGCCGCAATCTCAAAAGGAGAAACGGAATCTATGCGCGTGTAATCAGAATAGAAAGCGGCGACAATTTTCTTGTCCGCGTCATAACCCTTTACCGCTTTAACAACACCACTAAGCAAATCTATCGCTTCATGCTTCGTTTTTACCCCGTATAGGCCTACCTTTATGTAATCTGCACCGACAGAGGCTGCGCCCAAAGCAGCCAGAGAGGCTGTCCCTGGCTTATAATCAAAATCGCCTATTGCCGCGCTCAGTTTCATGCCATTTCCTTTCTCTTCTTCTATCAGTCCCCTTATAGACGAAATAACCCAGGGGAAATTAGCGCCTAAAGAACCCTCTTTGGGGTTCTTTACATCCACTATATCTGCATTTCCACGAATCACTGCCTTCGCTTCTTCCACATCTTTCGGACTCACCAATAATTTCATCTTTTTCTACCCCTCTTTTTTTTCCATACTTCTAACTTCTTTATTTATCTTTCTTTTATCGCTTTAATATCCTTACTCCTTTTTCAACGCCTACATGCACCTCAGCAGCATTCGTAAATATCCCATGCTCGAGTGAGCCGACAACAGAAGAGAGAGCAGCGCTCACTTCTTTGGGCTTATCGATAACGCCAAAATCAGCATCTATTACCAGATTACCGTGCTCCGTCACGGAATACCCTCCTCTGGTTCCTTCACTCCGTAAAGCAGGTTCGCCACCAAGCTTTTTCACTTGCTTCTCCACTATTTTCACGGCGTATGGTAAAACTTCTAAAGGAACCGGCTTAGTTAGCTGCCCCATTATTTTCTCTTCTTCAACACAGATAACAAGCTTCTTCGCGGCGTAAGATACTATCTTCTCTCTTGTATGCGAGCCCCATCCGCCTTTAATCAAATTGAGTTCCGAATCCACCTGGTCTGCGCCATCAATGCAGATGTCCAAAGAAGGATGTTCAGAAAGAGTAGTAATGGGAATCCCGCATTCTATTGCTATCATTTCTGTTCTAAGAGAAGTAGGTACGCCAAAAATCTCGAACTCTTCTCTCTTTATTCGATTGCCTATCTCCCTTATAACAATTTCTGCCGTAGACCCTGTGCCGAGACCCACCACCATACCATCAGAAATCAAAGAAGATGCAGATTCCGCTGCTTTCTCCTTCTCCCTTCTCTTCTTATCGCCTTTCATGATAGCTTACAATCTGGAGTACGTCATTCTTAAATAAGAACTTTTCTATTTTCTTCTTTCCCTTACTAGCTAATCGAAAGCATAAATATTATTATTATATGGGCTGTTGTCTATTACACAAGTAACTTAATTAATGCAAGAAAGCAGTGAGGAATGGACCGAGAAATACAGACCAAAGAAGTTAAGCGAAGTTGTGGGCAACGAGAAAGCGATAGGAGAGCTGAACTCGTGGGCTGATGTGGTTGGTAAGTCGAAGAAAGCGGTTATACTTCTCGGACCACCGGGCTGTGGCAAGACATCCGCTGCGTATGCACTCGCTTCTGAACGCAGTTGGGAGGTCATCGAGCTTAACGCATCCGACCAGAGAAATGCAGGCGTGATAAGAAGTATAGTTGGACCCGCCAGTGCAAGCAATACGTTTAGCAAGGCGACACGGTTAATCATTTTGGACGAGGCGGACAATATTCATGGCAACGAAGATAGAGGTGGAACGAAAGCGATAACAGAGATAGTGAAACGAAGCACACAGCCTATAATACTCATTGCTAATGACAAATTCGGGATGGGGAGAACGCTGTTACGTAACTGCAAGCTAATAAAATTTCAGAGGATAAAGCCAGGTACTGTTTTCCGTGTTCTAAAAAGGATAAGCAATGCAGAAGGGATGGATATAGACGATGAAGTACTACGTATTATGGCCAAAAACGCCAATGGCGATTTGAGATCGGCAGTAAACGACTTGCTGGCTATTTCTATGTCTGAATTGAAGTTAGAAGTAGGGAGCATAGCGACAGGGGGGAGAGATGTAGAAGAGGACATCTTTGCCGTATTGAAGAAGATTTTCGGTGGATACGATATGCAAGAAGCCTTAACTTCGCTTTACGGTCTTGACAAGACGCCAGAGGAGAGCATACAATGGATACACAAAAATTTTCCGTTTCAATATAATGACAAAAGCTTTTTACATGGTTTGCAGTACCTGAGCAGGGCGGACATGTTTTTAGGGCGCGCGAGACGCCGAGAGAATTTTAAGTTCTGGCGATATACGTCCAGTTTAATGGTTTGCGGTGTGCTTTCTGCAAAAGAGATGCAGGTAGATAAAAGAGTGCCACTATATTTCCGCTCGCCATGGCAGCGAGAGCAGCGAACCGAGGAAGGTATAAAATCCGTACCGGTAAATGAGGATATGACAAAGAGTATAGCGGAATATTGCAAAGTGCCTGTGACCTATGCTCGATTCTCAGTAGTTCCGTTTTTGGCAATCCTTTTTCGTGACGAGCAGAAGGCGATGGATATTACGGCATCGTTGCGGCTGGAGGTACCGCAAATAGCATCTTTAATGAGTGGCACGGATAGAGAGGAAAAAGCGAAGAGGATATATCAAGGTGCGTTTGCGATACCAGAGAAAAAGAGAAGTGTGGCTAAAGTTGAAGTTGAAGGAGCACCAATAAAAACGAAGGAAGTTGAGACTGTCAAAGTGGCTGGAGAAGAGGGAGAGGAAGAGGCGAAGAATCAAAAGACGCTGGCTGATTTCTTTTAGTCAAGACTAACTCCTGTACTTACTTCAAATGGGATATGATCGGGCTGGAAACGTTAATTGAGAAGATATTTAGGCTGCCTGGTAGGTATGTTGACTCTGATACCGAGAGACGTATTTATCTTGATTGTCAGAATAAGAACAGAAATAAGCATGAACAAGCGTTCAATCGCATGATGGAAAGAGCTTGCATGGAGTTATCACGAAGTAATATAAAATTGAAAGATGGACGATTGTTGAGGATGAAGTATGTTACAGCTCCGTGACATCATTTGGGTCTCATTTCCCATTTCACCGAAAGGCGGGATGGATAAAGAAAAGGGATAAAAACAGAAAACTGAATATGGTTGAAACGATAGAAGAACTTGATTGGAACGAAATGTGGAAGAAAGCAATGCAGAACTCATCATTTAGAAAACGGCGCCAGCGAGATAGGACTGAATTTTGGGATAAAAGGGCAAAAGGGTTCAATGAATCAATAAAACGCAATGATCGTGCAGAACGGATAATAGCAAAGCTTGACCTAGAGCCCGATGATACCGTGCTGGACATCGGTGCAGGACCCGGAACGCTTGCAATACCGCTTGCAAAAATAGTGAAGCACGTTACTGCAATAGACCCTTCTAACGGGATGCTCGCGTGTCTAAAGGAAAATGCAGTAACTGATGGATTGAAAAACCTAACTTGTATAAACAAGAAATGGGAAGATGTGGCGATAGGGCACGATATGGGTGAACACGACATCGTAATCGCATCGCACTCGCTCACGATGCTTGATATACATGATGCCATCTCGAAGATGAACGATGTTGCGACACGATATGTTTACATTTTCACCTTCGCCGGGAGAAGATTCTGGGATTATGACGAACTCTGGCTCCGATTATTCGGTGAACAATTCCAGCCCGGACCCGATTACATATATCTCTACAATGTTCTGTACGAAATGGGTATACATGCAAATGTTGAGATTATTAAATCAGAACATAACCAGCGGTTCTCGAATTTGGACGAAGCAGTAGAGCGATGGATGGAGGACATCGAGGTATCATCGCCAAGGGCAGAAGAAGCGATTAGATCATATTTAGCAGAAAAACTTGTTGCGGATGCCGGGGCACTCTGGTCAAAGCATGAACTGAACAGCGCTATGATCTGGTGGGGGAAAAAATGAGACACCGATTTGAATATAACATTTTTTATATAAATAAAAACCGAAAGTCTTAACTTAATGTAAGATAAACAAAAGAATATAGATAATAAAAAGATATTTGTCTTACATATTGTGAAATAAAAGAAGAAGATATGCAAAAGCAAAAAAGAAAAGGAGGAAGCGAAAAGAGAAAATGAAGAAAAATATGGCTTTGCTGATGGTGGTGCTACTTTTGTGCTCCGCTTTTAGCGGTATGGTAGTTGCAAAGGAGGATAGTAAGATGGTAGCGGCGGCGGCGGGAGAAGAAAAAGTAGTCAAAATCTCCGGGGAGGACAGGGGCTATCCAACGCCCTTTGCACATTATCCTCGAGGACCGGGTTATGTCAAAATGAGCTTTATGTTCGATACCTTGACCTGGAAGGACGAAGACAGAGTGATACCCTGGCTTGCAGACAGTTGGAGTGCCTATGATGCAAAGAAATGGACTTTTTACCTGCACCCGGGCGTGAAATGGAGCGATGGGGAGCCTTTTACGGCTGATGACGTTAAGTTCACTTTCGATTACGTGAAGGAGCATCCGCAACAGTGGAATTACGATGAGCAGAACGTTGACCATGTTGACATCATACCACCCTATACGGTTAGTATATACCTGAAAGAGTCGCGACCGGCATTTATAGAAGACGTCACAGGAAGTATACCGATAATACCAGAGCATATATGGAAGGACGTTGACGAGCCAGATAAATACAGAGACGATGATGCTGTTATAGGCACAGGACCGTTGAAACTTGTGCAATACGCCCCGGAGCAGGGATATTAC
>Ga0307422_1001836_pt1 | contig 10857 bp, 9 predicted proteins | sample SalMarWE160290MG_FD_202153 | JGI IMG/M metagenome (GOLD analysis project Ga0307422, IMG submission 202153) | Salt marsh sediment microbial communities from the Plum Island Ecosystem LTER, Massachusetts, United States - WE1602-90 | ecosystem: Environmental > Aquatic > Marine > Intertidal zone >...
AACCAGGTGCGCGACCTGCAGCACCAGCTTTCCCTCACGCCGCTGGAAGGACGCTGGCGGGTGGCGGTGCTGCGCCGCTTCGAGGAGGCCACCACCTCCGCTGCTAACGCGCTGCTCAAGACCCTGGAGGAACCCGCCGCCTACGTCGTGCTGATGGTGCTGGCGACCGACACCGAAACGCTCTTGCCCACCATCGTCTCCCGCTGCCAGCGGGTGAGCTTGCGCCCGCTGCCTGCAGCACAGGTGGAGCAGGCGTTGGTCAAGCGCTGGGGCGCGCAGCCGGAGCAGGCCAGGCTGTTGGCACACCTCTCCGGCGGACGGCTGGGGTGGGCGGTGCGCACGTTGGAGGATAGGGCCGGCTTGCAGCGCCGCGCGCAGCGATTGGACGAGTTAGGAGAGCTTTTGAATGCCCCCACGACCGAGCGCTTTCGCTACGCCAACCGGCTGGCCCGCGACCCAATAGCCGTGCAGGAGACGCTCAACCTGTGGACGGGGTGGTGGCGGGACGTGCTGCTGTTGGCCGCCAAGGCGGACGCGCCGCTGACCAACGTCGACCGGCAGGGCGTGCTGCACGACCACGCCCGTCGCTTTGGGGTGGATCGCAGCACAGCGATGGTCGAGGCGCTGCGCAGCGCTGCCGACCACCTCAAGCGCAACGCCAATCCACGCCTCACCCTCGAAGTGCTGATGCTCGACCTGCCGCGCTCGTAGCCGCCGCCCGCAGTCGCTCGGCGCATTCTATCGGCACGTGGACCGAGCCCAGCGGCGCACCCTCCTCGCTTTCGGGGCCGTGAAAGTCTGAGCCACCGGTGGCGATCAGGTCGTGTTCCCGGCATAGCCCCAGCAGCATCTCGACCTCATCAGGTGAATGATGGGGGTAATGCACCTCCAGCCCGCGCAAGCCGTCACCCACAAACTCGGGGATGCGCGCGACCACTGCCGGGCCGGAGTGAGCCGAGTGGGCTAGCACCGGCACGCCACCCGCCTCTACAATCGCCTGGATCGCTTCGGCGGGCGAGAGCCGCAGGCGGGGAATGTGAGCGGGGCCGCCGAGTCCGATGAAGCGCTCAAAGGCCTCCTGCATCGTCGCCACGTATCCTTGATCGAGCAGCGCCCGCGCCACGTGGGGACGCCCGACGCTTTCGCCGCCGGCCAACGTCTGCACGTCCTCCCACGCCAGCGGCATGCCCAGTTCGCGCAGCCGCTCGAGCATCTTGCGGGCTCGCTCCAGCCGCGCGTCACGCATCGTCCGCAGCTTCTCGGTGAGGGGTGGGTTTTGGGAATCAATGTAGAAACCCAGCATATGGAGGGACGTCCCACCGCCCGCGGCGTTTATCTCCACGCCGGCGACGACCTCAAGTCCTGTTCTGGCGGCAGCCGCCTGAGCCTCGGCCACGCCGCTCACCGTGTCGTGATCGGTGAGCGCGATCACGCGCAGTCCCCGCGCCAGGGCCAAACGAACAACCTCCGACGGGATCAACGTCCCGTCGGAGGCCGTGCTGTGAATATGCAGATCTACATAATTGTGATGTTGAGACAACGTGCTTGCTAAAAGGCCGATTTAAAACTCGTAGCCGGTGGGTTCTTTGGTTTCCGAAACGTCGGGAGGCGGCGCCTCATCGGGGCTGGAGCTACCGGGGCGTTTCTCGACGCTCAACCGCACTGCCGTCCTCTCCTGATCGTCGATCATCACCTCGACGAACGAGGGCACACAGACGATATCAATCCCATCCAGTTCCAGGTACCCACGGGCAATGGTTACCGCCTTCACTGCTTGATTAACCGCTCCGGCGCCGATGGCCTGTACGTCGGCCCATCCCTTTTCCCGCATAACACCCGCGATGGCACCCGCTACCGCCGTCGAGCGAGATGTAGCCGCGACCTTGATGATGTCCATTGCACACCTCCTTGTGCTGCCTTGAAACCATCAAACCCTACCCTGAGCAAGGGTGCTTCTATTGGCGCGGTTCATCATTATGATACACTAAAAAAGGTCTGCATGCAAGCACTTCTTGCCGCTATATTTCACCCTGTATGTCATACTGGGTCAGATCGACCGGCTCGTACTGCGCCCGCTCGTACCCCCGCCGCGTCTCGTCCAGCGGGGCGGTCGCGTCCAGCCCCATCTTGGCCGTGCGTGTCTTTTTCCCCGGCATCTGCGCGGCGGAGGGGTCGAGGCTACTGCTGGGTTGATCGGTGAGAACGACCAGGTCGCGGTCCGCCTGGAAGCGAGTAGCGATGGCCCACTCCACGTCGGCGCTGTCAAAGATGTTGACGTCGGTATCGACCACGACGACGTGCTTGAGCGACGTGTGCCCCTTGAAGGCGGCCCAGATCGCCCGACGGCCGTCCTCGTCGTGCTGCTTGTCGATCTGCACCGCGGCGTGCAGCCAGGACATGCCGCCGGGCGTGACATAGACGCCCGTGCACTTGCACACCTCGTTAACGGCGGCGAACATGGTCGGCTCGCGCGGCATGCCCATCAGGTTCTTGTGCTCCAGGCCGGCGGGGAGCAGGGCGTGAAAGATCGGGTCGCTACGGTGGGTGACGTGATCGATCTCGATCACCGGCTGGCGGCGCACGATGTCCATTGTCCCGGTCAAATCGGGGAAGGGGCCCTCGTTGACCAGCGTGTGGGTGACGCGGCCCTCCAGGATCAGCTCCGCCTCGGCGGGCACCTCCAGATCGACCGTGTGGCACTTGACCAGCGGCGTCTCGGCCATCGCATTGGCGATGGTCAGCTCGTCCACGCCTTTCTCCGGGCTCATCGCCCCGGCCAGCAGCACCTGGATGGGACAGCCGATGGCGATGGCGATGGGCAAATCGGCCTCGACCTTTTCCCAGGCGGTGTGCGTCCCACGCCGTTCGACCAGGCGGGCGGCGAACCGGTGATCGTCCAGCCGCATCAAGCGGTGGAAAGCGATGTTACGTCCCAAGTCAGGATCCTCAATCGCCGCCACGCCAGAGGTGACGTAGGGGCCGCCGTCGTCGGGGTGGTAGCGCGGGATGGGCAGGCGCGTCAGGTCGACCACCTTCTCGACGACCTCCTGGCAGGGAGCCGATTCGACCAGTGGCGGTGGGGTGGGATTGGCCAGCGCCTGCGCCATGCGCCCGACCAACTCGGGCACGGTACAGCCCAGCGCCGCCGCGAAATACTCCCGTTGCGCGCACATCCCGGCCACGGCGCGCCAGCCGGGGTAGCCGGTCAGTGCGCTGAACAGCACTGGTCGGCCGTCGGTGGCCACCATCACCCGCGCCAGTTCCAGATGTGGATCGACGGCCCGCTCGACCTCGAGCAGCGCACCCGTCTCCTTGGCCCATGCAAGAAAGCTCCGCAGATTCATCACGCCCTCCTTTAGATTATCCGTTTATCCGTTGTCACATCCGTTGTCACCACTGCCCACGGTGCACGCGCGCCTCGTCGTACTGCGTGCGCGGCTCCTTCTCCTCCGCCGGGTGGCCGATGGAGATAAGGTTGAGGGGGGAGATGTTCTCGGGGATGCCCAGGATCTGCCGTGCGAAACCGATGCGCTGCTCCCGCGGATACACCCCCAGCCACACCGCGCCAAGCCCTAGCGCTGTAGCCGCCAGCAGCAGGTTCTCGCTGGCGGCGGAGCAATCCTGCCCCCAATAATCGGAGATGGTCGGATCGCCGCACACGGCGATGCACAGCGTCGCCTGGGCCAGCATCTTGCCGTAGGGATGCGCGTCGGCCAGCGCGTCCAGTGTCTCCCGCTGCGTCACGACGACGAAATGCCAGGGCTTGTTGTTGCTGGCCGAAGGGGCCGCCATCGCCGCCTCCAGCAGCGTCTTGATGTCCGCCTCGCTCACCGACTCGGCGGTGTACTTGCGAATGCTGCGGCGTGAAAAGATGGTCTGGATCAGTTCCTCGGTCATCCTGTACCTCCTCGTACTATATCGAGGGCGTCGCCCCGATGCGGGACAGTTCCTCCTCGACCACGCTCTCCTCCAGCTTCTTGAACAGCGGCTCCGGCTGGCGCAACGCCTGCTCGGCGGCCAGCTCGCTGGGCTGCCACGCGCCCGTCGCGCCGCCGGGGTCGTAGCACAGCGCCTCGTGCACGCGCCCGTCCTCCTCCGTGAAGGTGTCCGTGTACGACCGGCCGAACAGCCGCCCTTCGTAGCCCAGGTACCCGTGCAGCCGCTTGGATGAGAAGGGCAGGAACGGCGCAAAGAGCACCTTGAGCGAGTCGATGGCCTTGAGCGCCACGTAGATCGTCGTGCCCGCTGCTTGCTTATCCTCCTTGATCTGGAACCAGGGCCCCTTCTCCTCCAGGTAGCGGTTGGCCTCGCGCGCCAGCGCCATCACCTCGCGCAGCGCGGCGCGGAACTGGCAGCCGGCGATCAGCTCGCCGATGGGTGCAAAGCCCGCCTCGATTTTCTCCACAAGCTGCGTGTCCACGTCTGCTAGCGGCCCCGGCGTAGGCACTTGGCCGTCGAACCGCTTGTAGGCAAACGTCAGCGCCCGGTTGACCAGGTTGCCCCAGGTGGCCACCAGCTCGTCGTTGTTGCGGCTCACAAAGTCGCCCCACAGCCAATCGGTATCGCGGCTCTCGGGCATGGCAACCGTCAGATAGTAGCGCAGCGGGTCGGGGTCGTACCGGTCGAGCGCGTCGTCCATCCACACTGCCCAGTTGCGGCTGCCGGAGATCTTGCGCCCCTCCAGGTTCATGAACTCGTTGGCCGGCACGTCGTAGGGCAGGTTGAGCTTTTTGGTCGGATCGTCCTCGTACAGCCGCTCCACGCCCATCAGCTCCGCCGGCCAGATGACAGTGTGGAAGGGGATGTTGTCCTTGCCGATAAAGTACTTGGTCTTGGCCGCCGGGTCGTACCACCAATGCTTCCACGCCTCGGGCTGGCCCTGGTCGTGCGCCCACTCGACACTGGCGGAAAAGTAGCCGATGACGGCCTCGAACCAGACGTAGATACACTTGCCTTCCCAGCCCTCCACCGGCACCGGGATGCCCCACTTCAGGTCGCGGGTGATGGGACGGCTCTGCAATCCCTCGTTCACGTAATTGCGCGAAAAGGTGATCACGTTGGACCGCCAGTGCTCCTTGCCCTCGTCGAGCCACTCGGCCAGTCCCGCCTCGGCCAGCTTGGGCAGATCGAGGAAAAAGTGCTCCGTCTCGCGGATAACGGGCGTGCTGCCATCCGTCTTGCTGCGCGGATTGATCAACTCCTTGGGATCGAGCAGCGTGTTGCACTTGTCGCACTGGTCGCCGCGCGCGCCCTCGTAGCCGCACACCGGGCAGGTGCCCTCGACGTAGCGGTCGGGCAGGAAGCGGTCCTGTGCCTCCGAGTACATCTGCTCCTGGACCTCGCTGTAGAGATAGTCCTTTTCCAGCAGCGCCAGAAAGAAATCCTGTGAGACGCGGTGGTGGTTCTCCGTGTCGGTGTGGGTGAACAGATTGTAGCTGATGCCCAACCGCTGGAACATGTCCAGAAAGCTACGGTGAAAGCGCTCAAAGACCTCCTTGGGCGATTTGCCCTCCTCCTCGGCGCGCACGGTGATGGGGGTGCCGTGCGAATCGGAACCGGAGACCATCAGCACGCGGTCGCCGTTCAGGCGGTGGTAGCGGGCGCAAATGTCGCCCGGCAGGTGAGACCCGGTGACGTTGCCGGTGTGAATCCTGGCGCTGGCGTAGGGCCAGGCGATGGCGATGAGAATGTATTCTGGCATCGGCGATCCTCCTTAGTTGACGGTGCGTATTTTAACACAGCCTACAAGAAAGCGAAAACCGCCAGCGAGGCTGGCGGTCATTTTTGCCGTGGGCACACGCGCAGCGGCCTATCGCGAGCGGGGGGCCTCCTCTCCTGCTCGCCACGGCGTGCGGCGCATCATCATGGTGAAACAATGGCCGGTCATGTGTCTATCCCAAATAATCCCGCAACTGGCGGCTGCGGCGGGGATGGCGCAGTCGGCGCAGGGCCTTGCCCTCGATCTGCCGGATGCGCTCCCGCGTGAGCCCGAACTTTTGTCCCACTTCCTCCAGCGTGTAGCTGCGCCCGTTGAGCAGCCCAAAGCGCAGGCGCAAAATGCGCGCCTCCCGCGGGCTCAACGTAGAGAGCATCTCCTCGACCCGATCGGCGAGCAAGCTCTGATAGGCGCTCTGGTTGGGCGTGGGCGCCGTATCGTCCTCGATAAAGCTGCCCAATTCGCTGTCCTCTTCCTCACCGACGGGACGCTCCAGACTCAACGGTCGCCACGAAACGCGCAGCATCCACTGCACCTTGCGCGGCTCCATGTCCAGCTCCGCCGCGATCTCCTCCGGCGTTGGACAGTGACCGTTCTCCTGTTCCAACTGCCGCGCCGTGTTGTAGAGCCGCCGGATGCGATCCGACATGTGAACGGGAACCCGGATCGTCCGCCCTTGATCGGCAATCGCGCGGGTGATCGTCTGGCGAATCCACCACGTGGCGTAGGTGCTGAAGCGATACCCACGCGTGTAGTCGAACTTTTCCACGGCCTTCATCAAGCCCAGGTTACCCTCCTGGATCAGGTCGAGGAATGGCACGCCACGTCCCATGTACTTTTTGGCAATGCTGACCACCAACCGCGTGTTGGCCTTGATCAAGTGATCGCGGGCCGCCAGCCCTTCGTCAATGGTCCGTTCGAGCTCCGCGTGCCTCAACGGATCGTGACCATCGTTGCTCAGGGTGTCGAATGCCTGGCGTCCGGCCTCAAGCGCCTTAGCCAGACAAACCTCCTCCTCGGTGGTCAGCAGGGGCACGCGCGCCATCTCCTTGAGGTACAGGCCTACCGTATCGTCGCTGGAGATGCCAGCCAAATCATAGCCATCGTCGTCAACGTCGTACTCACCAGCCATTGCATTCACGTCCTGATCTTCGTCGATGTCCATGCTGTCATCGTCGTATACTTCGATGCCCGTCTCGTGCAATAAGATGAAAATTTCCTCAAGCTGTTCAAGGGTCTCTTCGGCCTCTGGCAGCAGGTCTAGTATATCGTCTGTAGTCAGATATCCTTGGACTTCTGCCTTTTCCAGTAGCTCGCCGATTACCTCTACCATGGTTCTCCTAACATCCCATCACAACAGCTTTTTCAAGGCCGCCAGACGTGGATCAATGTGTACCTTCTCGCAGGCACACGATTCGAGGTTAAGGTTTGCGCCACATTGCGGGCATAAGCCCTTGCAGTCGGGGGTGCACAGGGGTTTTATAGGGACAGCCAGCCACCCCTGCTCACGCAAAAGTGGAGTCAGGTCCAGCCAGCCACCTTTGGTCACTGCAAAAGGAGTTTCCAATTTTCGGCCTGCGCCCGGCAGTCGAAACGTCTCTTCCAACTCCAAGGTGATGGGAAGTTCAAAAGGCTCCAAACAGCGCACACATTCCTGCGCTAGCTGCGACTCGACAGTACCTTGGACAAGCAAACCGCCCTGTACGCGCGTGACTCGGACGGTTCCTCGAAGAAAGTTCACCTCTAGGTCAATCAGACACTCGGGACCTACGTTCAGGTTCAGAGTGAGCGATGTTCCAGGTTGGGCCTTGATGAAAGAAGAAACGTCAAAACGAACCATAGTAGGTTACAGGCAAAGCCCCTTAGTAATATCTACGATCTGCGCTTCGCGACCGACCTGGTGAGGCTGAAGTGGCTCACAAATTGCACATATTATAACACAATTGTGTCTCACCGTCAAGATTTTTGACTTTTAGTATACATAAGTTTGTTACAAATATACATAAATCGAACCAATTTGGTTTGCGAGCAGAGATTTGGGAAGCTCTGTCCTACCGGAATGTGAAACCGATCACAAATTCGCCGGTGATGGCCATTGCCAAAATCATCGGTTTGTGTTAGAAATAAGCCAGGATGAAACTACTCATCGCGACCCAAAACCCGGGCAAAATACGCGAATTCCAGGACCTGCTCGCGCCTTTGGATACGCACATCTGTTTTCCATCGGACATCGATCTGCACATAGAAGTCCCCGAAGACGGCGATACATATGCCGACAACGCCAGCCAGAAAGCACTGGCCTATGCCCGCGCCTCTGGGCTGCTTACCCTGGCCGACGATTCGGGGCTCGAGGTGGATGCCCTGGGCGGCGCGCCGGGTATCCACTCTGCGCGATACACCTCAGGGCACGACGTCGACCGAGTCGAGACGTTGCTGGCGCACCTGCGGGACGTACCTCTGGCACAGCGCACAGCCCGGTTCCGTTGTGTAGTGGTCATCGCCTCCCCCGACGGAGAGATTATGCATAGTGCCCAAGGCGTGTGCGAAGGTCGCATCACTCGCGAGCCGGTCGGACAGGGGGGATTCGGTTACGATCCAGTGTTCTTCCTGCCCGAGTACAACTGTACGATGGCCCAGCTTTCCCAGGAGAAAAAGAATCGCATCAGCCACCGGGCACGGGCGATCAAAGCAGCGCTGCCCACACTCCGCGATTTGCTCGCTCAAAGAGCATCTGAGCAGCACTGAGCGGCTGTTTGCACAGTTTGTCACCCTCTGCCTTTGATGGTATAATGATGTACAGAGGTTGCGACTATTGTTGCAAAACCTTAGATCTATTGCAATGAAAAATTCACCGCTCCCTAACTCCACTGAAGGGGAGAATCTCACAGCAACTGCCACGGCATACGTCGCGGCGAGTGCCAGCCCTTCCTGTTCACGCTCCTTTTTCCTGCGCTTTATAGCTTGGTGCGTGACGGGGGTCTGGCGCACATGTGTTGATTGGCGTGCCAAGCGTCCATTCCTCACCCGAGCCACAGCCCACCTGAGCATCGTCATCCTCGCAATAGCCACTGTTTTCCTCGGTGGGGTAGGCGCCTCGCTGCCACGGATCGCCGTCGGCAAATCGATCAGTGCAGGCGGCACGTCTTCTGCCTTGGCATTGTCTGTGCCAGATTCGGGCAGGATGTTGGCCTCTGTTCCATTTTCCTCCTCAAAGGGTGGAGGAACTCTGTCCTCCAACTCTGATACAATCTCTCGATTGCCTATTCCGCACACCTCCTTCCCAGAACGGGTGCGCAGTGGCGTCAAATCCTACGTCGTCCAGCCCGGTGATACGGTCTATGGCATTGCGGCCCAGTTCAACCTGTCGGCGGAGACAATTGTCTGGAGCAACCGCGAGGCACTCATGGACGCCCCGTGGCTCATCAAACCCGGGCTCGAGCTTTCCATCATGCCCGTAGATGGCGTGTACCACACGACCCGTGCAGGCGAGACGGTGGCGGATATCGCCGCCCAGTACGAAGTAGATCCTGCGGTCGTGTATAACGTGTGGAACGACCTTGAGGAGGACGAGCAACCCATGGAAGGGCAGTTGCTCGTCGTGCCCGGTGGCAAGGGCGAGGAAGTAGAATGGGATCCTCCGCCCATCGTTCCCATGCCGGGTCCTGCCGGGCTCGTGTATGGATCCTGCGGTGGCGTGACATACTCAGGCCCCGGTGCCAACGGCTGGTTCGTTCTACCCACCGGCAGCCGCGAGGTGTCGGGATGGTACTTCCACGACCCACGTAACCCAACGCACATTGGACTCGACTACCGCTGCCGGACGGGCGATCCGATTATGGCCGCAGACAACGGTCTAGTGACCATCGCGGGTTGGAACGGTGGGTATGGGATCATGGCCCAGGTCAACCACGGCAATGGCTTTGTCACCCGATATGGTCACTTTTCGAGTCTGGCTGTGGGCTGCGGACAGGCGGTTAACCAGGGCGATCTGCTGGGCTATTGCGGCAGCACCGGCTGGTCCTCTGGCGCGCACCTTCATTTCGAAATTAGATTGAACAACGTGCCGCAGGATCCACTGCTTTACCAGTAGTGATCTTATGAAGAACACAACGCGATTATTCCAACGCGAAGCCTTGTCATCCATAGTTGCAATCGGCCATGTCATCCGTTGCGGCATCGAGAATGGCTTTGTGCGCGCCTGTGCCTGGCTGGCGACCACGGTTTATCGCTGCGCTGGCGATTGGCGAGGATGGCGCCCGCTTCTCACACGGGCGAGCGCCCACCTGGCAGTCGTCGTCGTGGCAGTCGCGGCAATCGGCCTGAGCAGTATCAAGTGGCCGGCTCAGGCCGCCTCCCTGTCTCCCATGTCTGCCCCTCTCGTCGCTGCCCGGGGGGAGGACAAGGCAACCACCGACGTCTTGCTGGCCGAGTTGAACGAAAAGAACGGCGAGCCCCCGGGCAACGGCAATGGAACCTACGGCGCCGTCGCGCGGATAGCCCAACCGCATACCATCATCCCGGAGCGCCCACGCCTCGACGTAATCACCTACACCGTCCAGGCAGGCGACACGGTACAGTCTATCGCGGCCGCCTACAACCTGGAGCCTACAACGATCATGTGGGCAAACCCTGCCATCGAGGACGCTCCCGACCTGTTGCGGATTGGTCAGCAAGTCGTCATTCTGCCCCTCGACGGCGCCTACCACACAGTCAAAAAGGACGACACGCTGGGCTCTCTTGCTGAAACGTATAAGGTCATCTCGACAACGATCGCCGCCTGCGTTTACAACGATCTGACGAGGCCTGACTACACGATCAAGGAAGGTGACCGGCTCATCATCCCAGACGGTGAAAAGCCCTACGTCCCCAAAGTAGTCACCTCATACGCGGGCTCTGTCCCCGGAGGAGCGCGCGGAACAGGGCGGTTCCAGTGGCCGGTGACGGGCAGGATCACACAGGGATTCTGGCACGGTCACCGGGCAATCGATATCGGGGCCCCCACAGGCAGCGCCGTCCAGGCCGCCGATGGTGGCTTTGTAAGCTTTGCCGGCTGGACAGACGTGGGCTATGGCTACCTGATCGTGATCGACCACGCCAATGGCTTTGCCACCTACTATGCTCACCTGAGCAACTTGTACGTT
>Ga0307422_1001840_pt1 | contig 10843 bp, 12 predicted proteins | sample SalMarWE160290MG_FD_202153 | JGI IMG/M metagenome (GOLD analysis project Ga0307422, IMG submission 202153) | Salt marsh sediment microbial communities from the Plum Island Ecosystem LTER, Massachusetts, United States - WE1602-90 | ecosystem: Environmental > Aquatic > Marine > Intertidal zone >...
TGGGCTTGGTTGTGATTGATGCCTCCATGGCTATGCAGGGGGAAGGGCCATCTGTCGGTGGAGGAGGACAATTGGTAAAAATGAATCTCATTATTGCCGGTACGAATCCATTGGTAACCGATATGGTAGCCGCCTATATCATGGGTTTTCAACCGAGAGAAATCTCGACCTTTGTCTGGGCCTGGAAAGCCGGCATGGGGCCGTCCAGTCTCAACGACATTGAAATCAGAGGGGAAAAATTGAGAAATGTCAGGAAAAACTTTTTGAGCCCGACCGTTGTCCCCTGGGCTGCTATCAGTCAATATGGGCCTCCGTGTTAAAATATGAAAAACGTATGCTGAGAAAAACAATCACCTCTGCCTTCGTAGTCTCCATACTCTACCTTATCGTGGTCGGGTACCTCGGCCTTGCTGTGCGCGACGATTTTTTTGCCCTGACCTTTCCCTCGTGACCCTTCCTCATCAACTGCTTTGAAAATTGCGGCTACAAGATGCTTGTTGCGCTCTGTGCCAATGGAATACTGGTCGGGATAGTGACGTTCGGCGTCATCGGTGTCGTGCTCTACACCTTAAAGTCCATAAAAAAATGATGGAAAACAAAGGAAACATTCTTGCTCGATTTTTTAAATGTACACATGCTCATCAACCATAACGAATTTGCATAATTCAAATACAAGTAACTAAATAGCTAGACATTATTGTCCGCTCGGGATACCATAGACTAGAAAAAGGCGGAAACAAGGAAGGAGGGGGCAAATCTCTATCGTTGACAATTGAAAAGGCACACAACCTCATCAATCATCACAGCGGATGCCCTACCCCCTCGCTCGTGTATAACATTAAAAAAGAAAGGAGATATATAGGAAAAAATTCGAATGGCCGTTCATAATCAGCACAAAAAATACTTAACAATGAAAGGAAAAACACAATGAATATCTATATAGGAAGCTTGTCCACCAGTACAAATAGTGAGGATTTAAGAAAGGCCTTTGAAGCTTATGGTAAAGTTGACGATGTAAAAATCATCATGGATAGATATACAGGAGAATCAAGAGGATTTGCGTTCGTGGAAATGCCAACAAAAGCGGAAGCCCTCGCTGCTATCGAAGGTTTAAACGGGTCAGATCTCAATGGACGCACTATTGTAGTAAATGAAGCTCGTCCACGTTCCGATAGTCGTGGTCGAAGCGGAGAAAAGCGCTCCTGGTAAAAGGTTTTTTCAACAAAAAAAGATGAAAAAACCATTAGCTTCGACTATTGCAGGGGCATTAATCATTTGTGTCGCATACGGTGCATTTGGAGACCTGCGGCCACCGTATTTTTAACAGGTTACCGTTACGCTCATCGATGGTACAAGCATTACAGGTGGATCGTACGGCCTGTTGGGTTTTTTCGGCAGCAGATTATCCTCCAGCCCGGTCAGAAGTGTTGTATTGTCACATACACCCGGCAGCATACAGGGGCATGTTACGTTCTTCGACAACCCTAAAACGGAAACCTATGAAAGGTCCGGTGATGAAGTATCAGGGCTCACGCTCAGCGTGTACACTGAATATGAGACTATCGAGAAACACCCGGGTGGACGGAAGTACTATTGGGTCAAGGAAGAGAAGCGGGTGGCCCTCAACACCATCCTTCGAGTCGATACGCTCAAAATTATCGGAAAAGGTTTCACGATCTACCAAGATCCGGCCTTGTACGCACATGTCAAAACACCCTATCTGATGGTCGAGACCTGCGGCCTCGGCTGCCCTGCAAAACTCTACTCCGAAGACACATCGTTAACGAAAGAAAAATTACAAGACCTGTGGGATACGTACCTTGACTGTCAGTATCACTCTACCCCTGAAGGATCTAAGCGGATGGATGAGGTGATGTCGAAATACCGGTTGAAGATTGTGGCGGACCCCTTCTGCATCGACTGAACAGGATTGCGGAAAAGGGGCCAATCTTTATCCTTGACAATTAAAAAGGCACACAACCTCATCAACCGTAACGTATTTGCATCATTTGAATACAAGTAATCAAAATTGTTAGACATTATTGTTTGCTCAGGGTACCAGAAAGAACATGGAGGAAGCGAGATATGACCCCTCGATATGGATCATTTGTTAAACTATGCGTTTTGTTGCTCTCGGTCTTTTTGTTATTCGTATTCGGATGTTCCACAGTTTCAACGCAAAAACAAAGCGAGCCGCGATATACCTACCATGAATTCGACGGTGTCATGGTCTTCTACAAGACCGACGATGTCACCATCTATCGGGAATTGCTGCCAAAAGTCTTTGAGATGCCCGATGAATTGTTGGTCATGACCTATATCATAGACTTCTACAAAATGGATAAGGCGACTGAGCCCTACCTGGAGGCAGCGGTGTTCTTGTTGGCAAAATACGCGGGCAAACCGGCCTGGCACTGCGTCACTATGCCGGTCACGAGTGATGAGGCCCGGTTGGGCGGTATCTACTACTTGGGATATCCCAAGATCATGGGTGATATCCAGTTCAAACGCGGCCGCTTGACATACACGGGCCAATTGGAGCTCAAAGGTAAAACCGTCATGACCATCATCCACGATGCGAAGGACCATGTGGTTACCAATGAAGAAAGACAATGGTTTGAGCGACTGAAGGGGATCCCGCAATTGAATATATTGAACGGCGAGATCTACCAGCCTAAGTTCGGCAGCGGGGGAGAAAGGACGCCCCTGGAACTGGCCGAAGAGTTTCCGGAAAAGTTCGAGGTTAAGGTCGGAAAAACGGAACTGTTTCTCGATCCACAAGCTGCTCGCGGGCATTCGGCGAGGCTGGCCAGCATCTTTAGTATCAAGCCGACGGAGCTGGTACTGGCCTACTATTTCAAGAATAAGTTCGTCTTGCGGTTCCAACGGTAAGCCGTACCCCATCAACCGTCACAGCGGGTACCGCAACCCTATTGCCAAGCTTCGGCGTACGGCCTAAAAATCGATTAAAAACTTGACTTTTGGGTCCCCATATGTTTCACTATTTATGTAACATATAGCTATGTATCATGAATAATGATACTTTTTCACCTGTTTCACGCGAGTGAATCTATATGGCCAAATACTTCATAGTGATGGGGGATGTCATCGAAAGCCGAAAGCAGGATGCGACACGGCTGCGGCAGCAGCTCAAGGCCCTTTTGGCATCCTGCAATCGTGACCTGAAATCCGCCATCCTCTCCCCCTATACCACCACACTGGGTGACGAGTTTCAGGGCATCGCCAGGTCCCTGCGGGGAGCCGTTGAGTGCATCTTCTACCTGGAGGAGACAGGGATCAAAAAACAGAACGCCTTTGGGATACGCTACGTAGTGCATTACGGCGAGATTCAGACCCCCATCAACACGGAAGTCGCCTATGGGATGATGGGGCCGGGCTTGACCAAGGCCAGGGCCCTCTTGACCGATAAGCGCAGGGGGCAGCCGCGGTTCTGTTCCGATCTCCCGGACAAGCGATTGGCGGAGAACCTGACGCGCTTATTCGGTGTTATCGATGGGCTCACTGGCCGGTGGGTTCGAAAGGATTTCTCTCTCATTGCCGACATGCTCTCGGACACGAACAATGAGGAAGTCGCGGCAAGACACCATAAGAACAGGTCACAGATATGGAAGAGGAGGAGACATCTATTAATCGAGGAATACAGGATGGCCAAGGCCGTCATCCTGGACCTCGCAGATGCCGCAAAAGGAAAGCGAAATCAATGAAATACCTTATCGCTACCGGCATCTTCATCATAGGCGAGTTGGTGAGCGTGCTCATCTTTGACCTCCTCAAGCGGGCATTTAACCTGCCGAAGGCCAGTCCTGCACGCAGGGCATCGGTGGCCAAGGGCATGCTTGAGCGAGCGGTTCTATACATAGGGCTGCTTCATGGATTCCCACAGATCCTCATTGCATTCGGTGCCCTGAAGATCGGCACCCGTCTCCATGAAGACAAGAAAACGAAGATCTCGAACGACTACTTCCTGGTGGGGAATTTGATCTCCATACTGCTGGCCATGCTCTATGCCATTATCGCTCAACAGTTCTGGGGGGATTGAAACGGAGAAGGGGCCGCGCCGTAGCCCCCTTAACCAATTAAAGCACGGGCCGCCCGGAAGGAGAGATTTTCTGGTTTGTTATTCACGCCTGACGGAAAGCAGATAACACACGTCCCGCACACCGCCGATTTTAAGGAAGTCGTCCGGCTGCTGGGTGATCGCCGAGCAGCACAGGTCAGGGACGCGGTGAATGGGATTATCGATGAAATGGCCCCGGACAAGGAGACCAAAAGGCACACCTTCAGGAGCTCCCATGTCGGGGAGCGATTAAAACCGTGGCCGTATCCCCTCGCCGGGATTTATGACGTCGCCTTAAAAATGGCAGGAAAAAAACCGACCGGGCAACAGGTCTACGATCGATCCTTGCGTATCTTCGAACTCTTTGTGTGGGAATGCATCATGGCGCGCAGGGAGAGATGGGTGATTGTCGATCAAAATGCGAATCAGGCTGATCCCCCACAAGCAAGTACGGACGTGGTGTATGTGGAACAGGGGCCGGATGAGACCAGCACCAGGCACCCGTAGAGATGAAAAAAGCGAAGAGAAGACGTTCTGAATGGGCACACAAAGGTGTTGCCTTTGTATTCTTCGGGCTGGTCCTGTTCGGCCTGTACCTGAGCAGCCTCTATAGTTACCTCCTCTTTCACAGCCTGGCGGAGATATTCAGCATCGTTGTCGGCTGCAGCATCTTCATACTCGCCTGGAACTCGCGGCAGCGCCTGGACAACAGCTATGTCCTCTTTCTGGGGATTGCCTATTTGTTTGCCAGCGCCTTGGATCTGCTCCACACCCTGGCCTACAAAGGGATGGGCGTATTTCCGGGGTACGACGCAAATCTGCCCACCCAACTGTGGATTGCCGCCCGCTATTGCCAAAGTCTCTCCCTGTTAATCTCCCCCCTCTTTCTTCACCGTAAACTGAATATATATGCGGTGTTCGTGGTTTACACGGCGGTGACAATCGCAGTGCTCGCCGCGATATTCGCCACTGTTTTCCCGGTTTGTTTTGTAGAAGGGGTCGGGCTGACGCCGTTTAAGAAGATCAGTGAGTATATCATTGCCTTCCTACTCGTGGCCGCTATCGCCTTTTTGCTGTACAAACGCACCGCCTTTGATCGGCATGTACTGCAGTGGCTGGTGGCATCGCTGGTTTTGACTGTTGCGTCTGAATTGGCCTTCACGTTGTATAGCAGCGTATATGGTCTTGGTAATCTCATTGGACATTTTCTTAAGCTCATTGCGTTTTATCTCATCTACATCGCCATCGTTGAAATGGGATTAGAGAAGCCACAGCGTCTGTTGTTTAAAAATCTGAAGAAGAACGAAAAGGCACTGAAAAAAGCGTTGAAAGATGTGCAACGGCTGGCAATCACCGATCCCCTGACGGGCCTGTACAACCAGCGCCACTTCTCCGCGGTGGCCGAAAAAGAGCTCCGGCGCGCCTGTCGCTATGGGCGTTCCTTGTCCGCCATTATGCTGGATATCGACCACTTTAAGCGGGTGAACGATACCTACGGGCACACGGTTGGCGACCACCTGCTGCAAGAGGTGGCTCACAGCTTCCGGCAGGAATTGCGGAGAGTGGACATGGTGGGGCGCTACGGGGGCGATGAGTTTGTCGTTCTGCTCCCCGAAAACGATCTGCCCGCCGCTCAACAGGTGGCCGAGCGTCTGCGAAAGAGTATCGCGCGGAGGCGAATCGCTACCCCCAAGGGAACGGCAAAGGTCACGGCGAGCCTGGGGGTCGCCGCGGTGGATTGTGAGGAGACCGCATTGGAACAACTGCTCGCCCGTGCAGATCAAGCCCTCTACGCTGCTAAACAGAGTGGGAGAAATCGGGTCAGCGGCTAAATTGCATGCATAAGTACTGAAGATCCATGATCAGAGATGCCTTAGCTAAACACTATCATCGCATCGGGAGCGATCTCCGGGAGGCACGGGCATATATCGTCGCGGCCATAATCATCTTTGTCGCCGGAAATATCCTGGCCCTGTTGATACCACACGTAGGGGAAAAGGTCATTTCCCTCGCCTTGGAGTACTTTAAGCCTTTTAGGGATAAAAATTACCTCGAATTGCTGGTTGCCATTTTCTTACAGAACGCTTCCAGCGCTTTCCTTGCCATTGCATTTGGTTTCTTATGTGGGCTCATTCCCGTCCTGGGAGCTGTCTTCAATGGTATTGTGTTAGGGGCCTTACTACATCTCAACCCTCTCAATATTTTCATGATTATCCCCCACGGTCTCTTTGAGCTCCCTGCGGTTTTTATTGCCTGGGGGCTGGGTATGTGGTGCGCAGGGGGGCTTTTTCAGGCCCGGAGGGCAGAGATCATCATGGTGAGGATTAAAAAAAGTATGAATATTTACCTTTCTGTCATTGTCCCCCTCCTTATTATCGCCGCGATCATTGAAGTATTGGGCATAAAGATACTCTCCGGTGCCTGACAGGTGTAACCCACAAACATATTCCCTTTCTCCCTGTTGATCGTTATTGTACTAGGGGGAATGGTGTGTTATCATTGTCTACCAGCTTTTTAAGATCATACCTATATCATGAAAAGGAGGAACGTGACATGAAGCAAAATATGGGCGCAATTGATCGTGTGATCAGGGTAATTCTGGCCATCGTCGTATTGGTACTCTATCTGACGGGGGGCATATCGGGCACCGCAGCCATCATCCTGGGCATCATTGCGGTGATTTTTGTCCTCACCAGCCTGGTAGGGTTTTGCCCCGCCTATGTCCCCTTTGGCATATCGACAAAGAAAACAAAAAAGAAAGCAGCAAAAAAAACGAAAAAGAAAACCGCAAAGAAAAAGAAGTAAGGGGCCGTTTCGTTCTCTTATAAAACCAGAACACCGCCCTCCGCAGGAATGATGTTACAAGAGGCCTAAGAAAGAGCATCAGACTATGTCAAGGGTAATGATCCACCCTGCCACCTATGAGAATTGCCGTCAGGTTGTAGATCGGGCCTTTGAACTCTTCCCCCTCGATGTGGAAGGCAAAAAGGTCTTGCTCAAGCCCAATGTCCTGCGGACCTCTGAGGCGGCGGAAGGCATCGTCACCCACCCGGCGGTGCTTCGTGCGGTGGTGAAAAAGGTGGAAACCATGGGGCCCGCCGCCATCGTGGTGGGCGACAATCCCGGTATGCTCAGCTATGGGGCGAACGAGGAAAGCTTTGGGCACACGGGCTTGCTGGAGGCGGCCAAGGGTCATTATCAGAACATCGGCAACGATTCGCAGCGGGTTGATTTCAATCCCGCGTTTATGCCCACGGTGAGCATCTCGCAGGCGGTATTGGACGCCGACATCATCATCAGCCTGCCGAAGTTCAAGACCCACGGGTTGACCGTCATCACCGGGGCGATCAAAAACAGCTTCGGTTTCCTCCCCGGCGCCCAGAAGGCCAAACTGCACCGGGCGGCGGGCGTGCCGGAACGCTTCCACGAGGTGATCGTCGAGGTCTTCCGACTCCGGGTGCCCGACCTGATCATCGTGGACGCCGTGGTCGGCATGGAGGGGAACGGCCCGGCCTCCCCCGATCTCAGGACCATCGGCCTGATCCTCGCCGCTGACAACGCCGTGGCCATGGACGCCGTCATGGCGACAATGATGGGACTGACACCGGAGCGGCTGCGATTCCTGCGGCGGGCGAAGGAGCTGGGGTTGGGGGACTACGACCTCGATACGATGGAAATAATCGGTGAATTGAAACAATTGCCTGACTTCAAGGTGCCGCCATTAGGGGGGGATGCGGCCCTTCAGAACGAGACCGTGCAGACGTTTCTCTACAAAAGAACGCTCATGCGTCCCCAGGCTGATCCTGAGCTCTGCACGGGGTGCGGGACGTGCGTCGATCAGTGCCCGGTATCGGCGTTGTCCATGGATGACAACCTCCCCCAGGTGGACGCCGATACGTGCATCACCTGTTTCTGCTGCCAGGAAATCTGCCCTGAGAAGGCCATTACCCTGAGCTAAAAGATGAGAAAGGAGTCCTCCTATGCCGAAGACACGAGCTAATGGGATCAATATCGAATACGAGCAATTCGGTAACCCCGCAGATTGCCCCCTTGTCCTGATCATGGGACTCGGCAGCCAAATGGTCCTGTGGCCCAGGGAGTTTTGCGAAAGGCTCGCCGCCGCAGGCCATTGGGTTATCCGGTTTGACAATCGTGACGTCGGGCTCAGCACCCAACTGGACGATGCCGGTATGCCGAAAATCTTCGAGGTCCTGGCCGCACGTGAGGAAGGAAGACAGGCTGACGTGCCATACCTACTTTCCGATATGGCGGCGGACACCGTGGGGCTGATGGACGCCTTGGACATCGACAAGGCGCATATCTGCGGTCTGTCCATGGGTGGGATGATCGCCCAGACCATAGCCATCGAGCACCCGCATCGCGTCATAAGCCTCATCTCCATGGAATCGACAACCGGCGAACCCGACCTGCCGGCTGAACCCGAGGTGGCCGGAGCCCTCATAAAGCCGATTCCGGCCGAGCGAGAGGCATACATACGCTACATGCTCGATCTCTTTCGGCTGTTTGCCGGCGGATCGGATCAGTACGATGAAGAAACGCAACGAGAGATGTCCGCCATGTCTTATGACCGGTCAGTCAATCCCGCCGGATTCGCCCGTCAGTTTGCCGCCGTCGTTGCCTCTGGTGGCCGCAGGCTGGCCTTGGCATCCGTTAAGGTGCCGGCACTGGTCATACACGGGACTGCGGACACCCTCTTTCCCTCGGAGCATGGTAAAGACACCGCAGATGCGATCCCCGGGGCACGGTTTCTGCTGATCAAAGGACTGGGGCACGGGACGGCCTACCCCGGCCTCTGGGAGGAGATGGAAGAGGCGATAATAACACATACCAGGACCGCCGAGGCCTAAGCCCGTGTCTATCCTGGTGAGGTTTTAAAGGGGAACGAGCGTATTTGCCGCAGGGATCAGGCCTGTCCCTGACCCCTGATCATATCCAGAAAGATATCAATCTGTCTCTCCACCTGTTTCGGTGCGTAACTGCGTGAATCGGTATGGTCCGCCTCGATGACCAAACCGGGTTTCCCCGTGGCCTTGGTCACCCCCCGTTTCAGATCGTATTGGCCAAAGGAGTATGATTTGCAACTGCGGTTGGAATGCATGATAAAGCCGTGGGCCCCATATCCTTCCATCAAGGCAATCATCTTCTGTAGCTTATGCTCCAAGCCCAAATTGAGGTAGGTCGTGAGGTGAGATCGGGCAAATCCCGCCAACGATGGTTCCTCATCCAACCCTTCGTGTGCCCAGGCCGACGAGTAGGTATCCCCCACCAAGACCGCACCGTGGGAGGAAAGGAGGCGTGAAAGGTTTCGGATATCGTACCACAGCGGTATGTTATCCCAGATAAGGCGAATCTCCTCCCGGGCAAAAGCCCCTTTCCCTTCCGCCACCCGCTGCTCAAGCTCTTTCTTCAGCTTCCGGTAGTACCGCACCGCCCAGCGCGTTCCCCGCAAGGTAACGATGGGGGCCATATGGATAAAGGCATCAAAGGCGGTAAAGGGGGCGGGACGGTTTTGGGACAGTTCGAGGATTTCCCTCCACAGCTGAATGGCCTCCAGGGACCGGGTGCCGACCTTATAAAAGCGTTTTTCAGAAAAGGGGCGCTTGACCTGCTCTTCGAGAAAGGCGATATATCCCTCCATCTGTTCTTCCACATAGCGGAGCGTATGGTCGTGAATCTCATCATGAATAAACGGGGTATCCAGGAAAAAGAGCGGCACCTGTAAGGCACGGGCCTGGATTTCATACCACTTAATGACCGTCCCGCAGATATTATTGCAGCAGACGAGAAAGTCCGGTTTGGGGAGGATCCCCAGGGGACCTGTGCCGCTCAGGTTCGATCCGATATCCGTCAAGGCATACGAGCAGAGATCCCGGGAGTATCCCCGCTGCTCGGCCTCCTCACAGAGCGACACCGACACCCTGCCGGCACCGCACATGGCCCCGTAATTTTCCGGATAAAAGGGGAGAACGCCCATGGCATAGAGGGGCTCGACAGGCCCCCCGCTGGTGATCCACGCCACCTTTTTCCCGAACCAGCGGGGGTGCTTGACCATAAAGTAATACGCCATCATCAACCGACGATACGCCGCAGTGGTCTGTATCTTTCGATAGGGGTTGGGTATAGTTTGCCGTTCCATCTATTGCTACCTCATGCTTACCCTCAGGTACTCATCTGTTACATCGCACAGTATGATCTTCTTCAAGACGAAACATCGCTGCCGTTTTAAACAAGGCTCAGCATCTCCACAAAGGCCTGAATCCTCACCTTGAGCTGCTCCTGGGATTGGAACGGATCCTCCACCTCCAAGAGCAGGGTACTCACCCCTTTCGATTCAAGGACGGATTTGAGGTCCGGATAATCAAAAAAATAGGGCTCACAATATTTATACAGCAGGAAGATGACCCCCTGGGCCCCCGAATCCGCGACCTCCTGCACGAGGGTATCGAGATGGGCCTGAGGGCTCACGTACTTCGTCGGACAGAAGAAGGATCGGAAGTAACGGTCCGTCAAGGCCTCAAGGGGGTCCTGATCTTCCGCAACCATGAGCCGCAACGTCCGCGCCCCACTGCACAGATCGTCGCCGACCACGACGGCACCTGCATCTTCGATCAACGAGAAATAGGTGTCCATATGGGTCATATTCCCCGCCAGATAAATGGGTGTAGGGGCGTCGCCCTCGCCGGCTTCGCCTTGTTCGGGCAGGGAATCGAGCAATTCCTCAAGGAGTTCAAGATATCGGTCGCG
>Ga0307422_1001841_pt1 | contig 10842 bp, 8 predicted proteins | sample SalMarWE160290MG_FD_202153 | JGI IMG/M metagenome (GOLD analysis project Ga0307422, IMG submission 202153) | Salt marsh sediment microbial communities from the Plum Island Ecosystem LTER, Massachusetts, United States - WE1602-90 | ecosystem: Environmental > Aquatic > Marine > Intertidal zone >...
ATGAACTCCCTCCTTCTCTGGGTTCCGGAGGGCGTGAGTTTTTCCGTGAAAAAGCGGTTCATAATTCCATATTCTATTTCGTGAGTGTCCGCAATTGCATCTTCCTCGTCAAAGCGGATCGTTTCTTCAAGCTCTTTGATGCCGTAGATCCGGCGGTACGTCACCGAAGGTTCTACTATATGCCGAAAGCCGCCGAAACGCGGGGATTCGTAGCTCCGTTCCAGGACAGGAGTTCTCAGCTCGATGTTCAGCTCGACATAGCGGCGGTGGAGATCTTTGTTCGCAACGCCGGTGGGAGAATCCCCCGACAGCCGGGCTCCGTAATAGGTTTCCCGTATGCCTATGGAAGGCCGAATCGAGAAGCCTTTAAAAGACGGGGCGCGCCATGTCAGGCGGGGATGAAAATCCATCCTTTGGATCAATCGCTCAGTTTCGATCTGGCTGTCCTGTCTGGATAAGCCGTCCAACGACGCCCGGAAGCTGAAAACAAAAGGCGAACGGCCGAGAGGGGTCCCCACTGAAAGCAATTCCAGGGACGGAATCTTCCTGATTATCAGGGAGTGGCGCGGAAATAATACTTCCTGGCGCTCAAATGCGATATTGGCCGAGATGCTGTTGTGATTTCGAGTAAGAAAAGCGGTTGCTTGTTCGTGGGGGATCGTTGCCGAATGAAAACTATCCGAGAAGGCTTGGCGGAATTTGAAGTTGGATGCGATATTGACTTTGGCTACGGCGCGCCAGTCATCTTTAAACGATGATTCACCGTCCACCGTAAGTTGAACTCCTCCTTGGCCGAGCTTGTCCTTAATGCCGTAGGCCTGTACCGTGAGACGCGTTGCGGGACTCGGGTGCATCCGAAATCTGCTCCCCAGGGCGAGGCCTCTCTTGCTGAAATAATCGCCGTAAACTGTAAGATCCGCGCTTCTGCCCAATGTCTGGTACCAGCCTTCGCTGAAAGACCGGCCCTTGGATGTGGAATTGCCGGTATGAAAAGGCACGAAGCCGCTGCTGCGCCGTTTTTCCTCCGTCGGCAGAATAACGTAGGGAAGATAAAAAACAGGCACGTTTTTAATTTTGAATACCGCATTGCGAAGCCGGGCTGTATGGTCGATCCGGATATTGGCTCGAGAGGCGCCGAAACTCCACTTCGGATTTTCGCCCTTGCAGGTGGTAATCGTGCCTTTCTCGAAGCTGTAAGTTTCGGGGCCTGTTTTCTTGACGGTCCGGCTTTTTACGATAAACTCGCGGTCGGTATAGCCGGAGGCATCGTAAAAGACAGCGGTTTCATCGTAGACGTTGAATTCCGCCCGGGAGCAGGAGAGCCATTGCTGCTTTTGGCTGACATGGACCTTGCCCGAGATGGTTCCGTCGCCGCTTTTTTCGTCATAGGCGGCTTCATCTCCGGTTATGACATAGTCTCGAAATGTTATCCGCACGTTCCCGTCGGCTCGATAGACGCTCTCGGATATTCTCTCCTGGAAATCGGAGACAATGATCACCCTCCCGTCGGCATGGGCGATTTCGGTGCGCACCTGATTTCCTCCCCCATCATGACCCAGAGCCGGCGGAACGGATCCCGCAGAGGATAAGAAGAAACAGAGCGCCGCCGCGGCGGTTCCATAAATGCACCGGGGGGCTTTGAAAGATTGCGAAAACATTCGCCTATCCTTTAGCCAGCTTCCTACAGTCCCTCGGTGTGTTCTCATGTCCTTTATCTGCTTTGTATTTCCACCACGGGCTGCCAGCCCGCAACATTCTCAAACAGGCTCGTAGTTTTGTACACCTTTTCCTGAAAAAGGATCACAAAAAATCATTTCCAGCGCCTGATGGTCTGGGGGCCTCCGCGCCGGACGGACGGCAGCGGGCGGAGCCGGCTGCCGCAGAAGCTTCATGAATAACCCTTATTGAGCCTATTTGGATGTTTTATGCTATCTTAGATTTTTCGCCGGGAGCGAGCAAATGCCATGAGCATCGTTGTCAAACTTGGGACTTCCACTATTACGAACGGGACCGCCTATTTATCGCCTCCTTTGCTTATAGAGCTGGCCCGGCAGATTTCCCAGTTGCAGGCTTCGGGCCGCAGGATTGTTCTGGTTTCATCCGGAGCCATCGCGGCCGGCCGTGAACGGCTCGATTTCCCTAATCTGCCCAAAGACATACCCGCCAAACAGATGCTGTCCGCTGTAGGGCAGCCGCGGCTTATGGCCATGTATGAAAAAATTTTCGGCCTGTATGATCTGACGGTGGCGCAGGTTTTGCTGACAAGAACAGACTTGGCCATCCGCAAGCGCTATCTGAACGCGCGAAACACGCTCATTGCGCTGATGCAGCAGCGGGTGGTCCCCATTGTCAACGAGAACGACGCCGTTGCCACCGAGGAGATCCGCGTTGGCGACAACGATAACTTGTCCGCCCTGGTAGCCAACCTTGTAGATGCGGAATTGCTGGTTCTGTTGACGGACCAGGCAGGATTCTATACGGCGGATCCCCGGATGAATCCCGATGCGCAGCTTGTCGAAGAAGTCACAAGCCGTGAAATCGCGCCCGAAATCTGGCAAGCCGCAGGCACAAGCATTCCCGGACTGGGGACGGGGGGCATGACGACGAAATTGCAGGCCGCCGACCTTGCCCGACGGTCGGGCACATGCTGCGTCATTGCGGCGGGAAGGGAACCGAACGTTTTACTGCGGATTGCGGAAGGGGAGAAAGTCGGCACGCTTTTCAGCCCGATAGCCACATCCATTGAAAGCCGCAAACGCTACATCTTGTCCGCGCTTCAAGCTCCCGGTGAGTTGAGAGTGGACGACGGCGCCGTTCAGGCTCTCGGCCGGGGCGCAAGCCTGCTGCCCGTGGGTCTGACGGGCGTGAGCGGGACATTCGACCGCGGGGATACCGTGCGCGTTCTCCGGCCGGACGGTGCAGAAATAGCCCGCGGAATCGTCAATTACGACAGCCACGACCTTGCTCTCATTGTTCGCCGGCCGTCGGACGAAATCGAGTCGATCCTCGGCTATCGTTTCGGCGATGAAGTGATTCATCGCAACGACCTGGTATTGCTTTAAGCGCCGCGCAAAACGGATGCGCCGCTGCGGCGCTCGGAAATCGGCCTGCCGTGGAGGAGTTTATGCTGATCGAAATAGGGCAAAAAGTCCGCGCCGCATCACGTTTGATGGCCAACGCCTCGACCGATGCCAAAAATCGTTCGCTGCAAATTCTGGCCTCCCTGTTGGAACAGTCCCGCGAGGCGGTCCAAAAGGCCAACGGGGAAGATATGCAGGCCGCCCGGGCTTCCGGAATGAGTGACGCCCTGCTGGACCGGTTGCTGCTGGATGAGAAACGCCTCGACGGATTGTCCGGGGATTTGCGTTCCCTTGCAGAATTGCCCGATCCGATCGGCGAGCGTTTCGATGAAAAAATCCTGCCCAACGGTCTCAGGCTCCGGAAGCAGCGGGTTCCGCTCGGGGTGATCGGCGTCCTCTATGAGGCCAGGCCCAATGTTACCATTGATGTGGTCGGGTTGGCCGTAAAGACCGGCAATGCGGCCATCCTGCGCGGTGGGAAGGAAACAATCAATTCCAACCGCGCGCTCGTGCAATTAGCAAGGGATGCGCTGGCACAGTGCGGCTTGTCCGCGGAGGCCGTTCAATTCATAGACAGCCCGGACCGAAAATATGTCCGGGAGTTGCTTAAATTGCACCAGTTTGTGGACATCATCATTCCCAGGGGAGGCGAAGAGCTGCATCGCTTCTGCCGGGAAAACAGCCAAATTCCGGTCATCACCGGAGGGGTAGGCATCTGCCATATTTTTCTGGACGAATCGGCCGATATCGAAAAATCCCTGCCTGTTATTTACAATGCCAAAACACAGCGTCCCGCCGTCTGTAATGCTCTGGATACGGTGCTCGTGCATCGGGCGATCGCGGCGGCGGTTCTGCCGCGTATTGTGGCGCGCCTGGCCCCGGCAGGGGTGACGTTCCGGGCGCATGCTTCGGCGCTTCCGTTTCTGACGGATAAAAACCTTCCGGAGGGATCGCGGATCCTTCCGGCGGCGCCGGAGGATTTTGATAAGGAATGGATGTCCTTGGTTCTTAGCCTGAAAGTCGTTGACGGAATCGATGAAGCTATTTCGCATACCAATCTGCACAGCAGGGGGCATTCCGATTCGATATTGACGGAGAACAAGGAAAATGCGGCCCGCTGGATCAACGAAGTGGATTCCGCCGCCGTCTATGTAAATGCTTCCACCCGTTTTACCGACGGCGGGCAGTTCGGGCTGGGAGCCGAAGTGGCCATTTCAACCCAGCGTCTGCATGCGCGCGGCCCGATGGGGCTGCGCGAACTGACCAGCTACAAATGGGTCGTAGAAGGCGACTATCACGTGCGGGGATAAATTTGCGCTTCCATGAACGGCAAAGGCGTCGTCCCTTGAATTTATAATTTTGAATGGGCAGGGGTCCATTGATTAAAATGGATTAACCGTGTTTTGGATCGGCGACGACAGACAGGCCGATCGCGTTATCGGACGCAGGAATTATTCCGGGGGGTATTATGGCAAAGCTTGCGATTCAGGATCTGGACCTGAAAACGAAACGGGTTTTTATGCGCGTCGATTTCAATGTCCCTCTAAGGGATTCCAAGGTCGCCGAAGATCTCCGCATTCGCGAGGCGCTTCCAACGATCCGTTATGCCCTGGAAAAAGGCGCCGTTCTGGTTCTGGCTTCGCATCTGGGGCGGCCGAAGGGCAAGCGCAAGCCCGAATATTCTCTTGCTCCGGCTGCTGTCCGGTTGTCGGAGCTTCTCGAAAAAAAAGTACGGTTCGTATCCGATTGTATCGGTCCCGAAGTGGAGGACGCGATAAAGGAACTAAAACCCGGAGAAGCGATGTTGCTCGAAAATCTTCGATTTCATCCGGAGGAAGAGGCCAACGATCCGGGATTTGCCGAAAAGCTGGCGGCGGGAGCTTCTGTCTATATCAATGACGCTTTCGGGAGCGCCCACCGCGCTCACGCTTCCACCGAAGGGATCACACGCTTTGTAGAGAAAGCGGCGGCGGGATTCCTGATGGAGAAGGAGCTGCGCTATCTCGGCGAAGCTCTGGAATCCCCGCGCCGGCCGTTTGTCGCCATTCTGGGCGGGGCCAAGATTTCCGATAAAATAGAAGTCATCGACAACCTGCTGGGGAAAGTGGATCGTCTTCTGATCGGCGGCGCCATGATGTTCACCTTTCTGAAGAGCGAGGGAAAGAGCATCGGGAAATCCTTGTGCGAGGAAGACAAACTTGATCTTGCCCGCCGGCTCCTGCAAAGGGCCGAATCCGCCGGCGGGACCGAGCCCCGTATCCTGCTCCCGGTGGACGCCGTTGTCAGTTCCGCCGTCGAAGCGGAAGCATCCGCGCATGTGGTGCCCGCGGATCGAATACCCGAAGAGGAGATGGGGCTGGATATAGGGCCGGAAACATCGGCGGCCTATTCAGCCATCATTCGACCGGCCGGAACCGTTGTTTGGAATGGGCCGATGGGCGTGTTTGAAAGGGACGCATTCGCTTCCGGGACCATGCAGGTGGCCAGGGCCATAGCGGATTCGGAGTCCATATCCGTGATAGGCGGAGGAGATTCCGCTGCTGCGGTAGCCAAGGCGGGGGTGGCCGACAAAATCACCCATATCTCCACCGGCGGCGGCGCGGCTTTGGAATTCCTCGCGGGGAAAACGCTCCCCGGGGTTGCGGCGCTTCACGACAAATGACAGGAGTTATATCGAAGCGTTCATCCCATCGAAAGAAACTTTCACAGTCACATGCAAGCGAGGCGGTCATGAGAACTCCCGTGATAGCGGGTAACTGGAAGATGCATAAAACCACAAAAGAAGCTCGTGCTCTGGCGGGCGCTATAAAGGAAGGAGTGGACGCCGGGCTTCAGCGCCAGGTTGTTCTGGCGCCCCCATTCACCTCCTTGGCCGCGGTAGCCTCCGTCCTGAGGGGCACGCCGTTGATTCTCGCCGCACAGAATGTGCATTGGGAGGCCCAGGGCGCTTTTACAGGAGAAATCAGCATACCGATGCTGGAGGATATCGGTTGTGGGATGGCCATTATCGGGCATTCCGAGCGGCGGCAATATTTCGGAGAAACCGACGAAACCGTCCAAAAGCGGATCCGCGCCGTATTGAAATCCACTCTGCAATCGATCCTGTGCATCGGAGAAACCCTCGAAGAGCGCGAAGCGGGTCGGCATCATAGCAAAGTGGCGCAACAACTTGCAGGCGCACTGGACGGCTTGACACCGCCGAGCCTCTTGCGTATTATTCTCGCCTACGAGCCGGTTTGGGCGATTGGAACCGGCCGTACAGCGTCGCCCGAAGCGGCTCAAGCCATGCATGGATACATCCGAAATTGGCTTGTCGAGAAATTCGGGGAGAGCGCGCGGGAAGTGCGGATTTTGTACGGCGGCAGCGTCAAACCCGAAAACGTTGACGCCTTGATGCAGCAGCCGGATATCGACGGCGCATTGGTGGGCGGGGCATGCCTTGAAGCGGCCAGTTTCCTGCGCATCATACATTATCAATAGCCGGGCCGGCGGAGAGTAAAGGTTACCGAGATGCTTCTCTATTACACGATAGCAACGCTGCACATCCTCGTGAGCGTCATTCTGGTTTTGGTTGTGCTCTTGCAATCAAGCAAGGGAGCCGATCTTGCCGGGGCATTCGGAGGAGGCGCCACTCAGACTGCTTTCGGCAGCCGAGGCCCGGCTTCGTTTTTATCGAAAATAACCACGATAGCCGCCATTGTTTTCATGCTAACCAGCATATCGCTTTCAATGATCGTCGTGAACAAGCCCGAAGCCAAATCCGTTCTGGAGACGGATGAACAGAAGGCCGCCGAGCAGGCAGCGGAGGAGCCTGCTCAAACAGAACCCGAAACTCAGGCTCTTCCCGCCGAAACCCGGGAAGAAATCAACCGGCAATTGGAAGAACTGCAGAAAGCCAGACAGAATCAACAGGCCGCGCCGGATTCCGGCCCGGCGGAATCCGAACCGCCTGCCGAATAATTGCTTGGGGATTCATGCCCCGGCGAAAGGATTCCCGGTTCGCGATACATCGATCCGCGCGCCCTGCGAAGTGCCGAAGTGGTGGAACTGGCAGACACGCCATCTTGAGGGGGTGGTGGGGAAACCCGTGGGGGTTCGAGTCCCCCCTTCGGCATCACGCCTCACCAGCCTGTTTCCGAAACATGGGCGGCGCTTTCGGACCGACCGCACTGTTCCCCATGGGCTTGAACCCATGAACTTCTTTATCGAAAATCCTAAAACATAATCGATCAAACGGATCCGCAGGGCTTCTTTATTCATTTCTTGGGAAAAATCGGACAGGCTCCTATCCCTGCGGCGGACAGCCGGAAAGAAAGACCCCGCTGCCGGCGGCCCGGGAATTGACGCGGGTATTTTATAATTCTGAAGATTGCATTAAGATCTGTTTGTGGTTTCGTTGTCGATGCAAGGCGAAGAAGCGGGTGAGACGATGTGTTCAGAACAATCCAATCGGCTTCTGGATTTGAATATTGCACTGGAACACGTGGGCGGGGACCGAGAGCTGCTTGCGGAGCTTTCCACAATGTTTCTGCAGGACTACCCGCGTTTGCTGGCGGAGGCAAAAAAGTCCATTCTTGACGGCAATGGCCCACAACTCCAAATTGCAGCTCATACTCTGAAGGGCCGCCTGGCGTTTTTCGGAATCCATCAAGCGTACCGGACTGCGTTGGACCTTGAAACGGCGGCTCGAATGAATGATTTTGCCCGGGCCCGTATTCTATTGGAAGAATTTGAGAGCGAAATGGAGTCGGCTTTGCCCGAGTTCGGATTTTTATCCGGGGGACTGAATGCATGAATCCCTCGGCCCGAGACGTTGAGGTTTTTTGCCGCGCCCCTGGAGATTTTTCAAGCATCGGATTCAAGAGGGCGCTCGGACAAGCTCCCGGGTCCCGCCGATTCGGATGGCTGTCGCGGGCGGCCGCATGGAGGCGTAGGGATGGTTAAATTTTCCAGGATTTCCGGGCCCTTCAGGCGGTGGTTCCCTTTTTCCGCTCTCCCGGAGGAATCTTCCCATACTCCCATTCCCAGATTTTGCCGCATTTACTGCGCGCTGGCCCTGGGCGCAGCCCTGCTGATTCTTATTTGCGTCTATCTGAATTCATGGCTGTGGAACGATATTGAATTTCTGCGCTCCGAACCGTTCCGCAAGGGAATCACGTCGGCGGTTCCGCTGGACCGGTTCAATCTGATTCTGAATTGGCTGGGATTGGGAATGCTCGCAGGCGCCATATTTTACGGCTTTAAAATCGCGCGGCAGGCAAACCTGGAAGCCGTTAGAAACACGAAAATCCTCCAGGAAGCAAGACAGCGTACGATGGAGATCGCGGCGCTTTATGATACTTCCCAGGATATTTCGGCCCAGCACGATTTATCGGCCCTGCTTCGCACAATCGCGGAAAGGGCAAAAAAGCTGCTTGCAACAGCGGGGTGCGCTATTTTCCTCTACGACCCGGAGCGCCAAGATTTCGAGATTATGGTGGAAGTGGGAGTAGGAATGCCCATCGGCGCTCATCTTTCCCGCCACGAAGGGCTTGCGGGCCGGGTGGCGGATACCATGGAGTATCTTATAGTAAACGACTATGCGACCTGGCCTTATCGTTCGCAGGTTTTAAAACAGCTGCCGATATCGGCGGCGCTCTGCGTGCCGATGGCGCGCGGAGGAACACTGATAGGCGTGCTCGGCGTGCACGAGGTCGGAGGTACGCAACGCACTTTCACCGAAGCCGAGGCGCGGTTGTTATCCCTCTTTGGAGGCAACGCCGCATGCGCCGTTTATAACGCGCGATTAATGGAGGCGCTGCGGAATTCCGAGAAAAGGTTTCGCATAGCGGCGGAATGCGCCAGCGATATCGTCTACGATTGGAATTTGGTGGAAGACAAAGTGAAGTATTTCGGGGAGCTCTTCGAAAAAAGCCTGGCGAGAAAGAAGCTTGCAGCCAGATCGCGGCAGGCGTATTGGGAAATGATCCATCCTGACGACCGGCCCCGCGTGCAGGAATCCCTGAAAAAGCATTTAGAGGCAAACGCGGATTTCTCGGAAGAGTATCGGATTTCAAACGGCAAAGGCGCCTACGTCGTCGTTGTAGACCGAGCAACGGCGATACGGGACAAAACGGGCAGGCCGGTTCGATTGATCGGGGCCGTCAGCGATATTACCGAACGCAAGCATGCAGAACAGATGAAATCCGATTTCGTTTCCTTTGTGACGCATCAGCTGCGCACGCCGCTTTCAGGTGTGAAATGGATGCTTGAGCTGGCGGAGGATTCGCTGAACAATCCCAAAGAATTGCGGTCTTATATCCGGGACGCCCGAATCTCCACAGACCGACTGATCGGTTTGGTGAAGGACCTTTTGGATATCTCCCGCCTGGAACGCGGCAAATTGCAGATGTCTTGCCAGCGTATTTGTTTGGCCGACCTCACCAACAGCGTGATCAGTGAAATAAACCCGCTTTTGTCGGAGAAGGAACAAACGCTTTCCGTAAAAGTCGGCGACGGCTTGCCCGAGGCTTGCGCGGATGCTCAGCTGCTCCGGCAGTTGATTCTCAACCTTGTTTCCAATGCCGTAAAATACACTCCCGCGAAAGGGAAAATTGAGATTGAAATAACGCGCGACGGAAACCGGCTTCGCTGGGCCGTCAGAGACAACGGGATCGGCATTCCCAGTTGCGATTTGGGAAGGCTGTTTGAAAAATTCTATCGCGCAGGAAACGTCCTGAGCGTTGAAACCGAAGGAACCGGCCTGGGACTTTATTTGTCGCGGCTGATTGTGGAAAAATTCGGGGGCAGAATCTGGTGTGATTCCTCGGAGGGGATCGGATCCACATTCCTGTTTGAGCTTCCGCTTGATGTCGGGGAGGGTTTGAATGAAGGATGCGCGGATTCTTGTAATTGAAGACGACCCGTTCATGCGAAGAGCCTGCGAAATGGGGCTGAAGAAGAAAGGATTCAAGGTCCTTACGGCCGTTGACGGGGAAGATGGGCTGCGGCAGGCCCGCGCCGGGACGCCGCATCTAATCCTGCTGGATCTTCTAATGCCCAAGCTTTCCGGAATCGAAACCCTCGAAGCGCTCAAGAAAGACGACAGGACGCGCAATATTCCGGTTGTAATCCTATCGAATTCCCCGGTGGAAACGGACATGCAGAAAGCCCAATCCGCGGGGGCCGTCGGATATCTGGTCAAGGCATCTCTGTCTCTTCAGGAATTGTCGGATCGGGTGGCGGCGTATCTTGAGCAAACAGAGCAAACTGAATCCATCGGAAAAGAATGACGATGCCTAATGCGCAGAGCGGGAATCACTCCGGCGGCATTGGGGCCGCCCGGATATTTTCCAGCCGCGCTTTTCATTTCGCCTCCATAACAGTTCTTTCGGGGATGCTGCTGTTTTTCAACCTCCACGAGGGAGGGTTGGCCGGGTACGATGACGCGCTTTATGCGCACGAGAGCCGGCAGATGCTGTCCACCGGCGACTGGTGGAACATCCGCTACAACGGCAATCTAAACTTCGAATATCCCCCGATGTTCCTCTGGCTGGCGGCTCTTTCTATGTCCCTGTGGGGAATTACGGATTTCGCGGCCAAGTTTCCTTCCGCCGTGGCGGGACTCCTGACCATCCTGGCGGTGTTCTTCCTGGGGCGGAAGCTCCGAAAAGGCTTGTTTTTTGCGGCATGCGCGGCATGGATCCTGATGCTCTCGCAATATTTTCTGAAGTACTCCATGCATGCGATGACGGACGCGCCGTATACGTTCTTCTTTACAGCG
>Ga0307422_1001843_pt1 | contig 10841 bp, 8 predicted proteins | sample SalMarWE160290MG_FD_202153 | JGI IMG/M metagenome (GOLD analysis project Ga0307422, IMG submission 202153) | Salt marsh sediment microbial communities from the Plum Island Ecosystem LTER, Massachusetts, United States - WE1602-90 | ecosystem: Environmental > Aquatic > Marine > Intertidal zone >...
TGAGTTCTTCTATTCCTGTATTTTCCTGGTCTTTCTTGCTAAAGTTACCGTAATCAACAATATGCCACCAGTAACTCTTTCGGGTTCTTGCACTTAAATTGCGCAGAACAGCCTCTTGTTCAAATCTTTTTTTAAATTTGTCATAATAAGATAATTAATAGATTAAATGCCTCAAAGATACTGGTTTTCGGTGGCTTGAAAAACCACCGAACGCCAGTGAGGTTAAGTTCAATCGAATAGCCCGCCCCGCTAGCAAACACTAGCAGGGAGAGGCTTTCACACCACCCAGCGTACGGACCTCGTACTGGGCGGTTCGCTAAATTGTGGGGAAATGGATTGAACCCGCCCCTTTAATCGAGGGAAGCCCAATCTTTGAGTAAATTTCGAGTAGAGAAACATAACCGCGCATTTTCAACCTTTCAATTGTAATTGTAGTGCCAAGAATCGGGCTTTGGGCAATTGCCCATCCTCCCATCCGTGACCGGCTCCATGCATAAGCTTGCCCCTGTTCAACCCCTAAACGAATCAGGTTTTTCCTTTTCCGTTCAGGCTTCTTCCAATGGTGCCAAATGCAATAGCGGAGGCGGTTTCGCAACCACCCATCCAATTCGGTGAGCTTGTTTTGAATGCTAGCCATACGGAAAGCATTCACCCATCCTCGTTGAACCTCGTTGAGCTTTTCGATACGTTCGTCAAAACTCATTGGCGTGGTTTTCCGGGTAATGGTTTTGAGCTTTTGCTTAAGCTTTTTCCAACTCTTTTCGGATACTACCAGTTGATACTTGCCACGTTCGCCTTTCACATAGGTAGGCACAAACCCAAACCCCAGACAGGTAAAATGTACAGGTCGGCGGATGCCGCTTTTCTCCCGGTTGATTGATAACTTTAGTTTCTGTTTCAGAAACTTGTAAATATTGTTGCCAACTTTCCGGGCTGATGCTTTTGACTTCATGTAAATACTAAAATCGTCGGCATAGCGGACAAACCGCAAGCCCTGCCTTTCCAATTCCCTGTCCAGTTCGTGCAACATAATGTTGGACAATAACGGGCTGAGCGGACTGCCCTGTGGTACGCCTTTCCGCCGTTTGACCAGTTTCCCTTCAATTTGAATCGGGGAACGCAGCCATTTGCGTATCAGGCGCATGGTTTCGCGGCATTTGATTTTGCGGTAAAGCAGTTGCAGCAGATAGCAATGGTCAACTTCATCGAAAAAGGTTTTTAAGTCGATATCTACGATATACTGAAACCCTTCGTTGATGTATCCCTGTGCTTTCAAAACTGCCTGTTGTACGTTCTTGTTTGGACGGAAACCAAAACTGGAATCCGAAAACTCATACTCGAAACGTGCATTGATTATCTGTAAAACCGCTTGTTGAAGTAACCGGTCGGTTACCGTGGGAATACCCAGTAATCTGGTTTTCCCTTCTCCTTTCGAAATCTCTACCCCTAAAATGGGTTGTGGCAAATACTTCCCGTTGCGAACTTTCGCTGTCAGTTCTTCTTTGTCAATTGATAAAAGTTCCGACAGTTTAGTTACAGGCATATGGTCAACCCCAGCCGAACCGTGGTTCTTCCGGACTTTGTACATGGCCTGTAACAGGTTCTTACGTGTTAAAATCTGCTCAATCATTTTAGTTTCAATTCTTTGTTTCCCTGTTCCGCTTAACGTAAGGCTAGATTCTGCTCGCACAGAAAGCTTCCTCACAGCATTTGGAACAACTTAACGTTCAACCCTTCAGTTTATCTGTGAGACCTCTACCGTTTATGATAGCTCGTTTCTTAAACCTACTATGGCCTCTGCTGACTCCCTGGCGATCCGCCAGCTGGCGGATGTCAGGGCCTCCCCAGGTAAGAGCATCTTCCTTCCGTCTATTCCTGTCGCATCTACATATTTGCCATTTAGAATTCTTTCGGGCTTTACAATGATGTGCTTGCTTACCCAAACAAATATGCCTCATATGCGCCGAACTGGTGATACTAAAAAAAACGCCAGCCCTTCCTGTTCGTCAGTACAGACTTTTGCCGTTTGGCTTCCTTCACTGCATACCTTACGGTACACCAGCTTGCCACTTGCTAACGGTTCGGGGCGTTACCCCCGCCCGCAAGGGACTTACACCCTCTGGAATAATTTCATGCATCACTTATGTTAATCCTCCCCGAAAATTTGTATTTTACGAATTTATTCAGAGCTTTCACAAAAGTGTGCACATGCTCATGCTGGGCACACACAAGGTGCAAATTTCATAGCGGTGTTGGTGGTGTGCGGTCTGCGGATTCTCGCAAGACCGTCATGTCCTACAGGACACAGACGCTCTCCGAAATCCGCTACGCAACTTGCACCAACCGTCAGACTGTCTAAAAACCTAACTGTATTTTGTTAAAAACTAAAGCACTTATCAACACCCCTGAAAAAGAAACATTTGTACCTTCAGGCATGAAGTTTATACAAGGACAAAACAGAGACCAAACCTACCTTTTTCCGGTTTCGCTAAACGATGCTGTTGACCCTGAAAACGAAGTTCGCTTAATTGATGTTTTTGTGGATAGCCTGAAGCTGGATGAGTTTGGATTTAAAACCGAATTTATTGAAAACGGGAGACCTGCTTACCACCCCGCCGATTTATTGAAGCTTTTCATTTATGGATATTTGAACCAGGTACGTTCATCCCGAAAACTGGAAAAAGAATGCAAACGAAACATTGAAGTAATATGGCTGCTAAAAAGCCTCCAGCCCGACCATAATACAATTTCCAACTTCAGACGGGATAATCCCAAAGCCATAAAAAAGGTATTCCGTGAAACAGTGAAGATTGCAAAGCACTTTAACCTGATTGGTGGTACTCTGATTGCCGGTGACAGCACAAAACTTCGTGCACAAAACAGTAAGAAAAATAACTTTAATCAAAAGAAGATAGACCGTCACCTGGAATACATCGACAATAAACTTGCTGAATACGAAAAGGCTTTGGCAGAGAACGATGGAGACAAAGAGGAAATTAAAAAAGAGATTACCAAACAAAAACAGCGAAAAGAGGGCTACAAGAAGTTGGAACAACAACTAAAGGAATCGGGACAAAGGCAAATCTCCACCTCCGACCCCGACAGTCGACACCAGATAACCCGCAACAATATTACCGAAGTATCTTACTCTGCACAAACTACCGTAGATGCTAAAAACAATATCCCGATTGATTATAAAATAACAAATGCCAATGATAAAAAGGCGATGGGGAACATGCTGCGCAGGGCTAAAACAATATTACAACACAATAACTTCACAGCACTTTACGATAAAGGTTATCATACGGGCAGAGAACTTGCAATTGTCGACCAGCTTAATATAAACACACTGGTTGCAATTCCTCCTTTTTCAGGAGCTTCTCATGCGCCTGACTTTAATTACGATGTAGAAAATTTTGACTATAACCCGGAAACCGACACCTACACTTGTCCACAAGGAAATACACTGAGAACCACAGGTTACTGGCATATTGCTAAAAACCCCAACGGGGAGATAGCTTATCGGTTCAGAAACTATACCACTCCCAAATGCAAAAGATGTGAGGTACGCCCCCTGTGCACAAAATCGGCAGCAAACGGAAAACAGGTTAGACGGAGCGAGTTTGCAACAAATATTGAAAACAACAAAAAGCGAATAGCAAACAGTGAAAAGCTATACAAAAGACGCCAGGCGATAGTTGAACATCCTTTTGGAACTATAAAACGACAATGGGGATTTAACTACATAATTACAAAAAAGGGGATGCAAAGTGCCAGTTCCGATTTTGGTTTTGCCATGGTGGCTTATAATTTGAAACGACTTGTAAATATTATTGGTTTAAAAGAACTGAAGCAATACATGGAAAGTATTGTGCAATTATTTTGGCTAAATATTGCCCTTTCAAAGCCAATTTTAAGCTGTTTCGTTATATTTAACCAACAATTAATTGAAGAAACCAAAATTGCACTTTTAAACCTAAATATTGTAAAACAAAAATATATAATCGCAAACCAATGGAGTTTTTAGACAGACTGCCGTTATGCACAAGGCGAAGAAAGAGCAGTATTGCTCATTAAGAAAATATAATTTGGATTAAAAAGTAATGATATGATTGAATTTCCTAAAAGAACTATTCAGCACAAGAATGAATATGAATCAATGGCTATCCTTTTATATCATCTGAAAAAGAAAGGGATAATAAGGAGTTTTAGAGAATCTGATTATGGTATCGACTTAGAATATGAATTCGTAAATGGTAATGCTGTAATTGGTAAGTCAATTAAGATTCAATTAAAATCATCAGACAATTTAAAAATAGGTAAGAATGGCATTCCCAAAATATATAATATTAAACAAAGTACTTTAAATTATTGGGCTGAGATTAGTTATAGAACAAATGTAATTTTAGTTGCAGTGGACCTTTCTAACGAGAGTATTTATTGTTCAACCCCATTATTTTGGAAGATTATAAAAAAAATTGACCAAACGCAAAGTGATAAAAACATAACTTTAATTGGAGGTAAGGAAATTACGAATGAAATAACATGTGCATTAATTGATTCTTTTGCACTTGCACCCGTCGCCCATGAAATCATTTTAAATCAAAAAATAGCGTTACAATATTTAGAAGAAATTCTTCAATTTTGTTACGAAGTCACTTTTCATGACCAGTTTCTGGAAATAGATGACACATCGACTTTAAAAAACATATTGGATATTTGTTCTGTACTATTATGGAATGTTGATATTGATTCATCTTTTAAAAGATTTAAGGGAGCAAGCAAATGGAATAAGATTTCATTTTTTTATGAAAACTCAAAAGATGGCACATTGAAATATTGTTATTTATACAAGCCACTTGAAATTGTAATTAGTTTGCTTCTAAAAAAATTAATAGAATTAAGAAAATTGGTATTAGAATCATTTATTTATTGGATTGTAAATGACAAGGACTATTTAGAAATGATTTATCGGCATGATATTGAAAAAATATATGATAAAAGTTTAAAGAAGATTTTAGTAAAGCACGGCTCTGAAAAAAGTAACTATTTAAGAAGTTATTCAGATGCTACAAATTATTTTGATAAAGAGATTGAAAAATATAATAAAAAGTAAAACATTCATTGTATCATAATAACCACATTTATATATGTTGTCTAACTAAAAACTTAAAATCATGAAAAAAATATTCATAACCTTTTTGACTTTCCTATTAATTTCTTCTTGTATGACTTACAAAGTATTTATTCCTGTTCAAGCAAAAAACAATATTCCAGATGGTACGCAGGATATTATTTTAACAGAAAAAATTGATACAGTTAAGGAAGCTTTTAAAAATAAAGGAATAATGTTAAAATCTATGGAAGGAGGTTTTGAAACTGAAGAACTGTTACTTGATGAAGGGACTCGTGCAATGTATAAAGTTCATGAATTTGATGACCAAGTCAGAATTACAGCATTTTGGGGAATAACATCAAAAGTCAAAAGTCAAATGGTAATTTGGGCTGGATACGCTATGTCTAGTGCCTACGATGTCCATTCATGGGATAAAGTAATTTATGACAAAAATGCAGCTAGACCCAAAAGAGTTTTTGACTATGCAATACAAATATTAGAATCGAATAATTTAAAATATACCCTGCGATAAATTCATAATATCAGAAATTTTGAAATTAATTATTGGAGGCTTAGTAAATTATCCTTGCGACAGAATTTATAAATCTAAAAAGAAAGGAGAATAAAAATGTCAATTAAAATGACTCCGGAAGAATATTATGAAGCTTTTGCCTTAGGCAACTACAATGATTTTATTGAAAATCGTTCAAGTGTTATGAAGGCTTTTAATTCTTCCGTTGCTGCTTCACATTTAGCAGACTGCTACTATAATTATAACAAAATAAATAATTCTGGATTAGTCAATAAATACAATAGCTTAACAGATTTTATAAAATTTATTAATCAAGAAACTAATAATTATTTTAAAGATATCCGCAGTATTTCTAATGCATATAAACATCTATACACTGGACTAAATAAAGACCTTGCAAATTATTCTTCAATATCGTCAGCCGGAACAATTGAGGCAATTGTATTTCAAGACGAAGAAATAAATCAGATATCAGAAGAACCTTTAAATGAAAATTCACCTGATTTAATAGTGGTTTATACAATAAAAACCGGTGATACAATTCAATTTGAAAAAGCAATTAAAGCAGTTATTGATTTTTGGGAGAATATGATTTACAAAATGTAAAAAATGAATAGAACGCCCAGTGCATAATCGAATAGCCCGCCCCGCTAGCAAACACTAGCAGGGAGAGGCTTTCACACCACCCAGCGTACGGACCTCGTACTGGGCGGTTCGCTAAATTGTGGGGAAATGGATTGAACCCGCCCCTTTAATCGAGGGAAGCCCAATCTTTGAGTAAATTTCGAGTAGAGAAACATAACCGCGCATTTTCAACCTTTCAATTGTAATTGTAGTGCCAAGAATCGGGCTTTGGGCAATTGCCCATCCTCCCATCCGTGACCGGCTCCATGCATAAGCTTGCCCCTGTTCAACCCCTAAACGAATCAGGTTTTTCCTTTTCCGTTCAGGCTTCTTCCAATGGTGCCAAATGCAATAGCGGAGGCGGTTTCGCAACCACCCATCCAATTCGGTGAGCTTGTTTTGAATGCTAGCCATACGGAAAGCATTCACCCATCCTCGTTGAACCTCGTTGAGCTTTTCGATACGTTCGTCAAAACTCATTGGCGTGGTTTTCCGGGTAATGGTTTTGAGCTTTTGCTTAAGCTTTTTCCAACTCTTTTCGGATACTACCAGTTGATACTTGCCACGTTCGCCTTTCACATAGGTAGGCACAAACCCAAACCCCAGACAGGTAAAATGTACAGGTCGGCGGATGCCGCTTTTCTCCCGGTTGATTGATAACTTTAGTTTCTGTTTCAGAAACTTGTAAATATTGTTGCCAACTTTCCGGGCTGATGCTTTTGACTTCATGTAAATACTAAAATCGTCGGCATAGCGGACAAACCGCAAGCCCTGCCTTTCCAATTCCCTGTCCAGTTCGTGCAACATAATGTTGGACAATAACGGGCTGAGCGGACTGCCCTGTGGTACGCCTTTCCGCCGTTTGACCAGTTTCCCTTCAATTTGAATCGGGGAACGCAGCCATTTGCGTATCAGGCGCATGGTTTCGCGGCATTTGATTTTGCGGTAAAGCAGTTGCAGCAGATAGCAATGGTCAACTTCATCGAAAAAGGTTTTTAAGTCGATATCTACGATATACTGAAACCCTTCGTTGATGTATCCCTGTGCTTTCAAAACTGCCTGTTGTACGTTCTTGTTTGGACGGAAACCAAAACTGGAATCCGAAAACTCATACTCGAAACGTGCATTGATTATCTGTAAAACCGCTTGTTGAAGTAACCGGTCGGTTACCGTGGGAATACCCAGTAATCTGGTTTTCCCTTCTCCTTTCGAAATCTCTACCCCTAAAATGGGTTGTGGCAAATACTTCCCGTTGCGAACTTTCGCTGTCAGTTCTTCTTTGTCAATTGATAAAAGTTCCGACAGTTTAGTTACAGGCATATGGTCAACCCCAGCCGAACCGTGGTTCTTCCGGACTTTGTACATGGCCTGTAACAGGTTCTTACGTGTTAAAATCTGCTCAATCATTTTAGTTTCAATTCTTTGTTTCCCTGTTCCGCTTAACGTAAGGCTAGATTCTGCTCGCACAGAAAGCTTCCTCACAGCATTTGGAACAACTTAACGTTCAACCCTTCAGTTTATCTGTGAGACCTCTACCGTTTATGATAGCTCGTTTCTTAAACCTACTATGGCCTCTGCTGACTCCCTGGCGATCCGCCAGCTGGCGGATGTCAGGGCCTCCCCAGGTAAGAGCATCTTCCTTCCGTCTATTCCTGTCGCATCTACATATTTGCCATTTAGAATTCTTTCGGGCTTTACAATGATGTGCTTGCTTACCCAAACAAATATGCCTCATATGCGCCGAACTGGTGATACTAAAAAAAACGCCAGCCCTTCCTGTTCGTCAGTACAGACTTTTGCCGTTTGGCTTCCTTCACTGCATACCTTACGGTACACCAGCTTGCCACTTGCTAACGGTTCGGGGCGTTACCCCCGCCCGCAAGGGACTTACACCCTCTGGAATAATTTCATGCATCACTTATGTTAATCCTCCCCGAAAATTTGTATTTTACGAATTTATTCAGAGCTTTCACAAAAGTGTGCACATGCTCATGCTGGGCACACACAGCCGGTCATAAAACATTGCGCGGATAGTGCTAAAATTTGAACAACGCAAGATTTAATCAACGACAGCAACAGCCTGATAAGGAGGTGCTTCTATATGCGCAACGTTTCATACCGGCAAACCGTTGCCGTTCATTGTAAGGGCGGAACCTACACTAATAACATTCATTTTATTTATCTTTGAAAAGTACATTCAAAAACCTTAATATGCCAGAGAATCAAAACATAGAGTGGAAAGAAACATGGAGAGATGAATATTTAAAATGGATTTGTGGGTTTGCAAATGCGAATGGAGGGAAAATATTGATTGGAAAAAATGACTCTGGCAATGTTGTTGGGCTTAAAGATTCAAAAAAGTTACTTGAAGATATCCCCAATAAAGTCAGAGATATTTTAGGAATCATTGTCGATGTTAATTTACATGAAACTAAAATTGGTGAGTACATTGAGATTGAAATAGAAGCTTATCCTTATCCAGTAAATTACAAAGGTCAATATCACTATAGAAGTGGCAGCACCAAACAAGAACTGAAAGGGGCAGCTCTTGACAAATTTATGCTTCAAAAGAAGGGCAAACGCTGGGATGGTGTTCCGGTTCCTAATATTAAAACAGACGACTTAAAAGCAGACACTTTTGATTTTTTCCGCAAAAAAGCTGTTAAAGCACAACGTATTGACGAAGATGTTCTGTCAGACACAAATGACAATTTAATTGAAAACCTGCAATTAAGGGAAAATGATTATTTGAAGAGAGCTGCAATACTCCTTTTTCACCCAAACCCGGAGAAATTTGTTACCGGAGCATATATCAAAATTGGGTTTTTCCTTTCTGATGAGAACTTAAAATTTCAGGATGAAATTCATGGAAACATATTTGAGCAAGTCGAAAAGACGATGGATTTGCTCTTTTCAAAATATATCAATTCTTCAATCAGTTATGAAGGATTAAATCGGGTAGAGAAATATGAATATCCGAAAGATGCAGTGCGTGAAGCCCTTCTTAATGCTGTAACGCATAAAGATTACTCAGAAGGTGTACCTGTACAGATAAGCGTTTACCAAGACAAGCTCATATTTTGGAACGAAGGAAAATTACCTGAAAACTGGACTATTGAAAAACTTTCAATCAAACATCCATCAAAACCATTTAATCCAGACATAGCAAACGCACTTTTCAGAAGTGGCTATATTGAATCTTGGGGACGAGGAACAATTAAAATGATTAATGAATGTGTTCAATTTGGCATCCCAAAACCAATTTATTTTTACGATATGTCAGGCTTTTGGGTTGAATTTCGAAAAGAAAATTTGAATCCCGAATACTTGATAACTTTAGGGTTAAATGAAAGACAAATAAAAGCAATCGAATATGTCAAAAGCAAAGGAAAAATAGCAAATAGTGATTACCAAGCTGTTTTTAATGTATCCCGAAATACGGCAAGCAGGGATTTAGCAGATTTGGTAGACAAAGATATATTAAAAGCATCCAGTTTTAAAGGTGCTGGTTCTTTTTACGAATTGCACCATTAATTGCACCAATTGCACCAAGGAAAGAAAAAGACCATCAATAAAAAAACAACGAAACGGCAACAGCAAAATATAATTAATTGCGGTCTCGGTGCGGATAATCAAGGTTTGCAGCCCGCATCAACACCGGTACTTTTCGACAGTAAGGTACCACGCATTCCGCAACTAATCATATTTGCAAACCGTTGTGCTTCATGCTGAGAAAAGACCCTGCGAGCAAAAAAACACAAACTGAATTGTTTGATTTATGTAACGAATTCGTTACCTTTGTATCATGAGAGAAATTGACATTACAGAAAAATGCTTGGCTTTCATAGATACTCAAGGACAAAGAGTCTCTGACAAATTCTTTCAATTAATTGAGATTATTGGAGAAGTAAAAATAGTTCATACGAATTTTGTTAAAAAGCTGACTAATTCAAGGTTTTATGAATTGAGGATTAAAGCTGGAAACGAATATCGAGTTTTGATATTTGCGATTGACCACCTGAATTTTTCTGAATGTACAAAGGCTGTTTGCTTGAATGGATTTATAAAAAAGTCGAATAAAGACTATGTTAAAGCAATTAAGGAAGCAGAGAAAGTTTTAGAGGAATATTTAAAAAATAAGGGATTATGAAAACAATGAAAGCAAAGGACTTATTAGCAGAACGCTATGGAAAAGAAGGTTCGGAAAGTAGAGAGAGATTTCGAGAAGAAGCATATTCCTACTATTTCGGAGAGATTATAAGAAATAGACGAAAAGAATTGCATATGAGTCAGGAGAAATTGGCTGAGGCGGTTGGAAAAAAGCGACCTTATATTTCTCGGATTGAAAATGGAGAAGATGTGAGGATTTCGAACTTATTATTAGTTGCAAACGCTTTAAATTTATCAATTCAATTAACACCCAGATAATAAAGCACGAAAGCAAAATCGAATAGCCCGCCCCGCTAGCAAACACTAGCAGGGAGAGGCTTTCACACCACCCAGCGTACGGACCTCGTACTGGGCGGTTCGCTAAATTGTGGGGAAATGGATTGAACCCGCCCCTTTAAT
>Ga0307422_1001845_pt1 | contig 10837 bp, 3 predicted proteins | sample SalMarWE160290MG_FD_202153 | JGI IMG/M metagenome (GOLD analysis project Ga0307422, IMG submission 202153) | Salt marsh sediment microbial communities from the Plum Island Ecosystem LTER, Massachusetts, United States - WE1602-90 | ecosystem: Environmental > Aquatic > Marine > Intertidal zone >...
CAGCCAGGCAGGTTATTGATTGGTTTTTTAAACCTCTTTTAAATTGAAAATATCATGACAAAAACAAATACTCTCCGGCACCTTATAAAGTGGCTTATACTTCTGATTATTCCATTATTCTTCAATCAAAATTTAAGCAGTCAGGATATTGACTCAATAGTAGACATTGTGGGTTGTTCCGGCACAAACAGGGGTAAGGTTACAGTAATGGTAACCGGCGGATCGCCCCGGTACAATTACTTTATACGGTCGGGAGGCATCCTGGGAACACCGCTCGCCTCCAAAGAATTCACCACCGATACCTTTGCCGTATTTCAAAACCTTAACCAGGGCACGTATGGTGTCATTGTTTATCATAACGATGCCGCTGCAGGAGCACCATGGGGTACATTTGTCGATGCTTTCGAATTTACCATCCAATACCTAGGTTTCGATCCGATTACAGTAGTAAAAGGACTGACTTGTTTCGATGGCAACGATGCCGAAATAAAAGCGAATCCAAAAGGCGGAATACCTCCCTATTCCTATGCATGGAGCAATGGCGATATTACACAGATTGCAACAGGTATTGGCCAGGGTATACATTCTGTTACTATTACCGACCAAAAGACATGTTGGGTCAAATCTACCATACTATTCTTCAAAAATTATTATCCCACTTATATTCCCGATGAGATCTTTGTAAGTTCCATAGCAACAGGAACATGCCAGGGATTTACAAATGGTACCATAACCGTAACCGGAAGTGGAGGAACAGGGGATCTGGATTATGCTATTGTCAGAGTGGCTACCTCCGACTCAACATTCCAGGCAACAAATGTGTTCACAAATCTGGCTGCCGGAACATACAGAGTTTATGTGATCGATAACAATGGATGTATTGCCCGTCAGGTACCGGATGCAATAGTGGCTGAATATCCAAATCCTGTAGCCAGTGCTTCAAGTAATAGTCCGGTTTGTGTAGGAAGTCCTTTAAATCTCTCCAGTTTACCCAATGGAATGACCTCCTATAGCTGGTCAGGTCCCAACGGTTATACAAGTAACCAACAAAATCCACAGGTATCACTTAATGCCACACCTGCTATGGCAGGCGTCTATACCGTTACGGTTACCGATGCCAACGGTTGTTCGAATACTGCCAATACCACTGTCGTTGTAAATGCACTACCTACACCTACTGCCAGCAATAATGGTCCTGTGTGCGAAGGACAACTATTACAGGTATCTGCTCTTCCTAATGCAATGACTTCCTATAGCTGGACAGGGCCTAACGGATTTACCAGCAACCAGCAAAATCCGGTGGTATCTCCTAATGCTACTATGGCCATGGCCGGAACCTATACCGTTACTGTGACCGATGGAAATTTATGTGTAAATTCTGCTTTTACAGTAGCTGTGGTCATACAAGCCCCTACAGCCGATGCTGGCTCTGATGCTTCTATTTGTGTCGGATCTACTCATACCCTGAACGGAACAGCAACTAATTACTCCAGTCTGCTATGGACATCCAGCGGTACGGGTTCATTTAATGATCCCAATATCGAAGATCCTATATACACACCAAGCGCCGCCGATATCACTGCCGGTTCCGTTGTTCTTACCTTCACTGCTTTCGGTAATGCACCCTGTGGTAATGCTGCCGATAACATGACTTTGACAATTATCCCGGCTCCCACAGCTGATGCTGGTCCTGATGCTTCTATTTGTGAAGGTTCGACACATACTCTGGACGGAACAGCAACTAATTACTCCAGCCTTTTATGGACATCCAGTGGAACGGGTTCATTTAATGATCCCAATATTGATGATCCAATTTACACTCCGAGTGCTGCCGATATTACAAGTGGATCCGTAATCCTTACCCTCACAGCTTTCGGTAATGCGCCCTGCGGTAACGCTGCGGATAATATGACTCTGACAATTATCCCGGCTCCTACGGCCAATGCGGGTCTCGATGCTTCTATTTGCGCCGGTTCAACCTATACCCTGAATGGAACAGCAACTAACTACTCCAGCCTGTTATGGACATCCAGCGGTACGGGTTTATTTAATGATCCCAATATTGAAGACCCGATATACACTCCAAGTGCTGCCGATATTGCCAGTGGGTCCGTCATTCTTACCCTCACAGCCTTCGGTAATGCCCCCTGCGTTAATGCTGCCGATAATATGACATTGACTATTAATTTACCTCCTTCTGCCAATGCAGGCCCTGATGCTTCTATTTGCGAAGGTTCGACATATACACTGGACGGAACAGCCACTAACTATTCCAGCCTCCTATGGACATCCAGTGGTACGGGATTATTCAACAATCCAAATATCGAAGACCCGATATACACTCCAAGTGCTGCCGATATCGCCGGTGGATCTGTCATCCTTACCCTCACAGCTTTCGGTAATGCACCCTGCAGTGATGCTTCAGACAACATGACCCTGACGATAATCCCGGCTCCCACAGCTAATGCGGGTCCCGATGCTTCTATTTGCGAAGGTTCAACGTATACCCTGGATGGAACAGCAACTAATTACTCCAGCCTGCTATGGACATCCAGCGGAACGGGATCATTTAATAATCCCGCCATTGAAGATCCTGTTTATACTCCGAGTGCTGCCGATATTACAGCAGGTTCTGTTGTCCTTACCCTCACAGCTTTCGGTAATGCCCCCTGTAGTAATGCAGCCGATAACATGACCCTGACGATAATCCCGGCTCCCACAGCTGATGCGGGTCCCGATGCTTCTATTTGTGAAGGCACGACACATACCCTGGACGGAACAGCAACTAACTACTCCAGCCTGCTATGGACATCCAGCGGTACAGGCTCCTTTAACAATCCTGTCATTGAAGATCCAATCTATACTCCAAGTGCTGCCGATATTGCCAGTGGGTCTGTCATTCTTACCCTTACGGCCTTCGGTAATGCATCCTGCAGTAATGCTTCAGACAACATGACCCTGACGATAATCCCGGCTCCCACAGCTGATGCTGGCCCCGATGCTTCAATTTGCGAAGGTTCGACACATACACTGAACGGAACAGCCACTAATTATTCCAGCCTGCTTTGGACAACGAGTGGTACAGGTTCATTTAACGATCCCAATATTGAAGACCCGATCTACACTCCAAGTGCTGCCGATATTACTGGTGGATCCGTAATCCTTACCCTCACAGCTTTCGGTAATGCCCCCTGTAGTAATGCTGCGGATAACATGACCCTGACGATAATCCCGGCGCCCACAGCCGATGCAGGCCCTGATGCTTCTACTTGCGAAGGTTCTACACATACCCTGGACGGAACTGCAACTAATTACTCCAGCCTGCTATGGACATCCAGCGGTACAGGTTCATTTAACAATCCTGCCATTGAAGATCCAATCTACACTCCAAGTGCTGCCGATATTACAAGTGGATCTGTCATCCTTACTCTCACAGCTTTTGGTAATGCACCCTGCAGTGATGCTTCAGACAACATGACCCTGACGATAATTCCGGCTCCCACAGCTAATGCTGGCCCCGATGCTTCTATTTGCGAAGGTTCTACACATACATTGGACGGAACAGCTACTAATTATTCCAGCCTGCTTTGGACTACGAGTGGTACAGGTTCATTTAACGATCCCAACATCGAGGATCCGATCTACACTCCAAGTGCTGCCGATATCACCAGTGGATCCGTAATCCTTACCCTCACAGCTTTTGGTAATGCACCCTGTGGTAATGCTGCAGATAACATGACCCTAACGATAATCCATGCGCCCACAGCCGATGCAGGCCCTGATGCTTCTACTTGCGAAGGTTCTACACATACCCTGGACGGAACTGCAACTAATTACTCCAGCCTGCTATGGACAACCAGTGGTACAGGTTCATTTAACAATCCTGCCATTGAAGATCCAATCTACACTCCAAGTGCTGCTGATATTGCCGGTGGATCTGTCATCCTTACCCTCACAGCTTTTGGTAATGCACCCTGCAGTGATGCTTCAGACAACATGACCCTGACTATTATCCCGGCCCCTACCGCCGATGCCGGCCCCGATGATATAATATGTGAAGGTTCGACATATACCCTGGACGGAACTGCCACTAATTATTCCAGCCTGCTATGGACATCCAGTGGTACAGGTTCATTTAATGATCCCAATATTGAGGATCCGATTTACACTCCAAGTGCTGCCGATATTGCCGGTGGATCTGTCATCCTTACCCTCACAGCTTTTGGTAATGCACCCTGCAGTGATGCTGTGGATAATATGACATTGACTTTAATCCAGGCTTCTACTGCTGATGCCGGACCCGATGATATCATCTGCGAAGGCTCAACGCATACACTGGACGGTACAGCCACAAATTATTCTTCTCTGCTTTGGACTACAAGTGGTACGGGTTCATTTAATGATCCCAACATCGAGGATCCGATCTACACTCCAAGTGCTGCCGATATTGCCAGTGGGTCCGTAATCCTTACCCTCACAGCTTTTGGCAATGCTCCCTGCGGTAATGCTGTTGATGATATGATCCTGACAATAGCTCCGCTACCTGTGGTAGTAGCATCAAGCAATAGTCCTGTTTGTGAAGGAGATGCATTAAACCTTGCCTCACTGCCTAATGGAATGACTTCCTATAGTTGGTCGGGGCCTAACGGATTTACAAGTAACCAGCAAAATCCAACTGTTTCTGCCGCTGCCACGCTAGCCATGGCAGGAGATTACACCGTCACGGTAACAGACGCTATAGGTTGTTGGGATTTTGCGACGACATCAGTTTCCATAACTCAAGCTCCGATTGTTGATGCCGGACCTAATGATTCCGTTTGTTTCGGCGATACGCTATTCATAACAGGTGCAAGTGCATCAAATCAAAGTTCATTACTTTGGACATCCAGTTCGGGCTATAATGGTTTTAACGACAATAGTATCATAAATCCATACTATGTGCCGGGATCAACAGATCAGGCCAACGGACAGGTTACACTGTATTTAATCGGATTTGGTAATGGCCCCTGCGGTATAGCCATTGACTCTATGCTCCTGAAATTACCTTCTGAAATTCAGGTATCTGTTGGTTCCATTTCACCTTTCGTCATCGGGTCCAATACTGAGATAGAGGTATGTATGACTTATGAAGATCATGTGGTTGTTCAGGATTTGAGTTACTTCCTGCAGGCTCCTGACGGAATTACTATCATTCCACTTAAGGAAGCAGAAGATCCGGAAGGCATGTGTAACTTCTTCGGAGGTCCGGGGTCGTCAATCAGTCTGTGTTTCACAACCGAACTTACAGCCGATGATACCTTGAGTATCTGTGATATCCCTCCATTCAAGAAAGATATTTCAGGAACTTATGCCGCAACAGGTGACTGGAGTAACTTCTACGGAACAAATCCTGCTGACGGGGGTTGGTCGATCGTAATACTGGATTACCTGGCAACTGAAGGTTCCGGTAATCCGGACGGAAAGCTTACTCACGCAAGTATTACTTTTATCGACACTTCTATATTTACCAGTGAATTAGTTACTATTCAATTTGAATCAGGAATAATTGACATCCCTATGATCGAAGGTAATGGCCTTATTCCTGGTGGAGTCACCTATGCGGTACCTTTGGGCTTAAGAACGAGTTGTGCCGGAACATGCGATGCTTTAGCCCTCGTAACTGTCACAGGAGGAACTCCACCCTATATCCTCTATGACTGGGATGATCCTCTGATCCCCGATGAAGACTCTGTTATGTTATGCGAAGGCATTTACAACATAACGGTTACTGACGCCATGGGATGTACGGGTTCAACAAGTGTAACTGTGATTTCTCCACCGGAAATAATTTTTGATGAAGTATCACATACTGATACATTGGAATGCTATAACGATTCTACCGGAGTTATTACTGTAAAAGCTTCAGGTGGCACTGGTGTTCTGACTTATATGCTTCTTCCGGATATTCCCTCCGAAACAGCCGATTCCGGATATTTCTCCGGTTTGCCTGCCGGAGCCTACACTATACGTGTCGAAGATGCCAGAGGTTGCTATCACGATACTACATTATTTATTTACCAGCGCCCGCAATTAATACTGGTCAGTGCCGAAGTGACTGACAGTGTTTTCTGTGCCGGCGATACCAACGGAAGAATTGAAGCAACAGCCAGTGGAGGTACCGAACCGTATACATTTATCCTGGAACCTCCAGGAACTTCGAATAGCACAGGTATCTTTATAAATCTGGGTCCTGGGAGCTATGTTGTCCGACTAACCGATGCCAACGATTGTGATACGATTAATAGTGATACCCTAATTTTGGGTGTGCCTATACCATTAGTAATAGATACTGTAATAGTCGATCCGATTCTTTGTAACGGTGACACAGCTACATTGACAGTAGTTGTGTTGGGCGGTAAAGCTCCTTATGATGTTTTTGTGAATGGATTGCCGGAACAATCAGGAATCACCGACACTGCTGTAATAAGACGTACTGCAGGTAGCTATGATATATCCGTAACCGATGCCAATGCCTGCGATACAAGCTGGTCGACCATTATCCTGATCGATCCGCCTGCACTGGTTCTCGACAGCATAAAAATAACACCCATAACCACGTGCTATACCGATCCGGTAGGAGAAATAGCCATATATGCTTCAGGAGGTACAGGGCCCATCGAATATTCGATCAACGGAATCGACTATCAACCTGGTAACTTGTTTACCGGACTCACAGGTGGACCCATTACTGCATATTACCGCGATGCCAATGGCTGTACTCAAAGCCATGATACGATTATTGCCAGTCCTCCATTATTGCTGGGTAATCCGATTGTCACTCACGTTGAGGGAGATAACCTGGGTTCTATTCTGCTGAATCCGACAGGAGGTACACCTTTCCCTCCGCCCGATGAATACCGGTATTCAATCGATGGTGGTCCGCTGACAACAAATCCGCTCTTTGAAGATTTGGTACCCGGAACCTATCATGTACATGTCGAAGATGTCAATGGATGTCCGTGGGACGATTATATTACGATTATAGAACTCGATCTGGACGTAACAGTTGTTGCTATTGATGCTGATTGTTACGGAGAGCCTTTGGGAGAAATCAGGATCTGGATGAATGATGGGACACCACCCTATGATATCTATTTTGCCGAATCAGGTTTCCCGCTGGAATTAGTTTATACCGGTGTTATGGAATACTTCCGAACCATTCCTTCAGTAAATGCCGGGGATTATGATATACGAGTAGAAGATTTAAACTCACGCCGTTTCGATACAACGGTTACCGTAAGTTCACCTCCTCCTATTACTTTTGGAATAAGTTCCACTCAGGTAAGTTGCCATGAATATAGCCTGGATGGAGGTATTCCAAACGATGGTGGTATCGCCATAAATAATGCATCGGGAGGTGTTGGAGATTTCACATATACATGGAGCGATATTGGAGAATCGGGTCCGACACGTGAAAATCTGGAGGCAGGATTGTATATAGTAACCGTTACGGATGGTAATGACTGTGTAATAATTCAGAGTATTTTACTGACAGGACAAGATACAATCAATGCCGCCATAAATCTTATCTATATTGATCCAAACCGTTTGATGGATCCTCTGGAGATATTGAATTATCCATCATTGGCTGATGATACACTCTGTTATCTTTCAAACTGGAATCTTTATGCTACATACAATAATATTCCGGTTGAAACATTAGAATGGATTCCCGATACGGTACTTGATGATCCGAATGACAACGATCAGCCGGATGTGTCGATCACTATGCGATATCCGCTGCATATCCGTCTGACCATAACGAACGACCGGTGTATGGATTATGATGAAATCAATCTCCTTATGTATGATACGATTAGCATGTATATCGAAACTGATGCTAACCGGATTGGCGATAGTATCTTTAACCAGGAAGGTATACCACTGAACCTGTTTTCCACCGATGGTTACATTGCTTACCTGTGGCTGGCTGATGATGAATTTGATGACGACGAAGCACAGAATCCGATCCTTACAACATTCACCGATCAGGAAATCATGGTGATAGGTACCACTCCTGACAGATGCTATGAATGGGATACGGCATATGTAGTGATTCAGCGATCGATTGGAGACATTTATGATGTATTTACCCCCAATAATGATGGCTATAACGATTACTGGGAAATACCGAATGCAGAAGGATGGGCCAATATTGAAGTGATCATATTCAACCGCTGGGGGCAGCAGATATTTTACAGCAAACCTTATGGTATCGATAACTACCATAAATGGGATGGTAAATCACAGAAAAACGGAAAAGACCTGCCGATAGGCAGCTATTACTATATTATTAAATACAACGACGGAGACCTGGAACCGGTTTCCGGAACCGTTACAATTGTGAGATGATGAGAAAACTGACCATAATTTTAATATTCCTAATAAGCTGTGTACTGAAAACAAGTTCACAGATGGATCCGCTCTATACGCAGTTTATGACGAATCCTTTTCTGATCAATCCTGCACTGGCGGGCACTTATCCCTACTACCAGATAATTTCTAACAGCCGTTTGCAGTGGGCAGGAATTACTGATGCACCCATTACCAACGTGATCAGTATGTTTGGCCCCACGGTTACGCAACCCATGGGACTTGGCGGATACATTATGCACGATGTGTATGGCATGACCAGTAAAACTACATTCAACGTAAGTTATGCCTATAATTATAGTATTGCAGAAGATCTGAAAATATCCATGGGATTGGCGCTGGGACTCTTCCAATTTAAAATTGATGGTGGGGGATCTACTGAATACCCCGACCCGGTTTATGCAGGAGGCACCTACACTCAGTTCGGCCCCGATGCAACACTCGGATTCTATTTATATTCTTCGATCTATCACGTAGGTTTATCAATGACAAATTTACTTGGAAACAAAATTAACATCGGCTCGGATACTACTATAACCGGTCTGAGCCGGTTCAAACAACATGTTTACCTGCATGGAGGATACAAATACCTGATTACCCGCGAACTATCAGTTGAACCTACTGTGATATTCCGTAAAGTTGGTGCCACACCCCTACAAATGGATTTCAATGTGAGAGTGTGGTATGGCAAACGACAATGGGAAAATAATAAACTTTGGGGAGGTCTCTCATTCCGGAGTCAGGATGCAGTTACTTTAATGATTGGATTCACCTATCAGCGAAAAATAGAAATAGGATATTCCTACGATATCGGAATCAATAAACTTCGGATAGCACACAACGGCAGCCACGAATTAATGTTAGGTTTTAAATTCAACGATATTAAAGAATACTGATCAATATAAGAATAACGACCGAAAGCCGTTTTCTTTTCAGGTAAGAAAGGAATTTCCTTTAAATTTGCTGTAAATAATGTACCCGATGAGAAAATGGCTTTTCATTTCCCTGATGTTATTGAGTATTGTTGCCTGCAATAAGAGTGAGTATGACAATATTATTCCTCGCAGAGTTCTCGTTCCGCTTTTGGTCGATATGCACATTGCCGACGCAATAGCCCTTAATACCATAGTTAGTAATCAATTCGGAGGTCTCGATTCAACCATACTGTATCAAACCGTACTGGAAAAATACGGATATACCAAAGATGACCTGGTTCAAACGCTCGAATATTATTCTTCAAAGCCCGAAAAGTTAATCGCTATTTATGATGATGTTTTCTCTGAATTAAGCAAACAATCAGAGAAAGCTAAAAAATTATATAGCGCCACAACTGTCGCACAAACCTATCATATCTGGAAACCAAATAAAAAACGGTATTCTGTTCATGGCGATACTGTTTTATATCCTCCCGTATTCGATATTAGTATTGATACTACGGGAACTTTTGTATTATCGGCGAAAATTAAACTTACATCAAAGGATGAATCCATCAATCCCCGAATACTGGCTTATTTCTATAATCCTTTGAAAGATTCATTGGAAAACCGGATATATTTCGAAGAATTGTCTTTGCTTAAATCGATTTACATGCGGGAATATACGCTGCTCCAGGAATGCTACGATACAAGTCTTTCGAAGTTGCGAATTATAATACCTATACACGATACTACTGACTCAACATTCCGTAAGGATTTTGATATGTCGGATCTTCGTGTCTCTTTATATCGATCCGACAAGAAAAAATAATCTCCTCTAGTCACTCATGGCAACTTTTCTTTTCAATGAAATTATTTTTGGCCCTGTTACCAGCAGAAGACTTGGTGAATCGCTGGGTATTAATCTTCTGCCTGTGGATAGTAAATATTGTAATTTTAATTGCCTGTATTGTGAATGCGGATTTACTCCTAAATCCTTTGGAAAAAATAAAAATGCACTCCCCACCTCAATTGAAGTTCGTAAAACCCTTGAAAATGCACTTCGAACTTACCAGTATAAGAACTTAAAAATCGATACCATTACTTTTGCCGGGAACGGAGAACCCACATTACATCCCGAATTTCCAAAAATAATTAACGATACCATCAAGGCTCGCAACAAGTATTATCCCAAAGCCAAAATTGCCGTATTGTCCAATGCAACTCTTATTAATAAACCTGCCATAAGAAAGGCTCTTCGAAAAGTAGAATACAATATACTGAAACTAGATTCGGTAAATGAAGAAACCCTTAATCTGATCAATTGTCCTTTAGGGCATTTCTCTTTACCGGATTTACTGGATAATCTGAAAAGTTTCCAAGGCAATATTACAATCCAGACTCTTTTTGTCAGGGGCGAATACCAGGGTAAAACATTTGATAATTCAACAGAAGAAGAGGTAGAAAACTGGTTGAATTTATTGCATATTATACAACCGGAACTTGTCATG
>Ga0307422_1001850_pt1 | contig 10803 bp, 7 predicted proteins | sample SalMarWE160290MG_FD_202153 | JGI IMG/M metagenome (GOLD analysis project Ga0307422, IMG submission 202153) | Salt marsh sediment microbial communities from the Plum Island Ecosystem LTER, Massachusetts, United States - WE1602-90 | ecosystem: Environmental > Aquatic > Marine > Intertidal zone >...
CGGGGCTACTATATATGGTAGCCTCTTTCAGAATTGCTGCAGGTACAGCATTGGTATAAATAGCTGAACCTGAAATCCAGGCACTCATTCCTTCGTGCAGCTGAATTTCATAATACTTACCGGCATTCGGTTCCTGACCGGTAGGATCGTCCGTAATAATTTGAATGACTTCCCCCAGTTGAACGGAAGAAATTACCGGGCTTGTTGTTCCGGGTTCTTCATACAAAGGGGCATCCTCCATAATACATATGACTTCCGTAAGTATGATATTCTCACCGGCAGATGATCCGGGATCACTTCTTTTCCCTGTACAGGAAGCGAAAAGTAAAAAGCCAATAAGAGCGGATTGAAAGAGTTTCATAGCAGCATGGTTTATTGTATTTACTGAGCCTAAATTAATACACTCGTAGTGAGATAAAAAATTAACTGAAGGTAAATTATTGTATCGGTACTATGAATTCACTTTGTAAGAGAATTCCCGATTAACCTTTCGTAAACGTTAAATGTTATTTATCTTTTTTCTGAACTCTTGTCTTTTGTTTTTTCCTGTATTCCTGGAGTTCTTCCCGGAGTTCTTCTTCCCTGCGGCGACTTTCTTCCTGCGTAGCCTGCAACTCCTCCATTTGTTGTCGCAGTTCCTCCTCCTGTTCATGAAGCTGCTCGGTCTGTTGTTTTGAAACTTCAAGCATTTTTTCAATTCTGGACTGCGCTTCAAGGTTCAGCAAATTGGAAGCAATATTTTCGGACACAAGTTCGAGCAATTTAATTTTTCTAGGTTCAATTGTGTTTAAAGATGAAATCTCTATGATACCTGCAATTTCCTCAAGCATTTTCATGGGTACAAGAATCAGTTCGGTCATTTTAGCCTTTCCGAGTCCTGAACCGAGAAAGTATTGATCGGGAACGTTGTTAATAACTCTTGTTTTTTTCTCTGTAAAACAGGCTCCGGCGAGTCCTTCATTGATATGCATTCTTTTTTGCTCCAGCCGCTCTCTGTTGTACCCAAAAGCTGCTACTAGTTCCAGGAAATCGTTTTCTTTATTCCCGTTTTCATCTTTCCTGTGCACTATTATCCCACCGGCATTGACTTGTAGATAATCTATCAGGTTTTCCAGAATTTTCGAGGCAAGTTTTTGCGGGTCTTTGTTATATTCTTTTATAACACCATTGATCAACAATACCCCTTCGTTGAGCCATTGGTTTTCCCGTTCCTTTTCAAGGAGTTCCATTATCTGCTTCCCTTTTTCTTCAATCTCTTTCTGCTGCTTTGTCAGATCTTCGTTTTTCTGCTTCATTTCAAGGTTTTGGGCTATCATTTTCCTGTTTCTTCTAAAACTGGAATAGAGCAGGTATGCAATTGTGCCGATAAAACCCGTTATGAGCAGAATGAACCAGATCTGGCCCCAGATCGGTGGTATTACTTTGAATTTTATGGTTGCAGGAGTAGGATCGACATTTAAAAAGTTATCCCGGGTTCGCACTTCCAGTTTGTGCCAACCTTTTCGAAGCGATAAAAATGTATGGTTTCGTTCTGTAGTGTATTCGCTCCAATCCTTATTGTCGAGGCGGAAGGAATATTGTAACTGTCCGGGATCGGTAGCATTCCATTTATCGACTCCCTGCCAGAATATCATGGCATTCCCCGGGTAGTAAACTTTCCGGTCGTATTTAGTAATTTCCGTTTCAGGCGGTATTGTCTCCGGGGTTATCTGGTAAGTGATCAGGGGTGAATCCTCAATGGAATATTCCTTATTGTAGAAGACTCTTCGGTACCATTCGATGGTTGTCAGGGTAACATAAATACTGTTGTCATTTCCCTTTAATAGAAAGCCATTTCCTCTTGTAATGGTGAAATAATCTGGTAATGCCCATCTGGTCCATTTCTTACCATCAAAGCGGCTGATTCCTTTGTCGGTTGCTACCCATAGTGAGCTGTCAGCCGATATCATTATGGAAGAAACTGAATTGCTGGCAAGTCCGTTTTCCATAGTATACTGTGTCCAGTTTTTATCATTAATGTAATGTATTACACCCTGACTGCGTGTACCAATCCATACACCTTCGATAGGGTCTTTGATCATGCTTTCTACTTTAATAATATCGCCTATCAGTACTTCGTGGAGGGCGCGTGTATTTGTTCCGTTGAATTCGAACAGCCCAAGGTAGCTGCCACAGAGAAGATTTCCATCATCGGTTTCGGCCAGCGCGTATGCTACCTGTGAAATATCTGATCCTTTGTAAGTGTGCCATGCCTTGTCATCGTACGGACTTCCTATTGAGGGTGTATATTTAATTAGGCCCCAGGTCTTATCGCCACAATCGGCATTGGCTCCGAACCATACTGTATTGTCTTTGGTCTGAACGAAACCATTCGGGTGAAAGCTCCAGCAAAGATCGGCAAAGGTTTTAAGGTTCCATGTGCCATCGGAATTCCAGGCAAGTGCGGCTACACCTTTATGAGATCCGATTGCCCAGAGCGTAGATGAACTATCGAGGAATATACGGTCAGGATCACTTAAAGGAAATTCAGTATCAAGTGCTTCCCAGGAATTATTGTTTTTATTGTATTTTATTACCTGCCCCCTGACGTTCAGGAACCATGAGTTGCCATCTGCTGTCTCGCACTGGAACAACAAATCTTTATAGGTTTTCCAGTTGGGTGTGTTATACTCTATCCGGATGACATCGGCCAGATGTCCAACCATCCATAATGAGCCATCGGACGAAAGGTAAAAAATGATGCGTGTAGGAGGTACTGGAAGTTCAGGTTGCTTATATTCGGCCCAGGTGCCATGTTGAAAAGTGAAAAAACGACTCAAACCGCCAATCCATAGCATGCCGTTATCGGTTTCACATATCGAAAAATTCAGGTTGTCGCCTCCAAAATTGTTATTTAAGGGAGAAGCATTCCAGCTTTCGGTTATCGGATCGAAGGTATTGATTCCTCCCTGAATCGATTGGGAGATATTATAGATATTACCATTAATCGATTCATATAGAATGGGAAGCCGGCTTAATAGCATATTATCCGCTTCGGTATATAGCGTGTACCGGCCGGGCGATTTAGGATTATGATTTTTATCATAGAGTCGTAAAGTAGTCCCGTCTTCCATACCTAACCAGAGATTACCTGTTTTATCCTCAAGAATATCGAAAACTATAAAGGTTTTTAAATCTTCAAATCTTCCTGTCATATCCATTATTTCAGCATCACTGAAAAAATCTTCCAGACCTTCAAACTGCATGGGTGTTGTAAAAATGGTATATTTCTTTTTCTCGATTCTCACCAGACCAAAATATAGTCCTACCCATATCTCGCCGTTCTGAGTTTCAATGATATTAAGAATTTCCCATTCACTTCCCAGAACTTTATTATTGTCAGGGAATAATAGGTCGGTTTGCCAGATTCCGTTATAGTAATGACAAATTCCTTTCGGAGAAACGGCATATAAAACATCCTTTGTCGTAAAGCACAGGCCATAAACAGGTGCTTTAAGAACATCGTTCACATCCAGATAATGCTGCCATTGCAATCCATCGTAATGATAAATACCTTTTCCGGTACCAAACCACATCGACTGATTCTTGCCCTCGGTGAGACAACGGATACCTTTGTCGCTCAATTCAGTATAGGTCTTCCAGCGCCAGGATTCATAAAGTGGATTTGATTTTTTGACTGTATAGGGTATAGATCCGTATGTGCAGAGTGCAAAAAACTCAATTGCAATACCGGAAATAAGAAATCGGAACAAATTTCTTTTCTTAAAAATCATTTATGATATTTATTAATTAGAAATAGGTCATTTACTATTTAATATAAATCACCAAATGGTGTAAGGTATCAGAAATTAAGTTAGTAAAAATACTACAGACTATTTTTTTCCGGAAATATAAATTATGGATAATTACGGTAGGAAAGATTATTTCTTTAATCACCTAGAGTTTTATATGGAATACTTTCCATTTTCCGTGTTCCTGGACCAGGATCATGCGTTTTTCATTTTTAGATTCTGTATCGCATGAATAATAGAAAATTTTCTGATCTGATCGGGGGGCTGGTTTCTCGTGTATTATCTGAAGTACGTTTTCAGTTTGGCTCAATTGTTTATACCAGCGATTTACAAACTCTTTCGGACTATCGTTATTGAAACATTCTTTTGAAAGCAGGCTTTCCCATTCGCTGCGGTTGCCATTTTTTGCCAGGTTAAAAAACCTGACAGCCATTTCCCATGCTTCGTCTGATGATGAGTTATCAGTTGTTTCTGCCAGAAGCGGAGGAGTCTTATTGCTTATTTTGTTTTGTGCCCGGCAATCTGTGGTTATTGCTGAACAAAAGATAATCAGAAGCATAATATAACCTGAGTAGCGTTTCATAGACAGGCAATTATAAATCAATTAGGTACGGCGAGCCAGTTTGTCCAGCAATTCAAATAAGATTCCGGTCAAATCGAAACTTGCTATACCATAGTTAGTGGACTTATTTACTGATATTATCATGATCCCGGTTTTAAATCGGATATTAACTCCTTTACTTACAAAACAAAGACCAACAGAAGATAAAAAGGTTGCTTTTCGGAAATGGAATTTTAAGGGTGATGAGTAAGATTTACTTTCGCGAATACAATAAATCTTCATTATTCAGGAGGTAATGAACCGTATCGGTAATTGTATCTTTTACCGAATGCCTGGGATTCCAGCCCAGTGAGGATATTTTGGAAATGTCGAGAAATACAAAGGGAGAATCGCCTTTCCATCCACGAATGCCACCCTCAAATGTATAGGCAACATTTTTAATTCCGGCCATAGAGCAAACGATATCGGCAAGGTCTGTTACCTTGATCCATTCCTTATTTCCAAGGTTGTAGATATTGGTTTTCTCCTTACCCTTATCAATAGCGAGTAGCATGGCATCGATACCGTCGGAAACATGAAGATACGACTTGCGTTGTGAGCCATCGCCCAGAATATAAAGTTTGGATGGATCGCTTTTCAGCTTTTTCAGAAAATCGAATATAACCCCATGAGAATAACGGGGTCCCATAAACGAGACGAAACGGAATATCCAGCACTTCATATCGAAATATTCACAATAGGCCTGGATCATGGCTTCGGCAGCATATTTCGATGCTCCGTAAAGGGAGGTCTGTACGGGGGCTATATCTTCAGGAGTAGGTATTTGTTCCGGTTCGCCATAAACCGTGGCCGAGCTGGCAAAAGCAATATTTTTTACATCGTTTATCTTCATTGCTTCAAGCACATTATGAGTGCCCAGGATATTCTGTTCCAAATCGACATTGGTATTATTCATGCCCCCTTTCACATCGGCATTGGCCTGAAAATGGAATACTATATCACAGTCGCGCATGGCATCGCTTACATCAGCTTTATCCTGTACATCGCCTTCAACAAGAGAGTATAATGGATTTTTCAGGTTATGTTCAACAAATTGCATCTGACCGGTGGAAAAGTCATCAAAAACAACAACTTCATATTCTCTTTCGAGTAACCGGTCAGCTAAATTACTACCAATAAATCCTGCACCTCCTGTAATAAATACCCGCATTTGTTGTTTGATTGTTAAAGTGTGTACCTGTTTAATTGTTTAACTATATTGCCACGTCAATCCTACTGGTCTATACGTTGGTCGTAAGCAATCCCCATAGAATAAGATTTACCCTTAATTCTTCGGTTAATTTCCTGTTTTATAGCGTGGAAAATTATAGTATGCATATCTTCCGTTATTTCCATATCGTCGACCGGAGCAAGTAATACAAACTCGGCAGCCTTTTTCAATCGTCCTCCTTTGTAACCTGTCAGCGCAATGGTTGTGGCCCCTTTATCGTGGGCCCATTGCACGGCCCTGACAACATTTTCTGAATTACCGCTGCCCGAGATACCAATAACAACATCGCCGGGAGATAAATAGGTTTTAAGCTGTTCAATAAAGATATCATCAAATGACAAGTCGTTCGTAATGGCAGTTGTACCGGCAATATTATCGTTCAGACAATGTGTTTTAAATCTTTTCTCCATACCGTAGGAAATACCCTTCAGAAAATCGCCTGCTATATGAGAGGCGTTGGCAGCACTGCCGCCATTTCCGAAAATGTACATAGTACCCTCGTTTTCCCTGCATTGCAGCAATATATCCACTACAGTTCCAATGGAATCAGTATCGAGCTTATCAAGGGTTTTCTTCAGCTTGTCGAAGTATTGCTTAAAACTATTATCGGTATTCATCGGCAAAATAGATTATTTTCGAACCGTCGCGTTCAAATTTAAAATCAAATGATTTGTATTTCTTAAGAGATTTTTTCAGCTTGTCCTGGTATTTTTTTTCACAATAGAAGAGCATAAATCCACCTCCTCCGGCTCCCAGGAGCTTTCCTCCTGAGGCACCACTCTTTAAGCCGGTTCGGTAAATTTCATCAATTTCCGGATTACTGATTTTAGAAGCCAATTTTTGTTTCAGGATCCAGTTTTCGTGCAGTATTTTACCGAAATCGCCCAGATGTTCCGTGTACAGGGCATTACGTAATTCGAATACCAGGCCCACCATTTCCTTTAAAATATTGAATTTTTCATCCTGAGAGGCATTCTTTTTTTGTTCCGAAAGAATATCAGAGGCTTTGCGCTGATTACCCACATATAACATTACCAGGTTTTCCTGAAGGGCATGGTAAATAGTATTTTTAATATGCAGGGGCTCAACCTCAACAGTCCCATCCTGGTTGAAGTAAATGATATTAAGTCCACCGAATGCAGCCGCATATTGGTCCTGTTTTCCGATAGGTTCCTTAACAATGTCTATTTCTATCTCACAGGCTTCACGCGCGAGATCGTCGTGTGTTACATACTGGCGGTTTATAGCATACAGATTGTGCAATAAGCCTACGGTAAATGAGGAAGAAGACCCCATTCCTGTACCGGAGGGCAGATCGGCAATAGAACTGATTTCGATACCTCCCGTGATACCCGTTTTTCGCAATGCTTCGCGAAGCAGCGGATGTTCGAGGTCATCAATATTCTGAACCGTTTCCGTACGTGAGTATTTCACCTGGATAGTATCTTTATGGAAGTATTGGTGCGATGAAATATACATATACTTATCGATGGAAGTGCTGAGCACAACTCCCTGATGCTTTGAATAGAAGGTTTCCATATCGGAACCTCCGCCAACAAAACTTATCCGGAAAGGAGTACGAGAAATTATCATTGTGAGACCGAATTTACGATAAGATCTGCTAATTTACGTTCTTTTTCGATGAGCTGGTATTCATCCTGCAATCTTTGCCTGTATAGCTGCTCTGTTTCATCGGGGATTTTACCCCGCCAGGAGTAGAAATGCCCTACTCTTTCACGGTGTTTTTTCCGATCGATAACCATAAATATTTTGTAGTGTGCCAGTTTACGGATTATTGCACTGCTAAGAGCCACCACCCCTTCGATAAGGATTATTTCTTCCCCGGTATATTGATAGCTGATGCCGGAAGGCACCCTTTCAGGATGCAAAGGATACTGATCGACAGTAATTTTTATTCCGGCAAGGATCTGTTGTATATCTTCCTCCATCTTTTCCAGTTGAAAGCGGTCATATACATTTTTACAGGCTTTGCGTTTATTTTCAGGGAGGATCCAGTTATCGAGACTGATCTTTAATACTTTCCGGTTATTGCGTTCCATTTTCCATTTGATGTAACTTGCAAGCGTACTTTTTCCTGTTCGGGCATTGCCTCCAATAAGCACCACCGAGGGTTTTTTAAGCGATGGGGAAAGGATGTTCTCAAACACATAGTTGTAAGGTTCATCAACAATAAAATCGACGGCTTCTTTCAGATCGGCAAAGAAATAATCGGGCAGTACCGAAGTCTTTTTCAGGCCATAACCTGTCATAACTCCAACTGTTGTGCAACCTGCATTAATTCCGGCCTGTATGTCGCGCTCGGAATCGCCGATAATAAAAGAATGGTTCAGATCAAGATTAAAATTAAGGGTTGCATCGAATAGCATTCCGGGTTTTGGTTTTCTGCAAAGGCATTCTATCTTATACTCTTCCCTTTCTTCAGGATATCCCTTGTCGGGGTGATGCGGACACAGATAAATAGCATCCAGCTTGGCCTTTGATTTTCCCAGCTCGGTTTCCATTTTGTTGTGAATATTCTTGAGTTCTTCCGGAGTGCAAAGGTTCCTGGCTATGACCGATTGATTGGTAACTACAATGGCTTTATAATCTGAACTATTGATCTTTCGAATCGCTTCTGCAGTATACGGATAGAGTTGCATGGATTCTGGTTCGTGAATAAAACTAATTTCTTTATTCAATACGCCATCACGATCCAAAAAAATAGCCTTTTGTTTTATATTGTAGCCCGATCGTTGAATTTTCCCTGTTTTATAATCACTCTCCACTTCTTCCAATCGCTCAGGAGTACCCATATCCTTAAGATATTCAGCAGTACTGTAGCCGAACATATTAATCTCATTATAAATCCGGGGAAATATATCCCTTCCGAAATCTGCCTTTATCCCTCTTTCGAGATAGTTGAATATGGAGCGTGAAAACAGGTAAGCACCTGCATTTACCAGGTTAGGGTAATATAGTTTTGGATCGTGAGGTTTTGAGTAGAGTCGGGTTACTCTGCCATTTTCATCTGTTTCCACCAGGTCGCTGTCGAACGGATGGTCGTTCGGATGTAGTACCAGGGTGCATTCACTGTTTTTCTTTTTATGAAAGGCAATCAATCGGTTCAAATCCATATTGATCATCACATCTCCGTAAAAAACAATAAAATCATCTGTAATACGGTCTTCTATCTCCTTTATCCCTCCTACGGTACCTAAAGGAACCGGCTCTTCAAAATATGAGATGTTCAGCTCCAGTTTCGATCCATCCCCAAAATATTCGATGATCTGCTCCTTCAGAAAATTGACCAGAATAATGATACGGGTGATATTGTATTTTTTCAGCAGATTGATCTGATGTTCAATAACAGGCCGGTTACCAATTCTGATCATAGATTTTGGTAGCTCTTGTGTCAGATTTCCCATACGGGTTCCTTTCCCTCCTGCCAGAATGACTCCTGTCATGTATAAAAAAATTTTAACAAAGAAAAAGAAAAAAAACCGACAGAAAAGAATTCTGATGTTTTAATACCACCATTGTTAAAAAAAAATCAATTCATACTTTTATATTAATTGTACTTTACAATGTATCTGGATTAAAATACCTTCTGACTGCATAATGTATTAGTCTTCAGTAAAATTGAAAAGAACATCTGTTATACCATCAATTTAAGAGTTTAGACTTATGAAAAAATTATTACATGAAAACTGTGAGCTTTCTGTTCGCTTGGCCGGTTATGCTACGGCAGCCGGTGCAATTGTAGCTCTTGCGCCAAGTGTATTCGGACAGGTTGAATATTCAGGAATTCAGAATATTCAGGTTAATAATCCCGGAACATTTAATCTTGATATAAATGGTGATGTTGACATCGATTTTGAATTTGTTGTGGATGGGTCGGCTACTTCGAACACTTTATCAGCTTTCTACTTGATGTTTTACTTTGGTAATATTGTAAATCCGGTGAGTGGCACCTATGCCAATAGCTGGATATTAGGTAGCGATGGTATGGTTGAGGGGCTTAATGCTGCTTCGGTCATTGATTCCAGCTTGACAGCCTGGACAAATTATTCAGGCGTGAATTTTCCGGGTGCATTGGGAATATATTCTACCTCTTCAGGTTCGGTCAATACTTATGGTGACTTCCTGGGCCAGGAAAAATACATAGGAGTGCAATTTTTCATTGGGCCGGACCAGCATTATGGATGGATCCGTGCTTCGATGACTCCGGATGCTAAACAACTGACATTGCACGATTGGGCCTATCAGATAACTCCCGGTGCCGGTATTACAGTGAGTGATATTACTCGTCCTATTCCTACAATGACTCTCGGAGTTCCTTCCCCTACTAGCGTTCAAGATGTCACAGTAAATGTAAATTTTAACGAACTGGTTCAAGGACTTACTTTAGAGGATTTTATAATCAGCAATGGAAATGCCACAGGATTAACAACAATTACTCCCGGACTTGAGTATACATTGGAGGTATCAGCTATTTTAAATGGTACAGTAAAGGTTACTCTGCCGGCTGGTGCGGTAACCGATAACTCACTAAACGATAATGAGGAAAGCATTACAAGCTGGCTGTTTGACAATACGGGTCCTGTAATTACTTTCGATACCGGAATTCCGGGTGCTACGAATCAGCCCTCAATTACGTTGGGTATGAGCTTTAACGAGGAAGTTTTCGGAATGGAACTGGGCGACCTGGTTGTGACTAATGGCTCTGCGGCAAATCTTATCGAAGTAACACCCAATTTGGAGTATACTGTTGAAATAACAGCTACTGTCGAAGGTGAGGTTACAGTGGAATTACCGGCAACAACGGTAAGCGATATTACCGGAAACGATAATACATCCGGATCGACCAGTTGGGAATATGATGGAACAGCCCCTGTTGCCGTTCTCGATGCTGGTGTATCGGGTTCAACAACTGAGCAGACTGTTACAGTAGCAGTTAATTTTAGTGAAACTATTGAAGGTCTTATTATTACAGACTTTAGTGCCACCAATGGCAATATCAGCAATCTGATAGTTGTAACAGCCGGAACTGCCTACACAATTGATTTGACAGCTGTTACCGGTGGTGTTGTATCACTTGAACTGCCTGCCGGATCGGTCACCGATGAAGCGGGAAATGAGAATGCGGCAGCTTCGGTAAGCTATACCTGGGAATCCGGTGT
>Ga0307422_1001851_pt1 | contig 10801 bp, 9 predicted proteins | sample SalMarWE160290MG_FD_202153 | JGI IMG/M metagenome (GOLD analysis project Ga0307422, IMG submission 202153) | Salt marsh sediment microbial communities from the Plum Island Ecosystem LTER, Massachusetts, United States - WE1602-90 | ecosystem: Environmental > Aquatic > Marine > Intertidal zone >...
GCTGAATTTTTTTCTTTGCATCCTCTCCTTGAGCCACGCCACACATTAAAAACAAGGGAAGCAATAAACAGCAGATGAAAATCTTCAGGCCAACATTATTAATCTTATATCCCATACTATTCTCTTTATTCATCCTAATAGAGAATCAGAAAAAATGGGGACATTGTTGAAAACTTTCACTTTTTTCTCGCCGCTTTTATGATTTGTAACAAATGCCCTCTTGGAGTTGGACCACGCTATCCCCCCCCCTTTTTTATAGCCCTGTAGTATCCTACCTGATGCCTAATGCTTTGTCTAGTAAGTCAATGACGTCCTCGCTTTTTATTTAATATATTTAACTATCGCCCCTTCTGTTTTACTGCTCGCGCCAATTTTATCCCCAGGTTATAGGCCTCTTTCAGGGGAGCCTGTTTTTTTATGATCTCTCCTCTTTTGGTAACTCCCGGCACGATGATGGTGCCGATGAGATTCATCTCTAGATACCGAAGGCTCTTTTCGAAAAAGGCCTTCAGGAGGGCAGCTGTTTCGGGATCTTCCTCTTCAAAGGGGACGGCTAGGACCGCCGGTTTACCTCGTATCTTCGCCCTATTCTCCGGGCAGTTAAAGTAGACAAAGCGGTCTATGAACCCCTTCATCAAGGCGGTGGGACCATACCAATATACCGGTGTACCGAAGACGATCCCGTCGCTTGCAATAATTTTTGGATAGAGACGGTTCATGTCGTCGTCCTTGCTGCATTCCTTGCCCTTCCAGCAGGCATGACAGCCGTCACACTCTTGGATGGTTAGATCATTGAGAAAGAGGATATCTCCCCGAACCCCCTCTGATTTTGCACCTTCTAATATTTTAGAGATGAGAATATGGGTGTTGCCTTTTTTTCGCGGGCTTCCCATTATTCCAAGGATTTTCTTCATCATTCTTATGCTCTCCTCATGCGGGCGGCGAAGAAGCCGTCTGTCCCGTGGCGATGGGGGAGGGTGCGGAGATAGCCCTTGTCATCTACCAACCCTTGGCATCCCGTAGGCAAAAGGGGCGAGGCATCCTCCAGGCGAAACTCGTTTTGCCCGGCAAGAAAGGCCTCGATCACCCCCTCGTTCTCCTCCGGTGTCAAGGTGCAGGTGCTGTAGACCAACACCCCTTCCTTTTTTACCATGGTTGCCGCTTGGTTCAAGATCGCCCCTTGAAGCCTCTGTAGGCGAGAGATATCCGCTTCTTTAACCCGCCATTTGATGTCGGGATTCCTCCGCAGGGTGCCCAGCCCTGTACAAGGGACATCTACAAGAACCCTGTCGAAGGAAGCGAGGGGGAAAGGGAGGGGTGCTGCCGCGTCCTGAGCCACGGTCTTTACGATAGAGATCCCCAACCGCCGGCAGTTCTCCTGTAGGAGTGTGAGTTTTGCCTGGCTTACGTCCACCGCTGTGATCTCCCCCTGGTCTTCCATCACCTGGGCCAGGTGGGTGGTCTTGCCCCCGGGGGCGGCGCAGAGGTCGAGGACCCGCTCACCGGGCTGCGGGACCAGGAACATGGAGACGAGCTGGGCGGCCTCATCCTGGACCTGAAACCAACCTTTTTGCAAGGGCTCCCATGTGTCCAGGGGCGGGGGGTTCTCGATGACCAGACCCAGGGGGGAAAGGGGGGTGGGGGTTGCTATGATCTTTTCATCGCGCAGTTGATCGATGACCTCTTCCCGGCTCCCTTTGAGGGTGTTGACCCTTACGGTCAAAGGGGGGATCTGGTTGTTCGCCTGGCATAGGGCGCAGGTTTCTTCCGCCCCCCATTGTTCGACCCAGCGGCGCACCAGCCACAGGGGATGGGAGTAGCGGGTTGCTATGTGATCGAGGGGATCGGTCCCCAGGTCGGGATAGGGGACCTCCTTCCTTCCCTCGGCGATCCCTCGCAGAATGCCGTTGACAAAGGGGGCGGCTTCTCCCTTTTTTATCCCTTTGGCCAGCTTGACCGACTCGTCGACTGCCGCCCGCGAGGGAACCCGGTCCATGAAGAGGATTTGATAAGCCCCTATCCTCAATATAGTGATAACGGCGCGCTCCATTCGAGCGGGCTTGATGCGGGAATAGGCCGAGATGATCCAATCGAGCCTGCCCCGCCACCGCAGCACACCGTAAACCACCTCCCGCACAAAGGCCTTGTCCAGGTCCGTGAGGCGGTGGTCCTCCCTGACCAGTTCATCAAAGAGGGGGCCCATAGGGGACCCCCTCTTTTCCCAGCGAATGAGTACCTGAAGGGCCTTTTGGCGTGCCCGATCCATCAGCGGCCGATCATCTCCTCCAGTCTCCTGATGCGTTCCTCGATGGGGGGATGGGTACTGAAGAGTCTCTGCATTCCCCTCCCCCTCAGGGGGTTGACGATGAGCATGTGAGCGGTGGAGGGGTTGACCTGCATGGGGATCTGTTTCGCAGCGGTATCCAACTTGGCCAGTGCCCTGGCGAGATAGCGGGGGTCGCCGGCGAGCCGGGCCCCTCCCTCATCGGCGTGGTACTCCCTGGATCTGGAGATGGCCAGTTGGATGAGGACCGCTGCAAAGGAGGCGAGGGTGGTGAGGACCAGGACGGCGACGAGTTGCGCGATCCCACCCCCTTCTCTATCATCGCCGCCGAACCCGCCGAACATGGCTCCCCAGCGGGCCATGGCGGCGATCATGCTGATGGCCCCGGCGATGGTGGCGGCGATGGTCCCGATGAGGATGTCCCGGTGGCGGATATGGGAGAGCTCATGGGCCAAGACCCCCTTGAGCTCTTCTTCCGTTAGCAGCTTCTTGATTCCCGTGGTCACCGCCACTGCCGCATGGTGAGGATTCCTCCCCGTGGCGAAGGCGTTGGGGGCTTCATTGGAGATCACATAGACCTTGGGCATGGGAAGTCCGCCCCGCAGGGCAAGCTCCCTCACGATCCGATGCAGTCCCGGTTCCTCGGCCTCGGTCACTTTTTTCGCACGATACATCTTGAGAATGATGCGGTCGCTAAACCAATAGACGCTGAAATTCATGACCGCAGCAAAGGTAAAGGCTATGATGGCCCCATTGCGCCCCCCCACTGAGCTCCCGATCCATACGAGTAAAACGGTGAGCAGCGCCATGAGGATATATGTTTTGAACTGATTCATTGAGTATTCCTCCTTCATCTCTTCATGTTACCCAAAGTTTTCACCAAGGGTCAATCGGTGGCCCCTGGTGAATTCCTCCCATCCCATCTTCTTGCTCCCCTCCAATTGTAGCTCTTCGATGATCAGTGAGCCCTTTCCGCAGGCCACCTCGATTCCACCCTCTAGGGAGATTATCTTGCCAGGAGCACCGGTACCCTTCCCGGTACTTGCCCGGAAGACCTTTATTCTCTTAGCTCCCCACACGGTGTACGCAGTTGGCCACGGCCCCATCCCCCTGATTTGATTTCTGATTTGGCCTGCTGCCTCCTCCCATTGTATTAGGCCGTCTGATTTTTTCAAGAGGGGGGCATATGAGGCCCCTTTCTCATCTTGGGGAGTTGGGTGCAGGCTTTGCTCCTTGAGGCCTTGTATCGTCTCTCTCGCGAGCTCTCCCCCTATGGCGGCCAGCCGCTCGCCGAGCTCCTCGGCGGTCTCGTCTGCTCCGATCTCCACCTCTCGAACCAACAGGACGGCGCCTGTGTCCATTCCCTCGTCCATAAAATACGTGGTCACCCCTGTTTGGGTTTCACCATTGATGATGGCCCAATTGATGGGGGCTGCTCCCCGGTACTTGGGTAGGAGCGAGGGATGCACATTGATGCATCCGAGGGGTGGTATTCCCAAAACGGCAGGGGGCAGGATTTGTCCGAAGGCCGCCACCACGATCAGGTCAGGTTTTAATTTTTCTAACTGGGCAATAACAGGGGGTTCCTTCACCCGCTCCGGCTGCATGACTTGGAGGCCAAGGTCGAGGGCGAGCTCCTTTGCCGGAGGGGGAGCGAGCTTCCTTCCCCTGCCACGGGGGCGATCGGGCTGGGTGACGACCGCAATCACCTCTTTGGCCTCGACCAGGGCCCGCAACGTGGGGAGGGAAAAGGCAGCGGTCCCCATAAAGATGACCCGCAACTTCTTGTTAAGGGGATTCATTAAAAAAGTGTATAGTCCTTCTTCACGGAGGCCTGTGCCTCGCGAATCAGCTTGCGCATCTTTCTCTGAGCGATCCCTCGCTTCAGACGGCTTATCCTGTCGATGAAGAGGATGCCGTCGAGGTGATCGATCTCATGCTGGAGGGCCACGGCCAGGAGCCCTGTGGCCTCGATCTCCCGCTGCCGCTCGTTCAGGTCATAGCCCCTGGCCAGGACCCGCGCGGCCCGGGAGACATTCTCCCTGATTCCGGGAAGGCTCAGACAGCCTTCTTCCTCCACCACCTGCCCCTCCATCTCGATGATCTCCGGGTTGATCAGGGTTATAAGACCCTTTTTCCCCTCCGGGTTTGTGACGTCGATAACGACGAGCCGCTCTGAGACTCCGATCTGCGGCGCAGCGAGACCGACGCCCGGGGCGGCGTACATAGTCTGTACCATATCTTTCGCCAAGTGTACCACCCGACCATCGATATTCTCGATCTCCGCGGCCTTGGTCTGGAGGATGGAGTCCGGATATACTCTGATCCTAGTTTCGGACATTCGCTTTCAACTCTTTTTTTCTTAAATATAATAACATCACCACGGAAATTCCAGCCAGGAAGATGCCGATGGTCTGGGCCGAGGAGAGGAGTCCTCCCAGGCAGCTGCCCCGCGGGTCCCCACGCAGGAACTCTATAAAGAAACGGAAGATGGAATAGACAAGGGTATATGCCCACAAGAGTTCGCCGTGAAACGTCTTTTTCCTCCGCAGGAACACCAGAAAGGCGAAGATTACAAAGAGGCCCAGTGAGCTGTAGAGCTGGGTGGGATGGAGGGAAATACCCTGGGGGGCCAGGCTGCGGGGGTCTGTGAAGGTGACTGCCCAGGGGAGGGAGCTTGGTTTGCCGTAACAGCACCCGGCAAGGAAACACCCGATCCTACCGAAGGCGTGGCCGATGGCGATGGAGGGGGCGAAGATGTCGGTCGCCTGCCAGAGGGGGAGGCCGAGCCTCTTGATGTACCAGATCGCTACGGCTACCGCCGGTATGAGCCCGCCGTAAAAGACCAGCCCCCCTTCCCATATCTTGAGGATATCGAGGGGGTTGTCGGTGTATTCACCAAAGTTCACAAGCACGAAGAGGAGGCGAGAGCCGATCAAGGCGGCCACCAGGGCATAAAAGGAGATATCGATGATCTTGTCCGGATCGATCCCCTCCCGTGCCGCCTGCCGCCTGGCCAGGAACAATCCCACCAGGATGCCGATGGCGATCATGAGTCCATAGCTGTAGATATTAAATCTTCCAATATTAAAGAATACGGGGTGCATATCAGACCTCCTCCTTGGTCTCCTTCGTTTCTCCCCACAGGATCTTGATGGTTAGCAAGATGACCCCGATGGTGATGGAGGCGTCCGCCACGTTAAAGGCGGGCCAGTGCCAGCCTCTGTACTGGAAATCGAGGAAGTCTATCACACTCCCCAGGCGGAAGCGGTCTATCAGGTTGCCCACGGCCCCGGTCAACACAAGAGAGAGGCTCAAGGGAGTCCACACCTCCTCCTCTTTGATCCAGCGAAAATAGGCGAGGACGAGGGCGATGGCCATCAGGGATATGATGACGAAGATGGTCGCAGCAGCAGGGAGGCCGGCCAGCAGGCCGAAGGCGGCGCCGGTGTTTTGCACATGGGTGATGGCGAAAAACCCCGGAATGACCTCTCTAATTTGATGCAGTGAAAAGGAGTGCTCGATCACAAGCTTGGTCGCCTGATCCAGGGCGAGGAGGATGCAGAACACGATTAACAAAATTATATACTTCCTTTTCATCATTCCTCTTTCGCGATGGTTTGGAGACAGCGCTGACAGATCTCGGGATGTTCTTTGTTCGTCCCCACGCTTGGATCATAGACCCAACAGCGCTGGCACTTCGCCCCCTCTGCCTGCCCTACCTGTATGGTAAGCTCGGAGGAGTCTCCGTTATTCTCCAGCGCTACCTGCGAGACGATGAAGATCTCCCGCAACTCCGAGCCAAATCCGTTGAGGAAGTCGTAGAGCTTCAGCGGTGCCTTCACCGTCACCGCGGCGTCCAGGGGATGGCCGATCACCTTATCCCGGCGGGCCCGCTCCAAGGCCTTGGTGACCTCCTCGCGCACCGCCCACAACCGCGTCCATCGTTCCTCCAGGGCCTCATTGAGGACCTCTTCGTCCGGTTGGGGAAAGCTCGCGAGGTGTACGCTCTCCTCGTCACCGCCTTCCCGGGGGAGATAGTGCCACACCTCTTCGGCGGTAAAGGCAAGAACCGGAGCCATGATCCTCACCATCCCTTTGAGGATGCGGTAGATGGCGTTCTGGGCGGATCTCCTCTTGGGGGAGGAGGGCGCGGAGGTATAGAGACGATCCTTGAGTATGTCCAGATAGAGGGAGCTCAGGTCAACCACGCAGAAGTTATGCACGGCGTGGTAGATGATGTGAAACTCGAATTCCTCATAGGCCCTGAGCACGCGCTCCGTCAATTGCCGGAAACGACCCAGGATCCACCGATCGATCTCCAGGAACTCACCAACGGGGACGGTGTGTCGCGGGGGATCGAAATCATAGAGGTTGCCCAGCATGTACCGCCAGGTGTTTCTGATCCTCCGGTAGGCCTCGGTGAGCCGGTCGAGGATCTCTTGGGATATCTTGATATCGTCCCGGTAATCCTCCGCTGCTACCCACAGCCGCAAGATCTCGGCCCCTAATCGTTGAATGACCTCCTCCGGGGCCACCACATTCCCCGCCGATTTGGACATCTTTTTCCCCTCGCCGTCCACTACAAAGCCGTGGGTGAGGACACGGGTGTACGGGGGGGTCCCTCTCGTTCCCACTGCGGTCAAGAGGGACGAGTGAAACCACCCCCGGTGTTGGTCGCTCCCCTCCAGATAGAGGTCGCAGGGGAACTTCAGGGCCTCTCTCTTTTCCAGGACCGCGGCCCAACTCACCCCGGAATCGAACCAGACGTCGAGGATGTCCATTTCTTTTCTGAATTGGTCCCCCCCGCATTGGGGGCAGGTGGTCTTGGGGGGGAGGAGCTTGTGGGCTGGCTCATCAAACCAGATGTCCGCCCCTTCTCGGGCGAAGCGGGCGGCGACAAAATCGATGAGGTCCTTCCGCAGGAGGGTTTCATCGCACCTCTCGCAATAGAAGGCCACGATAGGGATTCCCCAGACCCGCTGCCGCGAGACACACCAGTCGGGGCGGTTGGCCACCATCCCGTAGATCCGTTCCCGCCCCCAGGCAGGTATCCACCGGACCTCCTCGATCCCGTTGAGGGCCCGTTTTCTTAGCTCATTGTGGTCTAAGGAGATGAACCACTGTTCGGTGGAGCGGAAGATGATGGGGTTTTTGCATCGCCAGCAGTGCGGATAAGAGTGTTCCATCTCTTGTTCTTTCAACAGGGCACCTGCCTCAGACAGCTTGGCGTTGACGGATTTATTGGCGTCAAAGACGAATTCCCCTCCAAAGAACTCCACATCCGGCGTAAACCTGCCGTCGTCGTCCACCGGCGCATAGATCTCCAGGCCGTATTTCAGGCCACTCTCATAGTCCTCCTGACCGTGTCCAGGTGCGGTATGGACACACCCGGTACCTGCGTCCAAGGTGACGTAGTCCGCCAGGATGATGATCGATTCCCTCTCATAGAGGGGATGGCGGCATGCCAATCCCTCTAAGGCGCTTCCCTCAAAGCGCTCCAACACGCTATAGTCCTTGATCTCCAGGGTGTCCATCACGATATCAGCCAGGTCTTCCGCCACGATATAGACCTCCCCCTTTACCTCCGCCGCTACATAGGTATAGGTGGGATGCAGGGCAATGGCGAGGTTGGCCGGGATGGTCCAGGGGGTAGTGGTCCAGATGATGACCGAGACCGTTTTCCCTTGCAGGGCAGGAAATCGCTTCCCCATATCGGAGACCAGGGGAAATCGGACAAAGATAGAGGGTGAGTGGTGGGGGGCATACTCGACCTCGGCCTCGGCCAAGGCGGTATGACAGGTAGCGCACCAGTAGACCGGTTTTTTTCCCTTGTAGAGGTAGCCCCCCTCCACAAACTTTCCGAACTCCCGCACGATGGTGGCCTGGTATTCGTAGTCCATGGTGCGATACGGATCATCCCAGATTCCCAACACCCCCAGCCGCTTGAATTCTTCTCGCTGGATATCGATGAAGCGTGCGGCATACTCCCGACAATGTCTCCTGATCTCTCCCCTGCTCATCCCCTCTTTGTGTCCTCCAAGCATCTTGTCCACCTCATGCTCAATGGGCAGGCCATGACAATCCCACCCGGGGACATAGACGCTGTCGAGGCCGGCCATAAATTTGGCCTTGATGATGATGTCTTTGAGAATCTTGTTCAGGGCGGTCCCCATGTGGATGTGCCCGTTGGCATAGGGGGGGCCATCATGGAGGATATATCGTTCTCTTCCCTTTGCTGCCTGGAGGATCTTGTCATATAATCCTGTTTCCTCCCATGCTTTGAGCACGTCGGGCTCCCTCTTCGGCAGGTCCGCCTTCATAGGAAAGGGTGTCTGGGGAAGATTCAAGGTCTTTTTATAATCCATAGGGGTTTCCTCCTCGATCTGGGCAGCACGGGCAGAAAACATACCGTATCATAAAGACCGTCCTTTATCAACCTACCGCCGATCCGGCTTTTCCATGATACGCGGAGTGCGTGGGTATCTGCAGAACACACCGCGCACTTTTTCTCATATTTTGTGTTTAGTATTTTTCTTCATTAAAGCACGATAACCATCTGAACAAGCGAGGACAAGGCCCCCTCACGGTTTTTCTCTGTGGATAGTCGCTTAACGTTAAGGTGGCCTATCCGCACGCAATCAGCGGCGGCTGAGGTAGGCACTGACCCCTTCGATTCGTTCGCGAATAGAGGAATGCCCAAACTCGTTTTCGAAGAAGGCCGATCCGATGGTAAAGGCCCACGGGTTTAGGGCCTTGATCATATCAAGCTGGTTGACACTCCGTATACTGCCGGCGATTACCACCGGTAGGTCAATTGCTTTCACAAATGTTTGTGCCAACCGGACCGGATCGCCCACATATCGGTAGGCCAAGAGGTCAAACCCATAGACACCATGCGTGGCAATCTCCCGTGCCTCATCGATAATCTCGGAGATGGATCCTTCGAGTACGGAGGGGCTCCCGCTGACTCTGCCGCAGAATGGTACATACTTGACCGCCGTCCCCTTGAGCAGTTCATGCACGGAATCAAAATAGGTGGTTCCCATCAGATAGTCGACACCCATCTCTACGGCCAAGTGCGCTGATCCCAAGCATTCTGTTTCTCTGTAGTGCACCACCTCGAAACAGACGGTCTTGCGGGCACGCTTGATGGTATCAGCCAGTCTTTTTATGTGGCCGACCGGCAACCCCTGATCCTTAAAGCCCCAGTATGCAACTGAGCAGTCTTTACACTCCTCGAAGACGTCGAGCGCATGGGGTACGTTTTTATCATGGTGTGTCAGCATGACGATGAGGTTCGGGCTCATGGTTACTCCTTAGCCGTTTTTTAACGGTGCCGTGCCGGTCGCACTCCGTTTGGGAGCGGAACCATATCAGAAAACCGCGATTATCACAATAGCCGAACGGCAATTTTAGCTTATTTGTGCCGATTATTTCAGGGCTATAGTATAGGGACGATTCATGGAGGCCTTACAGCGTCTCTCACCCCTGTTCTGTTAGGGGTTAGCCGGTAGCTCGCGTGTGGTGCGCGCATTTTGAAATATGTTTTCTTCTACGGCTTTTTTTGTTACACTAGTTTTGGTGGTAGTATGTCCTGGTGAGAGGGGAAGGTTGGATGTTACATATGAAGGAGCTGCTTTACAGCGGCTGAAATCGCGGGTTTTTGAAATCGAACTGATTACCACAAAAACTCTTCGATAGCATAGAATGGACATTGCAAAAAGAGATGACAGGCCATGAACGGCGCACTGCGAGGAAGGTATATGCATAGTCAAGACACGAGGACCATCTGATGGATGAACAGCACAAGGGGTTGCAATCAAGCGCCTTGCAAATCAATCTCGCCAGAACGGCGGCTACTGTGGAGATCGCGCAAAAGTATCAGGTGCTTCTCAAGGTCGTTGAGGGATATTATGGTGTACACAAACGTACCCAAGAACTATTAAAGGAGATCAATCACCCGTATGTCAACTGGGATTTTGTTGTTGAACAGATCAAGATTGTATCCTTAAATGATTTTTACAAGCACAACACCCATCCTGATGGATTAGCTGCGCTCAGAGTCATTCTGGAGATCTACCTTGATATCATCGACTCCGCCCCGCACGAGGATGTCAGAGAACGAGGAATACGGTATCTCTTTGATTACCTTGCTATGATCCTCGCCAACAGCAATGAATTGCTCCCCAGAAACATCACCCTTATCCCTTTTGTCATGGAGTCACTTGTAGCTATGGCGAAAGATCAAGCGACCCTCTTTAAAAAGGCCTCAACCTATCTCAAAACGATGGTGCAGTATATTGTCAGCAATGCCACTACCGTTCAGACTGATGCCTTAACACTGTTGCTCTATCAGGTATTGAGGGCTACGTATGATTTCTGGCTTATGCAATCAGATCCGAAGGGATGGTTTGACCCGGAAGCAAAAAAAGCAGGCGCCCGCGGTATCTACAACACGCTCATAGAACCCCTCAGCCACCACAGCCTGTGCCTACTCGTAGATAAACTCGAGTC
>Ga0307422_1001854_pt1 | contig 10800 bp, 8 predicted proteins | sample SalMarWE160290MG_FD_202153 | JGI IMG/M metagenome (GOLD analysis project Ga0307422, IMG submission 202153) | Salt marsh sediment microbial communities from the Plum Island Ecosystem LTER, Massachusetts, United States - WE1602-90 | ecosystem: Environmental > Aquatic > Marine > Intertidal zone >...
GTGTGGGTGGCGGATATCACTTACATTCGGTTACTGCACGACTTTGTCTATCTGGCGGTGATTCTCGATGCATACTCGCGTCGGGTTGTTGGGTGGGCGTTGTCGCGACACATTGATGCTGCGCTGACCTGTGCCGCGCTTAGGGCGGCCATTACCGAGCGGAACCCTTCTGCGGGGTGTATTCACCATTCTGACCGTGGTGTGCAGTACGCGGCAGATGACTACATAGAGATCCTCGAGGAACACAAGTTCACGATTAGCATGTCTCGCAAAGGGAATCCCTATGACAATGCGCAAGCCGAGAGCTTCATGAAGACGTTGAAGGTAGAGGAGGTCTATGTTTCGGAGTATCGGACGTTTACGGAAGTGAAGGAGAGGATTGGCGAGTTCATCGAACTGATATACAACAATCAACAGCGTTTACACTCGGCACTTGGTTATGTCAGTCCGGTGGAGTTTGAACAAGGGATTACGTTGGCTCCGTGGCATGTATCAATTTCGGCCTCAACATGTCCAGCTTGAGGGGTGCACTTCAGTCGCGGTCCTAGGAGTTGCTACAGCTGGGCAGGGGCTGATAGAGGAACTAGCTGGCTTTGAGCTGCTCGTCAGTACATCGTGGATCGGTCGATTCGTCAGTACGCCAGCGCCACCAATCGATCACGAGATCGAGTGGAAGGTGATTCTGGGCGGACACGTTCTGCAATGGTCTAAACGCGTCGATGCTGTAAATTTCGCCATGGAAACCTTCATCTACTGGGATCGTGAGCAAGAGGCTCTCGCTTTCACCCAGCTCACAAACAGGGGTGTACACGCCAAGGGAATCATCATCATTGATGATTCCGTCATCGCCCTTGAGGGCTATACCATGCAAGTCGGAGTCAAGATCGGTTTCAGGCAGACGTTCAGGATCATGCCTGACGGGACACTCGAAGATCGATACTACAGTTGGGGCACAGCAAGCTGGGTGGCAGAACACGTTATCGTCTACGAAGAATGCACTGATTGACCAGACCCCCCTCAAAGCAAGGCGGAGCACCTGGTCAGCAGCGGATCAGTCAGGTCTCCCACATTGTCCCTGCTACGAGAACAGCGAGCACGGAATCCTGACGTCTTCAGTACTATAGGATTGCTAACGAACGCGTTCTACATTTAGCCCCCAGGCTCCATGACACCCGATATCGAGCAGTTCCAAGGGCGAGCTGCTGCTCCCTGAACAAGGTTTCTGTGACGGCGAGGACTCCACAAGCGTACGGACGACCCATAGCCGCAAGAACCTGGCGAGTACGCTACCAAGGCTTAAGCTGTGGATTCGATTGGAAATACACGAGTAGGTCCAAGAAGTGTCCACGTACTCGGGTCTGTGCAAATTGAACTCGCCTGCTGTTCGATGCTTCCTTGAGAATTGAGATCCCGGTCGACATGCTCGTGTCTGTGGTGGCTCCCACTGAAGTTAAGACTGGCTTACCGAGCTCGTCATCAACGCCAGCGCCGAACCGCAATGCGCCAAGTAGAGAGAACCATTATACTAGCGCCATGATGAAACGGTACGTGGTTTTGCTGTCAGTCTGCATCCTTCTAGTTGGCATCATTGTCGAGGGCGGCCTTGCTTGCACGAGCTTTGCAGTGTATTCGTCAAAAACCCTCTACGGCATGAACTTCGACTACCCGCCGAACGAGATCCGCTTCTCCATCGAAGAGCATGAAGCCGGTACTGTGTTCATTGGGAGCTTTTGGATGGGAGAACACTACGGACGAACAGTGGGGATGAACGAGCATGGTCTCTTCTCCTCAGACCAAATGGTTTTTCCGTTACGGGCCGATGTTGAGGAGCCTGCCGAAGACGAAATCTACATCTGGGACGCGTTCTACTCGGGTCTTCAGGAGTGTACCGGAGTGGATGAGGTCGTCGACTGGATTGGAGACAGACGCCTAGTTCAGTATCCTACGCTGCCTCTGCACAACCTCTATGCTGATCCCGGTGGGAACGCGATGGTCGTTGAAGCGGGCGTCCCCGCGAATGTGATTACCGAGATCACCGGGTCCTTCCTCATAATGACCAATTTCCACAACGGGGATTTCCAGGGAACGGATCTCGGCGACATCCATGGGGATGGCGCGGGACGCTACCGGACGGCCTACGCCTACATCGACGAGCACGTCGAGGATTTCAACATCGATAATGCGTTCGAGGTGCTCTGGCAGACGGCGCAGACATCGGGTGACTTCAAGACCCGTTACTCCCTCGTCTTCGATCCTGAAGCGCGGGAGGTCTACATCGCACTCGAACGCGACTACGATCACATCTGGAGGGCATCACTCGATGCGCGAACGATCGAAACGTTCGCCGGGTTCACCCAGGACAAGATCCTCCCGCTGGACGACGAAGGCGTCCTTGCACCAATGCTGCAAGCCTTGGCTAATGAGAAGACAGATCGAGGCTGGATCTCATCTCTGTTGATCCTCGGCGGTATCCTCGCGATTGCTGCCATCATGCTACTCCTCCGCGCATCTTGACCAGACAACGCGCAGCTGCCGAGGCGGCAATCTACTGAAGATACGGTTCAAGAGCGCAAATTGGAGTCAGCATCCACCTCATCGATGCTGTTCCTGCTTCTTGCGCCACGAAACAGTTAACGAATGCGTCCCAAGTACAATCCCACAGACCCTGAAACGTTGGGCGCACCAAGTTCCAGCATTTTGGCGGTTGGCTTCATGCAAGTTCGCTCTTGCAGGGGTGGGGCACAGACTGACTCTGAAGCTGAATCGAATATCAGGGACTGGTGATTGCCCTACGAGAACAGATCTGATACCCTCCTCCCCAACCTACTTGGGAGGCGTACATGACAAAGACATCCTCCAGATATCGCCGTAAAGCCTCGATACCGCGCTCCGTCGTCGTGGTTCTGTCGCTGGTTCTGATTGCTACGCTCCTTGTCTGTGTTCACGCCCAGTCGGTCTACGACCGACTGGGCGCTTGCCGGTATGCCGAGAAGTACTGGAACAAGGTCTGCAGCGACGGCTACTTCTTCGCCGACAGCGAGACTCCATCAATGCTTGGAGCAAGAAAACCTGTGCCAACGGACGAAGAGGGTTTCGATTGCGCCCACTTCGTGTCCTGCTGCATCGGTAGCGAACCGAACCAGCGCGCCGGAGGACTTGATGTTCCGTCTAGAACCCTTACCTATGGAGAGCCCGGCGCACAACGGCTGGTGAATTGGCTCATCGGGCAGGGGGCAAGCCACGTTGCTAGTATCTCCGCCATGATGCCCGGAGACGTTGTCGCCTACGATGTCGACCGCAACGGCTGGATCGAACATGTTGCCCTGTACATGGGAGATGGTCTCGTAACCGCCCACTCTATCAGTCGCTACAGCGGATGGAACCCGAAATCCGAGGCAGACATCGTTCTGCTGCACCTACCCGGTCCGTACACGCAGCCACCGGGCAAGCTCGACCTTGACTGGATCGGTTGGGCCATCACAGCCATCGTGCTTGCCGGACTGCTGGGCATCATCCTCGCGACAACCCACCACTAGGATGGACAAGAGCGGAGGACACGCACCTTGTCTCCGGCTCTGGCGGAAGGGAGACTTGAGCCGTGGTGGATACCCCTTGCAACCCTAGGCCAGGATCGATCGCCTAGGTCTAAGGCCTCTTCACAACCACGGGTGTTTGCCTTTTCCCAACCATCCAACTACGCTGAGTTTGCCATGAAACGTACGTTGCTGATTACCTGCCTCGTACTGGTAGTCGTACTTGTACCGGTTTGTGCTCTTTCCGCGGCACCTCTCGATCGAGTCCTGGCCGTCGTGCCACGGGATCTCACGGAGGTCATGCTGCTGTTCGCCGATTGGTCCTATGACAGCCCTGTCAAACTCCGCCTGGAACTGGAACAGCACGCGTCGCGGGATCTGGCAGCTGCGTCGGCATACGCACTAGCGCACATCCAGTCACATTCTGTGACCTGGGGGTGGGATACCGCCGACCTTGTCTGGGAAGCAAATGTCGTCAGCCGCGAGTTGCCGCCGATCCACATCCTTCAACTGCGCAGCGACTTCGACTTCTCCCCGGTTGCGGCACATCTTGTCGAGCGGGGCTTCACTCAGACCGAATCCCACGGGGCTACCGTCTACAGGCACAAGCTCGACGTGCGCGCCGATTGGATTCGCACGACGGAGCTCTCAATCCTCACGACCGCCTACATTGACGAAGAGAAGACGATGATCCTCTCGAGTTCCCCGAGAGCTGTCGAGATAGTTCTTACAGCAAGAAAGGGAGTGTTTCCTACACTTGCGAAGGATCCATTTACTTGTGCCGCTGTTGAACACCTCAATACTCCCGCTGCGCCCATCGTGCTTCGAGGCCTCGGTGAGTGTCTTCGTTTCACTCCGAATCCGATTCTCGATCTCATTGGGACGATTCCATCGGAAGAGCAAATCTCCCAGTTGAAGACCATGATGGAAGAAAGTGAGCTGCTTGTTCCGTATCGAGCACTTGGTGTCAGATATCGACAGGAGGAGAACCGTCCTGTTGGTTCGGTCATCTTTGAGTACGACACGCCCGAGCTTGCGGCCATGGACCTCCCGGGGCGCCTCCTTCTTGCCGAGGCGGGCATGAGTAGGCAGTATGATGCCCCCATCTCCGAGAGCTACTTCAGCGTCCTAGACTTCGATGTACAAAAAGCGCTATCATCCTGACGGTGACTCCAATCGACGATTAACCAAGTCGACTCTTCCGCATGATCTTCTCGACGCTGTGTTCGCTGCCTGTTCGTCCTGAAGTATCGAATCCATTTGAGAGGATAAGGGGTCTAGTGATCAAGAATTCTGTGGCAAGACCATGTGGCTATCGGTAGACCCCTTTTGTTTTCTTGAGTGTGATGGAGGTCGAGGTTTGTTGCACTGCTTGTTCGCATGAGGCCGAAGCACTAGAATGACGGACATGAACTGGGTGCTCACTTTGTCAGGTGGAATTCTGTTCTCGGTTACGGCAATGGCGCTCGTGGTGTCGTGGTTCGTGTGGAATCGTCGAGCGTTCGCCGGGGGATCTCTCCTGTTCCTGCTGCTGATGGGAGTAGCAGGATACGCGCTGGTTGCCGGCCTTGAGGCGACGTTCGTTGCGCTGAGATGGAAGATCCTGTGGTCGACGCTCGAATACATCGGCTCCGGGTCCGTTGCCACCTTATTCCTGATGTTTGCCGCTAGGTATTCGGGTTACGACCGATGGATGCATGGGTGGTTGCGCGTTGCCGTGTGGAGTGTTCCTAGTGCTGCCTTCGTCCTTGTTGCTACTAACGCGTTCCATCACTTGGTATGGCACGGTTTCCTGCCCGGTCCGGCGGGAAGTAACGCGGTGATCTACATTCACGGGCCCGGTTTCTATGCCATCATAGCCGCCCTGTACACCTACGTTCTCGTCGCTTGTTCGCTGCTCCTGCGGTCCGTGGCTCGGCCGGTCGTGATTTGCTACAGGCAGTCGGCGATGCTGCTGCTCGGAACGTTGTTTCCTATTGCCGGAGGAATTCTCTACGCTTTTGGCGTCAGTCCGATCGAAGGGCTCAATCTCATCCCGATCTCGTTCTTCTTCACGGTTATCGTCTTTTTCGTCGGCGTTGGCCCGTTCCGTGTGTTTGATCTCGTTCCCGTTGCCCGCGACACGCTCGTTGAAGGGATGCCGGGTGCTGTGCTCGTTCTTGATACCAAGTGGCGGCTTATCGATCTAAATCCGGCGGCACGCAGACTGCTCGACCTCGATAGTTCCGTGATCGGTCGCAGCATCGAGGAGATCCCTGCCGTGTGGAACCGAATTCGCGGCTATTGCCACGGCGAGGATGGGGGGCAAACCGAGTTTGCTCTTATGGAGACTCCGTTGTGCTACGTTAACGTCCACGTGTCGCCGCTCAGCGGTCCCGATGGACGACCGTCGGGATATATGATCATGATCCACGACATTACTAAGCGGCACGTTGCTGAAGCAGAGCTGCAGCGAGCGAACGAACGGCTTGAATCCCAGATCGAGAAGATCGAGGCATTGCAGGTGGAGCTTCGAAAGCAAGCGATCAGCGACGCACTTACCGGATTATTCAACCGCCGGCGTCTTGACGAGGTACTGCCGCGCGAACTGAAGCGGGCACAGCACGATGGGGGCGTCGTATCGGTGATCCTGTTCGACATCGACCATTTCAAGCAGGTCAACGATCGCTACGGTCACGAGACCGGCGATCGGCTTCTCCAAGCTCTGGCGCATCTGCTTCGCGAACGAACGCGCCCAGGGGACATCGCCTGTCGGTACGGCGGGGACGAGTTCCTTCTCGTGCTGCCCGAAACGCCACTCGATGCAGCAGCAGCGCGTGCCGATGAAATCCGGGTTGCATTCAGTGGCCTATCGCCTCGCGCGGTTCCGAGCGGGGGCAGCGGTGAAGCGGTCTCGCTCTCTGCAGGGGTTGCCGCCTGCCCCAATCACGCGCTGACCGAAGACGCAGTGATTCGAAGTGTTGACGAAGCGATGTACGCTGCCAAGGAAGCAGGACGCAATCGAGTGCATGTCGCCGATGGGGAAGACGCAACACGCTGATCGCCTGCGGTACTGTTCACCTCAGGGTTCTTGATCATTGGGGCATTAACGCTTCGATCGCCTCGTCGATCTGCTCGATGACAAACGGGTGTGCCTCCTTCGCTCGTATCTTCATCAACAACGCGGCGATCTCCTGATCGCCGATGTGACCGATCATCATCGCCGCGCGCCAACGGATCTCGAAGGAAGGATCGGACTGAAGCGCCGCAAGCAACGCATGAAGAGCGATCTCTCCTCCGATACGACCCAAGGAAAGGGCTGCCTCTTTGCGAACACCTTCGCCCCCTTCTTGAAGAACGAGGATCAGCTTGGAAGTCGTTTCATCGTCCCATACCCGGCCGAGCGCGTTCACCGCTTCCCACTGGCTCCAGCCCTTAGATTCAAGCCCTTGATGAAGCATGGGCACCGCCTCCACTTGGCCGAACATACTCAACGTGACCGCCGCGTTCCAGGCGACAGTCGGATCCTCGTTGTCCAGTCCCGAGATCAACCGAGGAACTACCGTGCCGTCGTCGAGGCGGGTGATCGCCCAATTCGCGCGCCAACGAGCATGAACGTCGGAATCGGTCATCGCAACGCTCAGTACCGCGTCGATCCCTCGCGGATCGGCGATCATCCCGAGGAGGTTCACCGCCTCCCAGCGCAGGCTTGCGTTCGATGATTCGGTAGCCTCGATGAGAGAGGGAACCGCTGCCGCACCAAGCGTCAGTAGCCCCTCCCGCGCTTCTTTACGTTCGTCAGCCGATGGGCTGGCTAGGTGCTTGACCAGCTCCTCCATATGTGAGTCTTGCCCGGCCGTTTCCGGGGGAGTGCACGCAGCGCTCACCACGGATCCACTAAGGAGTAGGGATACCGTGATAACGCAGGAGAGAAGCATTCTCCGTACTCGCATCCGCCTTCACCAACCCGTCTCACATATCACGGCGAAGCATAGGCGATGACCCGCGCGCTCTCATTCCCTTCAGAGTCGGTCTGTGTCACTTCTGCGAAACTGCAGCCGACGGCTTTCGGCGGTACGGCTACGGAGAATGAGCCGTCCGAGCCAGCGGTAACCGTGGTTTGATCACCCGTAGGCCAGTAGACCGTCACAAGTGAATTCGGATCAACAGCTCCAATCTCCCCAACAAGAGCGCTCGCCCCGAGCGTTATCTTCGAGTGGTCCGGTGCGCCAGGGTAGCCGAGCTGATGATTCAGCTTGTCCTCGACACGATTGTTTGATTCCTGCAGGTTCAGCACCATGTTCATCAGGGTCTGGATGTCGTTGCTGTTATCCTGAATGAGGGCACCGTTCGCGTTCACTTGGCCAAGGACGCCGTTAATCGCTGTAGTGTTTGCCTTGATCAGGTTAGCGTTAGCCAGGATTGCCTGGTTGTTTCTACCCATGCCTCCCAGAATGGCGCCTTGAGCGACGGCGATATCTGCCTGGATAGCCGTTTGAGCTGCGGTGATGTTTGCGTTGATATTGGTTTCAGCTGTGGTAATGTCTGTCCGGATATTGGTTTCGGCTGTGCCGATACGTGTCGTGATAGCGGTTTCAGTTGTGGTGATCGCCGTTTTGATGGCGGTTTCAGCTGCGGTAATAGCGTCCGTGATAGCTCTTCGCGCCGAGGCAATGGCTCCGTTGAGATCGTTGAACCTGTCGCCCATGTCGTCCCACATGTCAGTTATGAGAAGGGCTACATCGCGCAGGCCGATGGCGAGCTCGTCCAGTTTCGCCTCCAAGTAGCCAAGAAGTATCTCCATGTCTTCCCAGAACTTGTCGATCTCTACGCCCAGTTCCTCGGCTGTCTCGTTTATGAGTTTGGATAATTCCAACTGGCCACTGGCAAGCTGATCCAGTTTCGCCTCCAAGGCGCCAAGAAGCGTCCAGAGGTTTGTTTGCGGCATGACGTTTGTCGAACCCGGTTCGACGCCGATTGGCGATCCCGTTGTCAGTTTTCCGAGCCACCAGCCAATATTGTCAAGTTTCTGCCGCAATTCATCGAGCTCCTCATTTAAACGTTTGAATCGCTCCGGGAAGTCGTCCAGGGGGACCTTGCGTAGTGCTGCTTGCAGCTCTGCCTCATCCATGCCCTCATGGACTGGAACGCCAAAGAGACCACGCACGATCGCATCGAGCTTCTTCTCGAGTTCAAGCTGGGCCAGTGACATCCCTACTAGCGTTTTCATTACTATTGTGTTCCGGTCTTCTATGTCTTCAAGATCCCTCAAGACTAACTCAGCAGCCTTTCCCACTGGTACCCCCCATGGATTAGCGGCCCCGAGGGTTTCAGCTGCTTTTCTCGCCACTTTCTTCACGGCAGCTACTGCTTCGGTGTCTATTGCGACCTTGAATTTTGGACTTATGGAGGACGGTCGCTCGAAGATAGCTTCATGTTGGAACGCTATGTCTGCATCAGAGATGACTGCATCGACACGGGCTTGCATATCCAAAGGAAGGGTTTGGCTGAGCGCGATGAGTTCCGAGATTTCCGGGCGAACGTCCAATAGCGCCTGGGAAGCGGTTCTGAGGACTTCCCGCATGTACTCATTTTCGGGATTGACGGCGAGTAGGTCTTCCGCCGCTTGGACGTGCGCGCGGTCGGCAAGTTCAAAGAACGCCCGGAAGCGATCGCCTGCGTTGGGTGTTACCTCAATAGGAAGAAGTTCCAGTAACGCTGTGTCCGGCTTACCCAACTGAGAGATTAGCTCGTCGGTCTTTCTTCCCAGATCCTCGATCTCTCCTTTGATTCCTGTGGTCGGTGCCGGGGGATTGTAACCCGTTGTTCCCGGCTCAATGAAAAACGGTTGCCCCCTTCCGACGATCCATTCCCCAAGGATCCCCGCCAGGTTATCGAGCTTCTGTCGGAGTTCATCGAGAGTCTTCCCTACGGTATCGAGTTTCGCCTCCAATTTGATGACATCCTCGGTCACATCTGGCGTTGTTGTCGTTCCTTGGCCAGGCGTCCAAATGGGAGGTGCGGTCGTCGGTGGGGCCGTCGTGGGCGGGGCTGTTGTCGGTGGATAAGTATCCTCAATCCCGACGACACCCTCTCCCGTAAGAGTGACGGTCTGCCTCTTAGTCTGCACTGGATGACCACCCTGGGCGGTGATGGTGAAGCTCCCGGTGTAGTTCAATATACCTGGGGGAGTGAACGTCACGTTGAACGTGATCGATTGGCCGGGCGCGAGCGTAAACGAATGCGTCGGTGCATCGCTACCGAACGGTGGATTTGGCCGGGTGATCGTTACCGTTGCTCCCGTATCACTCGTCTCCAGTATCTTGAATGTATACTGCACTGTCTTTGTCTGTCCTAGCAGAACTGCCCCAAAGTCGATCGCGTTCCCGGAGTATGCCCCCGGCTTGGCCCAGGGTAAGTTTATGTCGATCTGCGCCACACCGATGCTGCACATACCGATCAGCACCAGCACCATGCCCAAGATTCCTACGTGCCGTTTCCAACCCGTCATAACAGCCACCTCCTAAATAGACGGTTACTAGCCTTGTGAGGAGTGCGGTATACAAGAGAAGGCATAAGCGTTCGCTTCGACAAACCAATGTAATCATTTCGTCGCCTGTTGGCAAGTGCAATCACTGGGTAGAAGTATTCGATAAATGCGCGTGTCGCCTTCGTTCTTGAGATCTTGGAACCGTGAACTTGCTTTGGGAGGGAGGGATCGGCATCATAGGAGAGACAGAATTCGATCACAACAGACAAAAAGGAGGGGGAATGGGGCTTGTCTTTGCGGTGCTTCTCATCGTGTGGGTGGCTCTGACGCGGAGCAGCGATCCGTACATTCTCATCACGGGCGCAATCGTTGCAGCGGGGGTCACCTTCGCGCAGCATCGCCTCTTTCCGACAGTCACCTTCCTTCCTCGATCATTCCTGCGCCGCCCACACAGGGTTATCGCCTTCCTCGCCACGTTGTCCTTCCGGTTCATCGCCTCGACCTTACGGACGTGCGGACTGATCCTCTCGGGGAAGGAAGAAGGGCGGATCGTGGCCCTCCCCATTCGTGTAGAGGATCCTTTTGCGCGGTTTCTGCTTCTGAACTCGATCACCCTCACCCCTTCGACGATCTCCCTCCTCCTCGAAGGGGACCTCCTCTATATTCATTGGTTACGAGAAAAAGGACACCACGGGGATTGGCAGGAGATCAAGGAATCTTTGGAGGGGCAACTGCTCAAGGTCTTCGGGCAGGATAATGATGGCGATCATTGAAGGAGTTCTCCTTGTCTCGCTGAGT
>Ga0307422_1001855_pt1 | contig 10799 bp, 9 predicted proteins | sample SalMarWE160290MG_FD_202153 | JGI IMG/M metagenome (GOLD analysis project Ga0307422, IMG submission 202153) | Salt marsh sediment microbial communities from the Plum Island Ecosystem LTER, Massachusetts, United States - WE1602-90 | ecosystem: Environmental > Aquatic > Marine > Intertidal zone >...
CAATGATCTGTTTTATAAATTGTTGCAACTGCAAACCTTTCCTATTGCCTGAAATCTTTGAAGAAATATTGCCTGTTATTAGCCAATATAAACCAATCTGTTCAACGTAACGAAGAAATAAAGGGAGGCCCCCGCGACCTGAAATTTTATTGTTTGTAATGCCTATTTTTGTTATCTTAGTACTTATAAAAGATAGTTTTGTGCACCCAAATGGTGAAGTGTTATTTTTTAGTTTTAACACCTTTAAATTACACATTATCAGGGTATTAAACAAGCTATCTTTTATTTTTTTTATCATTAATCGCTTAACTTAGGTAACATTTATTTCTTTGTAATACTCAATATAACATACATCAAAGTAAATACAGATACTAATCATCAATGTATAACAAGCTCTTCCCTTGTTTAAACTAACCAATTATCTCCTGCTATTAAAGTAACGACATGCTTTATATTCAGCAAATCTTAATTTATCATGGTCTAGCTAGTTTATTAATTTCTTTTTCATAGTTTGTAATTACACGTTACAAACGTAACGTTTTTAATTTTTTTTTTTAAATTTTATTGATAAACCTTTAATATTTTATGATAAACCTTTAATATTTTATGATAAAAAACAATATAACTTTTTCTTTGTACACAAAAATAATTATCTGAATTAATTATTCCCTATACAATTTAAAACTTTACTTTTGATACTATTTTAATAGTAAAAACTAAAGGGTTAACATAGTTACTATGTTAGTTTTTGAAAAAAACTTTTTCATTAACTTATGGTCATCAGTAAAAATCAAAAAAAGATGTAGCATTTTTAACACTATGCTGATAATGAATGATTTTTGAGCGTGGTATGCGAAATGCAAAAGAAACCAGCTTAAAACATACAACAAAAATAGTTAAATATGAGAGTGAAGATTATAATACCAGATAGATACAATGATAAAACCAAAAAATTTAATTACAAACATGGACTATTAAAGTGGTTCATTTTAGGATCAGTAAATGAAAAGTTCAGATATATCTATGAAAGATTGGATAAATTGGGCAGATATGATTTTAGAAGAAAAACTTTATTGAAATGTTTAAAATAATAAAGAATAGCAAAAATAAACTCAGAAAAATAAAATAACCGGATATTTGCTTTTATTGTATGCATCATGAATTCAATAATTTAAACTGAAAAATATAATCAATCATTTTTAAATTCATATCAACTTCATTTCATGCATCCCATCATCAAAAGGCATAAGCATTAACTCCAATTTCAAAAAAGCACTTTTAAACCATTTATGATTATTGATATGTTCCTAAATATCATCAATTAAACCTGCATGTTCCAAGCCATATACCAACCCCCTAACTTCAAAAGGTTTTCTTTGTAATTTCTTTAAAAATTCTTTTGAAAAAGGCATTTGACCAACATAATTTTGAAGGGATTCTTCATCAATGGCAAAGAGTATCTTTTCATTCCCAGCTATTATAATGTCTTTTATGATATTTTCGTAGATATAAGTGATTAATTGTCTGGTTTTATTGTCTTGATTAAACATTCAGGATTCATCTAAGCGATCTGATTTCGATGATTTTAAAGTTTTAATTTCCTTCCGGTTAAACTCACCCCAGTTTATTTTTCGCAATTGATGATTCATAATCCTGTCTGCAAGTTTCATATAAACTTTGGCTGTTTCATATTTGCTTATACCCATTAAATCCATTACAATATTTATGTTTCCATTGGATAAAACTGCCATATGAGTTCCAAAAGTATGCCTTGCTGTGTGAGCGCTTAAATTTTTAAGGATTTTTGCATCATGAGCTATTAATTTCATGTATCGGTTAAACCTGTCTTTATCTATATTTCCTAATATTGAACTATCCAGTTTTTATGGTTTTTTATGATTGGGTATCGCATTTTAAAATCCTTTCAAAATCAGAAAAACAAGGCTTTTTAGCATAAAAAAAGCCATCCAATCGGACGGCTTAAGCGGTCTGGACGGGACTCGAACCCGCGACCCCATGCGTGACAGGCATGTATTCTAACCAAGCTGAACTACCAGACCATTTATTTATTTTTTTTGGCAATACTGAATTACCAGTATTTTATTAAAGCGATGCAAAAATAAGTCTATTTTTTATTATTACAAACATTCACCAGTAAAAATACCGGGTAACAAGGACATTTTAATTAGTGTTTTTCAATAAACTCGTAGTGTTTGTACAGAATGTTCGAGATCAAGGCGCGTGAGCATTTTAAAACGCAGTATACTAGAGTATTCGAGGATTTAAAATGCGAGCAGCAACGCTGATATCGGACATTATGGACAGACACTAATTAGTGTCTGTCTATAAAGTTGGCAAGATGTTTAACTGGTCATGTAAATGTTCAGAAAGTTCCATTTGCAAGGCTTGCAATGTAATATCGGGACATACAACTATCGCGCGAAAAATACTTTTATCTTTATGCTTTATTTAAGCTGTAATCGATGCAAACAAAATCAACTGTCGGTATTGATATCAAAGGACTTTTATACACTATCACAGCTTTTGTGATCTGGGGGTTGTTGCCCATGTTCTGGAAACTGTTCGGAGACATGCATGCCCTGATAATTATTGCCCAGCGTATAAGCTTTACTTTTTTGATAGCATGGATCGTACTAAGGCTGATACAAAGAAAACCCATACTTTATATTTTCAGAAACCGGAAGATCCTGCTTCCGGTACTGGCCACAGGACTTCTTATCGGAACCAACTGGTTTGTTTATATTTATGCTGTGAATACCAACAGGATCGTTCAGGCCAGCATGGGATATTATATTAATCCCCTGTTTAATGTATTTCTTGGTCTGGTGTTTCTTAAAGAAAAGCTGAACACCTGGCAAACCATTGCTCTTGTGCTGGCCGCATGTGGTGTCGGTTATATGACATGGGATTACGGCCGCGTACCCTGGATCGCACTTTACCTGGCATTCAGCTTTGGCATGTACGGACTGATCAAAAAAACCACTTCACTCGATTCACTATCGGCCATCAGTGCGGAAACCCTGCTGTTACTGCCTGTTGCCCTGCTGATCATTACCGGGGTGATCGGTATAAAAGAAGACCCGCTTCCTTCCTATGATATACGGGATATCTTATTATTCGCGGCCTCCGGTGCGGTAACCGTGTTTCCCTTGTATTGTTTCGCGCAGGGAGCAAAACGCATTCCCTATTCAACAGTGGGATTTATGCAATACATTGCCCCTACCTTCATGCTGCTCATAGGTACAATGATCTTTCATGAAGCATTCACTCCTGCTCATATTATAAGTTTCGGACTTATCTGGGCTGGATTGATTGTTTATTCATTTACCCTTCTCAGAATGAATGCACAAACAAAAAAACAAAAGGTAACTGAAGAATGAGGTTTATATCATAGAAACCACCAACCAGGGACTTGCCACTAATATTCAGCAGGTATCTGCTGTCAGTTATCAGTGCCTGCTAAAAAACGGCTCTTATATAGAATAATATTGTTTTAATATACATTCCCGCAGGCCGGGGTTTCGACCTGCCCGCAAGGCAGTTCGACCTACTTTTTATCTTCCACATAAAAAGTAGGCAAAAAGGTCACCGTTCCATAAAAATCGCTTGATTTTCTACTGAAGATTTTCTCCCCGCGGAACCCAAACTCACTCCTCCTTCGTCGTCGCTTGGACAGGGTTCCTCCAGGGCCCCCGCAACGAAAACCTTCCTTGAAATCGTACGCTATTTTTCTGAGACGGGTCCCGCTACTGCAAACCTTTATGCCGGTTTTAAGGGAATCAGGTTTTCCGAAAGACCGGCTATCTTTGCATTTAATAATGATAATATTTTACTGGCTTGTAGCACATCATCTACAGCGTTGGCTGCAGCTCGCGGTATTATTATACAGCTTCGCTTTGCCGCCTTATATCTGATGCACTGGGGACTTTTCAGCAAACCCTTATTAAGAATGTTTCCTGCTCAATGAAAACAGGAATTCGACACCTCCTTTTTCCCTGTTTTTTACTGAGATCTCACCCCGGTGAAAAAGTACGGCATTTTTCACAATGGCCAGGCCAAGACCTGAACCCTCATAACTTTCTTCATCAGTCCCGATCCTGAAAAACCGCCCGAACACTTTAGGCTGATATTCATCCGGTATTCCTTTCCCGCTGTCAGCAAATGAAAAATACAAAAATTTATCATCTTCCATATACATTTTAATCTCTACTTCAATACCTTCACCAGCATAATAAACAGAATTTTCCATCAAATTCTGAAAAATAGAATAAACCAGAAATTTATTGCCTTCTATAGAAGTTTCCTTACCTATATCGGTTATCACCTTTATTTTTTTATTTACCAGTTCTGACTGCCTGCTTTCAATAACATCATTGATCACTTCCGTTACATTCACTTCATGTATTGGATAGAGACTGCCGGTCTCATCCAATTTGGTCAGGATCGAAGTATCATGAGCAATTTTCGACAACCGCTTTAGCTGTTTTAAGGCCTTACCTGCAATCTTCCGCTGTGCATCGGGTGTTTCCCTGGGATCCCTGATCAGATTGTTCAGCAGATCTTTTATCACATTTACAGGGGTCTGCAATTCACGGGCAATATTATTTGTTAATTCATACTTTATCCGTTTCCTTTTCTCCAATTTTGTTTCATCAGTGATGGATATCTCATAACTACCATCATAAAAAACAATACATACCAGGGAAAAATATTTTGCGTCACTCTTGATATCTACCTGTGTAACAGGCAATTCTTCAGTTGCAGCTAAATCGGCCTGCTTTTGATGAGTTTCAATAAAATCGTTCAAAGGTTTTAAAGACGGTATTGAAAATATGGTATCCATAGAAACTACAGGATGATCAGCTATAATATTAATATATTGAATAAAATGATTGTTAGTCATTTCCAATTCCCTGCCTGAATTAAAAAAAGCAATTCCCTGCCTGGATATCTGCATATGATGTAACAGTTTATCCTTTTGTGCCTGCAATTCATCCTTTGTACGTTGCAGGTTATTGAATATCTCAATGATCTGTTTTCCAATCACCCCTATTTCATTATTCGGAAAACGGATATCAGTATCTTGTTTTCCTGTTTTACTCACCTGAATTGCAAACTCACTTAAACGGGATATTGATCTTCCGAATTTGTCTGCAACATATACGAGTGATCCCCATATGATAAAAAACAGTAATACGATAACTATTAAAAAGATTTTTTCCGGTTGTAAAAATTCCCTGATCTGAATATCGTATACCATGGCGGTCCTTACAAAATAATCCCCATAAGACCTTGCATAATAATAATATTCCTCTCCTGTAGTTGATGAAGTGCGAATATTTGAACCCGTATCATTGACAATGGCTTTTTGGATCTCCGGCCGGCCTTTGTGGTTTTCCATTGATCTATGATCTTCAACAAAATTGTCATACAATACGTTACCATCAAAATCGATCACCGTAACCCTGAGATCCTGACGGTTAAATAAGTCAACCAGTGAATCTAACTCTCTGAACTGACCTGAGGAGATAATATCAGCTGACTGGATATAATTCTCTACCAGTTCCGCGTATGTATCCAGAATATTGTCTATCTGGCTTGTTTTAAATTGCTTTTCACGCTGGTACTGAAAAATCCCGATAACTACAGTAAAAGCAATAAAAACAATAAAGAAATATAAAAAAAGCTTTTGTTTGTATGAAGACCGTTTATTCATGATTGTGTTATTTGTTCAATTAATCGATAATGTTTGTAAAAAACATCAAAAAGCCTGATATGTTATACTATTATAAATGTTTATGCCTGATATCAACCCCTTCAAAAGAATATACAGCCGCTTCGGCAATATTTGTTGCCAACCCTCCGATCCTCTCAAGATTGGAAACTATTTTCCTGATACTTAAAAAAGCTTCAAGTATTTTGCGTGTTTTTTCATTCATTTCGCTCTTCTTTACAAGCCGTGAGATTAACTTATGATTAAGTTTCTCTATACTTTTGTCGTGTTCGATGACCCATAATGCATATTCCTTGTCCGAATAATTAAAAGCAATTACAGAACGCTTTACCATTTCCATACCAATCTTAAGCATCTTCTCCAGAGGCTTGTTAAAAAGCTGAAACATATGCTTTGAACCAATGTCATTAATATTCAACACAGAATCCCATACATGGTCACCCACGCTTTCCAGATTATCAGCTATCCGGTAACAAGACATGATCTTTCTTAAATCAGAGGCAACCGGGTTAAAAAGTGTGATCGTGCTTATAACCTGATCAGTGATCTTTACTTCATATTTATCGAGTTCCTTTTCATTTTTTTCAATTTCCAGTAACATGTCCTTATCAATTTTTACCTCACCTGCCCTGATAATATTCATAAGATGGTTCAATTGATGCAATGTTAATTCCGAAAACTTATTAAAATCTTCGAAGATCAATTTTATGGCTAATTCTTTTCTTATGCTCATCTTTTATTGTATATGATTAATTATCCGAACTTACCGGTTAAATATGCTTCGGTTCTTTTATCAACCGGTGTTGAAAAAATTCCGGAAGTTTCTCCATACTCGATCAATTCACCCATGTACATGAACATTGAGTAATCACTTATCCTTGCTGCCTGTGACATATTATGCGTAACCAGTACAATAGTATAATCTTTCTTCAGCTCTACCAGCAGATCCTCAATCTTTGAGGTGGCAACAGGGTCAAGGGCTGATGTAGGTTCATCCATTAAGATTACATCGGGTTTATAAGCAAGTGCACGTGCAATACACAAACGCTGTTGCTGCCCCCCCGATAAAAAGTTTCCTTTGTTATACAATGCATCCTTCACCTCATTCCATAAAGTAACCTCCTTTAATGATTTTTCAACGATCTCATCTTTCCGGTCCTTTTTTAAACTCTTACCATTCAATTTATAACCCGCCATTACATTATCATATATACTCATAGTAGGGAAAGGATTGGGACGCTGAAAAACCATCCCTATCTTTCTCCTTAATGCAATTGCACTCATCTGGAAAATATTATTACCATTCAGGTATATATCTCCTTCTACCACAATATCCGGATAAAGCTCATGCAAACGGTTAATGGCCCTCAACAACGTGCTTTTGCCGCAACCGGAAGGCCCCATAATAGCTGTAATACTTTTTTTCTTAATCCCGGCACCTACATCCTTAACAGCATACTTACCCTGTTCGTATGCCACCGATAAATTTTCTATAGAAATAAGGGGATCATTTATTTTTATTATTGCTTCATTCATTTGAAACAGTTATGTTATTCAAATTATCAGAAAAATTTTATATAAGAAACAAAAGATTATTGAATTTTCCACTTTTTAGCAATTCGTTTAGCCATAATATTAAGAAAAAGTACAAATCCCATTAGAAACAATGATGAGCTCCAGATCAGGCTGACCATATTGGGATCATTATAAAAGTCCCAGATCAGAAGCGGAACAGCACTGACAGGTTCGGTAATATCGAGGGTGATCATTGAACTCCCGAGTGCTGTAAGCAGTAAAGGGGCTGTTTCACCCAGAACCCTGGATATTGCCAGCAATATACCGGTAAGTAACCCGCTAAGTCCCGATGGTATCAATACTTTATATATAACTTTATGATACGGAACACCCAAAGCGAAGGCAGCTTCCTTGTATGTAACCGGTATCATCTTAAGTGTTTCTTCCGTGGACCGGATGATCAGGGGAAGCATCATGATTGCTAGTGCCACGCTGCCTGCTAGTGCAGAATAACCGCTTGTAATATGCTTAACAACCCATAGATAGGCAATAACACCAAGCACAATGGAAGGAACACCCTGTAAAATATCAGCTATAGACCTTACCAATCCTGCAAATTTTGAATTACCAAATTCAGACAGGTACACACCTGTCACCACACCAACCGGAATTGCCATCACAGAAGCCATTACAACCATTAATAATGAACCTGTTATACCATTGGCAATACCTCCAGGTATTGTCTCATTATTATTTACAGCAACCATTGCTTCCATTGTGTTGGGTGCTGTCCTGGTAAAAAAATCAAAATTTATCTGTCCAACCCCTTCCTTAACAAGTTTACCGATGATAAGCAAAAGCGGGATCACGGCAATAACTGAAAAACCGATCACCATAAACTGAAAGATGCGGTCTTTTAATTTTCTTCTTTTTTCCAGCTTTATATCTGATAACACCATACCCTTTGTTATTATCAACTGTACAATTTTTTCATGATCAACTTGCCCAGGAAATTCACTAATGCAGTGATAAGAAACAGCAATAATCCGATAGCTATCAGTGCACTCAGCTTTAATCCCTCAGCCTCACCAAACTGATTTGCAATCACACTGGCCATAGTATTGCCCATTCCAAAAAGATCATCAGGGATGATATTTGCATTTCCTATAAGCATTGTAACAGCCATCGTTTCTCCAAGTGCCCGGCCAAGAGCCAGCACATAACCGGCCACAATTCCCGAACCTGCAGACGGCAGGATAACATTTGTAATCACTTCACGCCGTGTAGCACCAAGCGAATAAGCAGCTTCTTTTAATTCGTTCGGCACAAGCGAAATAATTTCGTTGCTGAGTGAAGTAGCATATGGAATGATCATTATCGCGAGTATTAATGAAGCTGTGAATATCCCCAGCCCGTGCTGATTGATGCCTAAATTCACAATAAGGGGTTTGAGTACGTAAAAACCCCATAAACCATAAACGATCGAAGGAATACCGGCAAGCAGATCAACAAGGGTTCCCAGTATACTTCCTATCTTCTTTCCCCTGTAATATTCGCCAATGAATAATGAGGTTGAAAATGCAAATGGAAAACAAATGAGAAGCGCCAGTAACGATGTCAACAAAGTCCCCGCGATAAAAGGCATGGCCCCATATGATTCCCTGCCTTCAGTCGGATTCCAGTCGGATGAAATTATAAACTTCAACCCGAATTTCTGAAAAACCGGCATGGCCCCGCCAAAAAGAGAATAAGCCATACCGGCTGCTATAAGTATAATCAGGCCGGCAGTGACTAACAGTACTATTTTTGTTATCTTTTCCGATTTCATTTCATATCCTGCTATGGCCAGTTAAACATTTTGACTACTTTATAGATCTACTCTAAATAGAGTCTGTCTATAAAGTCGGCATTTTTTCAATTTTTCTTCTTTCAAAAATTTTTTCTGTTAATTTTCTGACCGGTTTTCTATAATTTTTTCTAATAATGTCATTTTTTGACATTTTTTGTCAATTTGTAACCCGTAAGTCGCTGAAAATCAACTTAAAGAACATACTTATCCTATGCCATATACTTTTGTATTGGCTAAATGGCAGGCTTTTTTGTTAAACTAAGCTTACCACGTGGGCGGTCATTACCCTGATATTGTATGCAATAATGCTCCATAGTACTTTTGTTACAAAATGCTCCCAACCTTTCCATGTGCAGCGTGCCAGGTTGAAGCCCCGTTTTATGTTGGAGATTATTGCCTCTGCACCACTGCGCCATTTTTTTAGCCTTGTTTCCATATTTTGGCTACTGGCCATATTCTTCAGGCTGCCAACTATTTTGTTGAACACGATGTTGACCACACCTTCCTTAATTGCATGCTGCTGGTTTGCCAGTGAAGCATAGCCTCCATCAGTAGCATAATCACGCGGCACTTTCCCATAATCTTCTATTATTGAATCAAGCGCCGGGGCAAACAACTTTGTATCTGAAGGGTTTCCTCGTAATACATCACAATGCAATACCAGCTTGCTCTTACCACTTGCCAAATCTATCTTGTGACCAAATTGAACTTCCCTGCTGCCTTTTACTATTATGGCAGTATGTTGTTCGTATATGGAAAAAATTTTTTCCTCGTTGGGAACTTTCTCTCCTTTGATTTCCTTGGTATAAACCATATTATGCACTAATTGCATAACTTGCACGTGCTGTTCCAAAGCCTTTATGATGGCTGTAGCTTTAACGCTTGAAGTGGGATTTTTTTTTATCACGTTCGACACTTGGTTGATAGTTTTTATAAACAAGGTCAATTGATTAATAAACAAATCTTTACGTTTGTCGCCTTTGGTATTGTTTATCTTGTAATAAGTCTTTTTTGCCTGCTTCATGTAATCCATATAGGTGACCCCTTCAAGCTCTTCTCTCAAATGCCCAAGAAGCCGGTAAGCCTCTTTTATACAATCCCATAGCAAAGAGTTATTGGTGGGATAGTGAATGTTAGTCTCAACTACAGTACTGTCCTGTCTTATGCTTTTTAAATCTTCGATGCCCGAGTCTATAGCTAACTTATTGATTGCTAACATTAACTTCTGTAGATTTTCCTGGGTTATCTTCGATATGTATTTTTGATACATTTGAAAACTGTAAGGGCGCAGCTCATCTATTTTAACAAATAAAGCGCAGATCCTTGAATCTGTTTGGTGGTATTCCAATTCCCTGTATTCCAGGCCTTTTAACTCTTTGTATATCGCTGCACGAAATATTTGTTCGACACTGGGGATATCCTTTCTGCCAAATATATTTGTCTTTTGTCCACGTGTAATATCTCCAGCCAAAAGTTCTATAAGTTCGGGATGTAAATCCAGAATTGTATCTATAAGGCCTAACTCCGGATTCCTTGACCAATCTGGCTTTTCAAACTTTATCTTAAAATCTTCAAATAGCTTCATTTGTTTTTTTTCTTAAATTTAGAAACAAAAAGACTTGTTGGAAAGCAAATAAAGCATTAATTTTCAACATTTTGTTATTTATTGACAGACTCTAA
>Ga0307422_1001856_pt1 | contig 10795 bp, 6 predicted proteins | sample SalMarWE160290MG_FD_202153 | JGI IMG/M metagenome (GOLD analysis project Ga0307422, IMG submission 202153) | Salt marsh sediment microbial communities from the Plum Island Ecosystem LTER, Massachusetts, United States - WE1602-90 | ecosystem: Environmental > Aquatic > Marine > Intertidal zone >...
GAGTCACTTAGACCAACCTTAGTCCTGACGGACCCCATAAGCCACATCTGCGACCATGCCATATTCCTCCTCATTATATCATAAAAAAGGTAACTAATATATCTCATTTTTTGATTATAGACCCCATATCCCTCAGCACCATTTCCTCTTGACTTTCATTTATCGGGGTGGTATAGGAGAAGAAGGCGCCTGTAGCTCAACGGATAGAGCGTCGGACTTCGAATGCGATGCAAGCCTTTCCATAACCCCTTATATTTCAATATAATACATTATGGTCATTGAACTTAATTTCAATTCTATTTCACTCAATCTCACTCAATTTCACCCAATTTAATCTTCTCATAGTCACAAATTGGTCACAATAGCTATTTTAATTTATAATTGGGTAATCAAAAGAATCTTATTATAAAAAACTGGTAATTGTGATTATTGCTTGTCTATTTAAATATTATCTTACGATCATAACTTTTTCTGATTTATATCATGGGGAATCCTCTAGTCTTAAGAAATATATGCCAGTCGGGAGCTCATCTATGGACAACTCAACTTTATTCCCTCCGAATGAAAGATTATTGAAAGAAAAGGTTTTTACTTCTTCACCTAACAAATTATATAATTCAAGTTTTGCATAATGGGCATTTTGGGTAGTTAACACTAACCTAATAAAATTTCCTCTAACAGGATTCTGTAGGAGTTTTATGGATGCGGACACAGCACCATATTTTTCCGATTCTTTCTCAACTCCAGCACCATAAAACTGATATATCTGAAGCCCACAGCCATACGTAGCAACATACATATATGGATCAGATAAAAAAGTATTTGCAGCACCACCTGGTCTTGGTGTTTGGTAATAGCCTGCTTCAAAAGGATTTGAAGGAGATGAAACATCAATAATGCGAAGCCCACCTTCTCCGGCTGCTACATAGACATAAGACATGAGACCGAAGACATATGACTTTTGTCAAGAGTCAAAATTAAGGAAATATTTCTTTCCATTTTTAAGGTTTCTGGTCTTAAGTTTTTTGTCCATCAACATTATTTAACATTAAAAAGAAAAGATTTCAAGAAAAATCTTTTAGTGATTTTTATTATCCCCTTATTCGAATAAGTAAATATCTGAAAGTAATGGAAGTTCGAATCTTTTGTTTTCTAAGGAGAACATTTTTATTGGTCTAAATTCCAATTTTCCTTCTGATCCCATATCCCCATACGCATCTTTTTCGTCCATACAGCCATGGAAAGGATCTGGAGGTAGTATTTCATACTTCTCATTACCTCAGCTAATTATTTAGTTTCTCAACGATATCAGCTAAAATATTATTTTCATTTCTTGAAATCGGAATACCCCTTTCTACGTGTTTTTCTGCCACAAGAACAATAATCGCCAGCTTATCGGAAAGCGATACATCTTCAAGATTGGCTATTCGCAAGGCTTCAGTGAAATTGTTCAACTTCACATAACCTTGCGCAATTAGGTAGAAAGCCTTTGTAAGTTCAGCCTTAACATCAAATGATTTCGTTGCCCTAACTGCAACTTCCAAATATGTTATTCCCATATCATTTTGATCATTATCTATATATTCATTAAATATAGTGGAATAAACAATCACTTTGCTAAGACTATACATCTCATTTGACGCAAGATTAAGCGCCTTTGATAGTAACTCCTCAGCTTTTGCCTGCTCGCCATTTTTTTCATATGCTATTGAGATCTTTGTAAAAACCCTTGCTCTCTTTGAAATGCTTTTCATATTCCCTGTTAATTCAAGGGCGTTATTGTATTCGCCTATTTTAATATATATGTCCGCAATTTTTTCCAAATACAAGCCGATATCAATCTTCTTCGAGCGCTCTTCGTTAACTAGCAGATTGAAAGCTACTTCCAGGTGCTCATTGGCCTTTTCGTGCTCTTTATGATCTGCAAAAATTTCCGACAAACCAATTAGGTATCCAATCTTATTTGACTGTATATTGAGCGAATTCGCTATTTTTGTTGCAGCATCATACTTTTGCATCATCGCATATCTCACAGCAATCATAGTTAGCAATTTACGCCTTTTTCTATTATCTTTTAATTCATCGGTTATTATCAAGGCCTGATCCAATAATTCTAACGCCATTGTAGTGTCTCCCAGTTTGAATTCCCTCAAGGCTATTTCAACCAACGCAAATGATTTATAGTATAAGATATTTATGGATTTCGCAAGTGCGATTGCCTTGTCAAATTGCCCATCCGAGGTATATCCAATTGCTATTTCAGATAAAGACATTGCCTTTATTGAATTATCAGTTATTTGCTCAGTTAATTCAATTGCTAACTCAAATTTTCCGCTCTCGGAAAATTCCTTTGAAATTGTGAAAAAAGCACTTTCCTTGAATGCATCATTCTCTATCAAATCCACAGTTTCAAGAGCCTTGTCGACTTCCCCTTTTTTCGCATATATTGTGGCTAAAGACGTTAGGAAAAAAGATTTCCGTAAATCATCTTCAATCTTATCGCCAATTTTCTTCCACAAGAAAAAATAACTCTCTTGACTATTATAACATGAGATGAGAAACAAGGAAATTAGAATAAATAGAATACAAAATGCTGGGTAAAAATATTCTTTTGCTTTGGAAACTGTCAGTTTGAAAATAAAGCCTTTTCTCTCAACTAATAATTCTTTATTTTCTAGCATTTTTGCTCCTTTTCAATTCTATGGACGAGGCATACCCGTTGGTGGTTCTGCAAAAGGACAGTATACTTCTCTTTCTTTAGTGCATCCAGGTAAAGGATCTGGAGGAAGTTCACCGGATATTTTCTCATTACCTAAACATTCAATGTAATAACCCGTAAAGAGTTTCTCGCAAAATTTTGGATCGTGACCAACTTCATAACATAATTCTCTAAAACAATACGCCATCTCAAAACAACAATGCATCCATTTACTTTGCTTTCCTGTAATATCGTCATAATTTATTGGATTATTGCAAACATAATCATATTTGTTCATAATCTGAGGAAACATCTGTGCATATTCAATACGGTTTACCGTCGGTTTTGTTTTAAATGTACAATAAGAATTAAAATTCTGTAAACCTATTTGAAGTATCGGATCCTCACTCACAAACCTCCCTATACTTCTATCATAATACCTTGCTCTGAGGTTGTAAAGTCCAGTGATGTCACCATCATATTCCTGACCTGTGTAGAGGTAATGGTTGCTGACACTACCCCAGCTTCCAAGAGAATTACCAAATTCATCATAGAAGTAACTCTGCTCCACATTCCCACTCTCATTCGTCATACCCATAATTGAACCAAGTCCATCATGATGGTAATAATGAGTGTCAGCTGGACTTGCGTCATATCTTGCAAGTAACAGTCCATTGGCATAGATGTATTTATATTGTAAATCCAAATGTCCCCCGAATTCACAGACTGCATACATTCCGTCAAAAGCATAACTGGTGGTGTCGGGTGACCCACCATTCGGTTTCTCAATCTTACTAATTCTTTTTCCTTGTCCGCAATAATTAAACCACAATGTATCATAAATGGTTGGAAGTCCTGTTGTCTTCTTCAAAATCCTTGTCGCTCTGTTCTCAAAATCATAGGTCAATGTCCAGTCTCTCGGTCCTGGATACAGCTTGTGCGTCGTGAGATTACCATTGTCATCATAACTGAAGGTATCCGGCTCATCTGTGATATTTAATTGATTGTTCCTCTTGTTGTATGTGTAATCCGTTGTATCTATTCCTGCTATCTTCCTTTTTCTGTTACCTGCCTTATCATAAGTATATTTATTGGTTTTGTTATAAATGCTTCTCGGATATTTTGCTTCTGTTAGTCTCCTTAAATCATCGTATTTGTATGTAATGGTTCCTGTTATTGGTGCGACTTCACCAGGTCTTGTTAATTTGAAAATAAGACTATCTCTGTCTCCTACTTCATTGTATTTATAATCAGATTTGAATAACTGATAGTTTCCGGAGGAATCTGTCACAATGTCTATGAAATTTCGTGATGTCAGTTTATACTGCTCCTTTACTCCATTAGGATATTCAATCTTCTTAATCTGCCCCGTATCCCAGTAATTGAAATCGAATGTGTCAGTGCCTGTTATTGTCTTCTCAAGCCTGTTCGCTTCATCGTAAGTCGGATAGCCCTGATTGAGATAGACCGCTGCTGGTGTTGATTCATTAACCAACTTTAGCCTTTTTCTGTTACCTCCTACATCATATTCATAAGTGATGAGAATGTCTCCATAAGAACTCAGCGTATCAATTCGGTCCATCTCATCGTAACTATAACTCACTGTGCCATTTTTGTCAAGCATCGAGACCATATTTCCTACTTTATCATAAGAAAATGCGAGTGTCTCTGCTGGTGTGCTGTCGGGACTTTCATATGCAGCAAAGCTGTTGAAATACCTCTTCCTTGTTAACCTATTCCTGTCGTCATAAACATATGCAACCACCTTCCCTTTTCTGTCTCTCTTGAACATCAGGTTACCATCCTTAAAATATCCAAGACTGTCTGTTGTTGTGTCGGGATATTCTACCTTTAGTAACCTATCAGCATCGTAAGAATATTTCACCTCTGTTGAAGTGCCTGTCGTGTCATTCGCATTGATGAAACCGATAAGGTCACCATCGAGATTGTATTTATAAAAAGTGCTGTCATAGTTATCACTTAATGCAGTTTTGTACTCCTTTACCTTGATCAAATGGTCCATTGCATCGTATTCATACGCTATCTTGAAGTATTTTGTTTCAGTTCCAGTTTTACCTATTTCTTTCTTCAATAGATTACCTCTCTTGTCATATGTAAAAATATCATATGTACCGTCCGGATAATAGGTTTCTTTTAATCTGTTCATAACATCATAGACATACCGAACAATACTTGAATCAGATGGATAATCCCTGTAATAGATGATGGTATCCACTTTTCCTATATCAGCATTATATTTATATTTTGTGACAATATCAGCATTTCCTGGTTGACCACCACCGGTATGACTAAAGTCAATCCAGGTTTCTGTGAGATACGCTCCTGTATCATTTGGAGCATATTGAAAGTGTGTGGAGTTTCCACGAGGGTCTTTGAGCTGTGTCAGATTTCCTTTACTGTTATAGGTGTAATCTGTTGTTACATTCGTCGTTCCAACACCAGAGACATATCTATGAAAATAACGCAGGGAATCAAGATTGTAATTGGTGTCATAATAATATTCTGTTTTTCTGGAAAGCTCGTCAAAAGTAGAATCAATTAGAAAAAAGGATGGAGCATTAGTATCAGGTGCATGATAGTAGAAAAGGCTTGAGTCACCATTAGGATATATAATTTTTACTGGATTTGGGCTGGGTATTGTGTCATTATTTAAGATGTATGTCTGATAGAAATATTCTGTTGTATCATCTTCAGAACATATTGAAAGTGTATCATTGAAATCTTTATCTTTGTAATACTTGCTTTCAAAACTTGCTCCAGAATCTGGTATAGTCTCTATAAAAATCTGTCTACCAATAACATCATTATGATACTTTCTTTTTCTGATTGCGTAATCCGAAGCAGGTGCCTGAGGCGTAAAGGTGGTATCATAAGGACTATGGGCAGAACCAGTCCCAGCAATTGCTTGATAGATATATGTCCAAGTTGAGTCCATTCCACGATTCCCTGCAGTTCTTCTGAAGTATTTTGTATATGCTCTGTATGTTACTTTGTCATTTGTGAGTAAGGTATCCGCATCTCCTTCGATTATTTCATTATATACAGTTTGACCCGTACTATCATACCAGATATATACTCGGTCTCCTTTTTTATAATTTCCTTCCCACACTGTATCTGATTGTGAGTATAAATCTTGATGGAATACTTTCGCTACCATTTTAAGATTCTTATTATCATAGTAATACTTATGAAGTGACATTAGAGAATCAGTGCTACCTGATGGATAATGCTGTAAAACCTGTGCAAGATAATATACGCCCATCAAATCAAAAGTGTCCGAGTCTGCGTGCATAACAAGTGTTACAGGAGAATAACGATATTCAAACTTCTTTGTGTTGTTATTCTCAGTTATTGAAACCCATCTCAAGAGAGAATCAGAATTATAGCTCAAATTAAGTGTGTGATTATCTTTGCCTTGCACTTGCGAGAGGTAATTGCCGGAATAGGTAAACTCTGTTTTTCTTCCGTTGCGGTCAACAATTGAATCAGCTTTACCAGAACTGCCAAAATAATATATGTTGCCATCAGGCTTATAAAGCTTCCATATGCTTCCAGATTTCTTTAAATTTGAATGATTACCGCTTCTTGGTTGATATTTTCCATTGGCAAGTAATTTGTATATATTTGTAGATTTCCCTTCATGAATTGAGCAGGCGTCAACAGTATCATGGGTAACACCATCAATTTGTCGAATCTCTTCAAGATAAATGTTGTAGTTGTGTTGCCATCCAATTCCAATAGGATTTGTCCACCTTCTTAATGTATCAGCAACATAAGTACCTACTAAGGCCATATTGTTATAATATCTTTTGAATTCCAAATCAGAATTTGAATAATCTCCATCAGATATATGAAATGCACCAGTATAAGTATTAACAGCGTCCATATCATCTGTTTTGTCTGGATCAGGGTCTGAGTAAGGAATAACAAATATATCCATACTGCCAGCTCTCCCATGCTCATAACGTGCCCAAACCGAATCAGTATCATCATTGTCGAAAGGAACTTGAATTTGCAAATTTTGACTTCTGCAATCACTGCAATCTTCTGGAATAAGCCATGCCCATCCAGAACCACGTGGCGGAGTGTAATAATTTATGAAGAGAGGGCCATAACTCCATGTATCCTCTGGATTACATATAGGAGATACTTCATTAGTAATATGAACATCTACAGAGACGTTCGCACCAGGAGACACATAAACTGCATTAGGACTGATTGCTCCACATTGAGCCTGACCATTGTATTCTATTGGATAAGGGCATTCGCATTCCGACCGCAAAATGGAATACGGAAAAATCAAACAAATAACTAATAATACTGGTGTAAATAATGAGCATTTCTCTGCGAAGTTAGTTGCTTTTATCACTTCTACCTCCTGAATTAGAATTGCTATTTTTTTGTCAAAAAGCGTGCGGCCTTTTTTAGACTTGTCTGTATATGCGGGAAAAAACATGACAAGAATAAAAAATAATCTGAAAAACTGTTATTTTCTTTCCGCTATCTTGCCTCTTTAGTTATAATTTAGATAGTTACAAAGTTAAAAAAACTGAAAAGAAAACTAAAATCCCCTCACAATATCCTGATTTCTTATTCCCTCTTTCTTGATGTAAAAACGAACAATATTACAATTATTATTCTTTAACCAGAGTGAGGAATCTGGAGGTTGACTGGTTGCAAATTCAACCCAGGGTCTTGTCTCCTCTTGATAGAAATGAACATCATAATCACCATATCTTGCAACACGGTCAGTACGTTTGTAATACCATGGACCATTAGACGAAAATGCTACATAGACATAAATAGCAGTTCCAGAATCTGCATATGTTGAACTTGGGCAAGTCCCCTCAAAGGCTTTACCATACCAATGAACTTCAATCGTTTGAACCCCTTTCTTCTCTGGACTTGTGCCCAGTACTGAGAAGGCTAAAGCTAACGACAACAAAACTAAAACAAGGTAAAAATGTTTCAACACACCTCCTTGATTACATTAACCATTTATTACATATTTATGCAATTTTCGTGCCACATTTTGTGCTGAAAATACTAAGTGAAGCGATATATAATCTTATTGATTGAAATTATTTTCTCAGGTTTTTGAGATTCTCAATCTTTATTAAAAAGCGGGGCAAAAATGCCACGCTTTTTTGTAGACCTTTGTAAGTATATACAAATAAGGTCTTACAAGTGGCAAAAATGTCCCCCTATGTTTCTCCTGTTTTTTCACTTCGCAAAATTAGCCACTTTCGGAAAATGGAAATCCGTTTTGAGATGATTTCGGGACTTTTATTTTATTATTAAGTCTCTTAGTTTCTACTTTCTTCAAATAATTCCTTCATTTTGAAAAGCTGTTCAGGAGTAATATAAACACAAACTCCATTCTGCAAAATCAGGAAAGTTCATTATGTGAGTTAATGCCAACACTTTTTGCACAGTATTTTGCTCTTTCTTTTTCACCTTAATTACCCTTCTTGAAATTCACATACTTGCTTATTCTTTGGTTTGTATTTCTTTACATCACCTTTTCAAACCATTGTCAATATTATTTTGTGAACAAAGAATGCCTAAACCTGTATGGACACTATTTGGACACCTGAAATTTTCATTGCAGAACAGAAAAACAGCCCTAAAATGGAGGCTGTTTTTTCTGCATCCCAATAATAATTTTTGCTTCTTGAAAGCAAATGAATTCCTAGATTTTGGGGCAAGTCTTATGTTACCTTATTATTGTTACTTTAATGGATTCGTTATTAAATTCACTTCCTAATCTTAAAAAATAAATCCCACTCGGAATTCTATCTGTGGATAATGTTACCCTATTCTTACCAGAAACAAGATTCCTCAAAGTGAACGTTTTGACTCTTTGACCAGCAACATTATGCAGACATACAGTTGCATTCTCAACATTAGTAGTATGTAATAGTAATTCAATATGATTGCCTGTCGTTGGATTTTGTAAGAGTTTGAATGATGGTGGAGAGTGCGTTTTTTCTTCTGTTTCCTCTACACCAGCTCCATAGTACTGGTAAATCTGCAATCCACAATCTGTGGAAACATAAGCATTGGTTCCTACTGCATAAACTCCGTGAAAAAAGAAATCGGGTCCCCATGACTTGTAAAGTCCAGTGAATGTTGGATTGTTTGGCTGAGAAACGTCGAACACCATAAGAAGCGCATCAATATTTGATAAATAGGCATATAAACCTGATATTGAAAGACCCGAGGAAGGCTCAAATCTGTTGCTTACAAACCAAGGATTTGTGGGATCTGAAATATCATAAATATAAAATCCAGATGAGCAGCTAGATGCACATAGAGAATCAACCATAAATGCATACATGCCGGAAACATAGATATCAGCTGGAAATTGAGTTGACCCCTTCATACCCACAACATATGGATTTGATGGATCTGTAATGTCTATTACTTTAAAGAATGCTTGGCTTACTACATAAGCATATGAACCTGAAACTTCAACATCGTATGCTCTAGAAAGCGAGCACTGTCCTGCCACATAGGGAAGCAATGGATTGGAAATATCTACCACCTTTAGTCCATAATAACCATTCGCAACATAACAATAATGACTTGAGATATCAAGACCATAGTGATGTGAAAGGAATGGAAGATTAAGAGATGCAGCTATACCGGGATTTGAAGGGTCTGAGATGTCGAACACAACAAGTCCAGGGTACCTTGTTGTAGTATAAGCATATGAACCAGACAAAGAAATGTCGTATACAGGAGTTGTAGTACAGCAATGTCCAACTTCCCTTGGGAAGTCCGGGTTCGATACATCGATTATCCATAGCCCTTTATTACTTGTTACGTAAGCAAAAGAGCCTGATACACAGACTTCATTGCTTATGCCTGGAGTTAAATAGGTTGCTATCTCTTGCGGTGAAGATGGAGTGGAAACATTTAGAATCCTGAGTCCTGTGTATATATCAACGAAATATGCGATAGTATCCCTGACAAATATGTCTCTTCCTCTGCCAGGGAAATATCCTAATTCCTGAGGGTTCATTGGATCTGATATATCCAGTATCCTAAGGGCTAACTCGGTTGAAAGATATGCGATTGTACCAATTACATGAGCATGGTAAACATCATCAGGACTATCATAATATCCTACAAATTGTGGATTGTGTGGATTTGAAATGTCTATGATGCGAAAACGCAATGCGAGCCAGCTTGACATATAAGCGTAATTACCTGATATGAAAACATCTGTTCCTTTTTGCCACATAAAGGTATCTATCACGGGATTATAAGGGTCAGATATGTTTATCACATGAAAACCAGGGTTGCCGAGAGATACAACATAAGCGAACGAGTCTTTAACAGCAAGTGAAACTCCAGCCATGATAACTCTCCCTACAATCTGTGGGTTTTGGGGAGATGAGACATCTATCACGGAAAAACAGGAGTCATCAATACAATAAGCATACGAACCTGAAGCACAAATGTCACTAGACAGAATAGGGCCTCCAGATGTGGCAAAAGAGCTGAGTTTTGAAGGTAAATTCGGATTGGATACATCCCATATCTCAAACCATCTTCCTACTGCAATATATAATCTCTGTGTATCCGAATCATAAAAAAGCTCAGCGTGAATAAATTCTCTGCAGCGAATGACATCAGATATTTCAATAGGATTCGAGGGGTCTGATACATCGAGAATGTAAACTCCTCCACCTGAACTTAAAAAAGCCAGGTTTCGCAGTGAGTCGTATGCAACATGAAGTGGGCGACCAAATGGCCAGTTGCCAACAAATCGAACATTAAGAGAATCGAAATAACTGTAATCTTCACTGCTGATTGGTTTGGTTTGCTGTATACTATGGCTTGCAAATACTCCATTAACAGTCATTACAAGCAGGAACATAACTGCAATTACAAAAAGGAATTTCATCTTGCTTCCATGTGAAGTTTTCATTATATTTATAATATATACATTTTAAAATCTATTGTCAAGAAAAAAATGATGGTTGGAGTCCCTTTACTCCAACTCTTGAAATAAAGGGACCCCTGTCTTTTTAGGGGGGGAAATGGGGTCAGGCTGAAAACTGAAAA
>Ga0307422_1001860_pt1 | contig 10775 bp, 9 predicted proteins | sample SalMarWE160290MG_FD_202153 | JGI IMG/M metagenome (GOLD analysis project Ga0307422, IMG submission 202153) | Salt marsh sediment microbial communities from the Plum Island Ecosystem LTER, Massachusetts, United States - WE1602-90 | ecosystem: Environmental > Aquatic > Marine > Intertidal zone >...
ACCGGATTCCTTGCACTTCAGGGCCTCATCGATCGCCACCTTTATGTTGTGGCATGGCTCGGGACCGCTGATGATACCCTCTGTTCGGGCGAACTTTACCCCGGCCTCGAAGACGGCGATCTGATGCACAGCTACGGCCTCAACCAGGCCCAAGTCATAGAGTTTACATATAATGGGCGCCATCCCATGATAGCGCAGACCCCCGGCATGGATAGGAGGCGGAATAAAAGTATGGCCCAAGGTATGCATCTTGGCTATGGGAGCCATCCCGGCGGTATCCCCATAATCATAGGCATAGAGCCCTCGGGTCATGGTCGGGCAGCTCTCCGGCTCGACACAGACAATGCGCAAATCCGGTTTCTCGCCGCTGAGCTTATCCCTGATCCAGGGGAGAAATTGGCCGGCAAAATTAGAGCCGCCGCCAACGCACCCCACAATGATATCGGGGTAGGCATCCGCCATCTCCATCTGTTTTCTGGTCTCCTCCCCAACGATGGTCTGATGAAGCAAGACATGGTTGAGTACGCTCCCCAGAGAATAGTGGGTATCATCGCGCATCATGGCATCCTCAACCGCCTCACTGATAGCCAGCCCCAGGCTGCCGGGACAATCGGGCCACTTTTCCAGCATGTCTCTGCCTGCCTTCGTATCCTTGCTGGGACTGGGGACGCACGTGGCCCCCCACGTCTCCATGAGGATGCGCCGGTAGGGTTTTTGGTCATAGCTGATTCTGACCATATAGACCTTTAATTCGACGTCGAAAAAGGCACACCCCATCGATAAGGCACTCCCCCACTGGCCGGCGCCGGTCTCGGTCGTGATCCGCTTGACGCCCTCTTTTTTATTATAATATGCTTGTGCAATTGCGGTATTGGGCTTGTGACTCCCTGCCTGGCTGGTCCCTTCGTATTTATAGAATATCTTGGCCGGCGTATCCAGGGCCTTTTCCAGCCGATATGCGCGATGCAATACCGTTGGGCGATAGGTGCGGTAGACATCCTGTACCTCTTCGGGGATATCGATCCACCGCTCGGTACTCACCTCCTGCTTGATAAGCTCCATGGGGAACAGGGGAGCGAGGTCTTCCGGACCCATGGGCTGTTTCGTCATGGGGTGCAGATACGGTGACATCGGCTCCGGCATATCTGCAAGGACATTATACCACTGAGTCGGCATGTCCTTCTGGTCGAGAAAAAACATTGATCTTTTCATTCCACCCTCCTTTTTTGTATGTTGGTTTTTGGTCCCTTGGGCGACCACTAACATTACATGGTAACTCAACTCACCTCATCACATGAAAATCTCCTTACATATTTTTGACTCTTCTTTCATTGAGTAGTTATGTCGGAAAAGCTCCTCCAGCACCTCCAAAAAAAGCCACGAACACCTTTCATGTCATGCCCATGGCTTTCTCACCAATAAAAAACCATGGGCAACCTTAGAACTGCCCACGGCCTCAGACCTTTTTTAGGAGCTGGTCAGTGGACAGCCGCCCTTTGCCACCACCAGCACCACCAGGTAATTGATCCACCTAAGTGACTCGTCATCCTTGTATCCTCCGCTGACCCTATAACAAAAGTCCTCACGGATGTCAAGAAAAACCTTTCAACTACCCCTCTGACCCGCCTGGAGAAACGCCTTCCACTCCTCGACCCTACCCTTTCCGTAGGCCCGCTCCCAGGCCTGCAAGATCAGATCGAGGGGGACATCACTGAAGGTGCCGTGATGTCGCACATACTCTACGAATTTTCGGCCTTCGGCGTCGTGGGAGGGAAAGATGGCGTCCTCACGGCCATCGAACTCCACCACGGGATAGCCATGCTCACGACACATTTCTTTGTCAAAAGCGGGGGTCACCCGTACCCAGCGATCACCGAGGAACCATTCCACATAGCCGTGAAAGACAAAGAGGTTGGTCCCCATCTGCTCCGCCACCCGCTCTGATGTGAGGTAGTTACGTATATCGGCGAAGACCAATCGCGCGGGGATCTCTGCCGCCCGCGCCAGGGCGGCCAGCATGACCGCCTTCTGGACGCAATAGCCGCTCCCTCGATGCAGCGTCGTACTGGCCTTGTAGTGCTCCGGGAGAAAGACAGGGACATAGAGGTTATACAGTATGACATCCCGGACGAAATAGAAGAGCCGCTGTGCCTGCTCGTGCACATCCTGTGCGCCGCGGATGGTCTGGGAGGTCAGATCCTTGACCTGTGGATGGTCGCAATCAATGGCCTCGGTAGGGGAAAGGAAGAGGTTCATGGGTTCATCCCTTCATCTTCTGTTTCAGCAGGGCCACGGCCTGGGGAAGGACCTCTCCCGTGCTCTCATCAAAACGCAGGTGGGCGTGCTGGTCAAGGGGGGTCTCGCCGTGATTGATGATTACCACCTTGGCCCCGGCCCTCAGGGCCTCTACGGGCATCTGGGCCGCGGGGGTGACCACCAGGCTGGAACCCGCCGCCACAAAGAGATCGCACTGTTTCGAGTGGTAAAAGGATTCCCTCAGATCCTTCTCCGGCAGGGATTGTCCGAAGTCCACCACGCTGGAGACCAAACTCCCCCCGCAGCTGCACTGTGCAGCCCCGGTTGCTTTATCCACCGTGCTGCCACAGCGCTGGCACCTGAGCTTGGTGATGTTGCCATGGAGCTCTGCCAGCAGCTCCGGGCGAATCCCCGATTTGAGGTGGAGGTTATCCACGTTCTGGGAGATCAAAAACCTCAGTTTTTTCAGGTCCTGAAGCGCCCGTATTGCATCGTGGCCGGCATTGGGGTCCGCCTCGGACCAGGGGCGTTGCGCCGGAGGCGGCGGGAGGCCCTTTTCCTGCCGCGTCCAGACCCCGTCAGGCCCCCGGAAGTCCGGCAGCCCTGACTCCGTACTCACCCCGGCACCGGTGAAGACCACCAGATAGGCCGATTCATAGAGCCACTGGGCCAGGGTCTCGATTCTCTGTTCGATACCTTCCAGCATGGCCTTACTATACCCTGTATGCATTCTAACACAAGCGCCCCTGTAGTCCAACCTTCGGAGTAAAAAAATCCCTTTGCACGCCTAAAAAGGTAACGGTATAATCTTTGTATGAATGCAGAGGAGACTACAAAACTATGGAGCGAACGATGCGCAGATCAAAAATGATCCTCTTAGAAGAAATCGACCTGGAGGATACGACCTTTCTCATCACCTTCATGCCGGATTGGGAACCCCTGGTGGCCTCCCTCAAGCTGGTCGGACTCGTGGAGCCCCTCATCCTACGGGAGCAAGGTGACGAAAGATATCAGATCGTCTGCGGCTTCAAGAGGGCCCAGGCCCTGCTGCTCCTCGGTGTCCCTGAAGCACAGGCCTTCGTCTATCACCAGGACGAGCTCGACGACCTCCAGGCCCTGCTGCTGACAATCGGACACAACCTCACCCGCCCCCTCAATCTCGTGGAGAAGGCGCAGACCCTGGAGAAACTGCTCGCCTTCGGGGTAGCTGAAAAAGAGGTCATAGACCGCTATCTCCCCCTCTTGGGCCTTCAACCCAATGTCAGGGTCTTAAAGCAGGTGACCAACCTGGTGGACCTGGAACGGGGGTTACTGGAGTATGTAGTGAGACAAAACCTTTCCCTCTCCACCTCGGTGCTTTTTCTCTCTCTCGACAAGGATGGGCAAGGTGCCATCCTGCCCCTCCTGGAGGCCTTGCGCCCAGGAGAGAACCGCGTCAAGGAGATTATTACCTTTTTGCGGGAGATCTCACTGCGGGATGGGGTACCCATCTCCTCTGTGCTCGCGAGAGGTGATATCCGAAAGATTCTCGGCGACCAGGAGACCCCCCGTCCTCAGCGTATTGAGCGATTGAGGAGAATTATCAAAACCATGAGATTCCCTTTGCTTACGGAGATGGAGGAGAAATTCGCTCAGTATAAACGATCCCTCTCCTTACCCCCTCAAATTTCCTTTCACCCTCCCCCCTTTTTCGAGGGCGAAGAGTTCAGGATGGAACTGCGATTCAAGGACTTCAGGGCCTTCCGGGAGCTGGTTACCAAGCTCCGTCAGATCACCGAGGGTGAGGAAAAAGATAGGGATCCCCTCCGGGAGATCGGGCACGGCCGTTGATCTTTGAAAAGGCTTCTGTTATAGTAACCCCCATCCTCAAAAGGAAGCAGCATGAAAAATAGATGGAGAAGATAGCCGATCAGATAGCATCATGTACCGAGTGTGAGGAGTGCATGGAGTCATGCCCCACCTACCAGATCACCGGTGAAAGACTCTTTTCTCCCATGCACCGATTGCAGACGGTGCGAGCGGTGTTGGAAGACGGGACGGTCTCCGAGCAGATGATAGAAAGCCTCTACAACTGCCCGAAGTGTATGGCATGTGAAACTGTGTGCCCTGTGGATATAAAGATCACCCGGGTAGTGGACGCCGGCAGACGCATGTTGGTGCAGAAGGGATTAGGACCGCTGGAACGGGGAAAAAGGATTATCGAGGGAATCCTCAATAAGGGGAATGCCGTCAATGGGGATCCGGGCAAGCGACTGGACTGGCTCCCCGAGGCCTTCCCTCGCGGGGAATCGGAAACGCTCCTTTTCCTCGGCTGCCTCCCTTCTTATTTGGTGAAGGATGCTGCCAGCGCCTCCTATCTCGCATTGAAGCGTCTGGGAATCGACTGTATGATCTTGGAGGACGAGGGTTGCTGCGGCACCTACATCTACGAAGCGGGCGACATCGAACTGGCACGGGAGTATTTTCAGAAAAATGTCGACAGGTTTACAAGCCTGGGTATCAAGAACCTGATCGTCCCCTGCAACGGCTGTCTGAAGTGCTTTAAGTATTTTTATCCTGAGGTGCTGGGGGAATTCCCCTTTCAGGTCTCCCACGTGGTGGAGGTAATATATGATGCCGTGAAGAAGGACTCCTCGCTCTTGGATAAGGTGGAGAGGTCACTCGTCTACCAAGATGCCTGTCGCCTTGCCAGGGGGGAGGGGATGACCGAGGAGCCCCGTGAGCTTCTCTCCTGGTGCGGGGCCGAGGTAAAGGATACGGAACTGAACAGGGAAGAGACACCGTGCTGCGGTTCAGGGGGTGGGGTCAGATCGCTCTACCGTGACCTCTCAAACGAGATGGCCTCCCGGCTTCTGGCGATGGCACCGGGGGATACGGTGGTAAGCCCATGCCCCTTTTGCACCTTTCAATTACGCGCTACCGCACGGGCCAAGGAATTGGGTAAAGAGATAGTCTATATTACAAGCGTCATACTCGATTCCATAAAAGAAAGATAGATAAGGAAGGATTGACAGATATGGCAAGAATCAAAGTCGGCGTCTTAGGCGCCACCGGGATGGTGGGACAGCGTTTTATCCAGCTCCTGGAAGGACACCCCTGGTTCGAGGTCTCCGAGGTAGCGGCCTCGGAGCGCAGTGCCGGTCGTCCCTACGCCGAGGTCATGCAGGGACGGTGGAAGGTACAGGGCGATATCCCCCCGCGCGTGGCTCAGCTCACAATAAAGGAGTGCACCCCCGAACTGGACTGTCGGCTCTGTTTCTCGGCCCTCGATTCCAGCGTGGCCGGCCCGGTGGAGGAGGCCTTCGCCCAGGCGGGATATGCGGTGAGCAGCAATTCGAAAAACCACCGGATGGACCCCGATGTCCCGCTCTTGATTCCCGAGGTGAACGCCGACCATCTCGATATCATCCCCCAACAGAGGACCCGCTGGGGATCGGACGGGTATATCATCACCAATCCCAACTGCGCGGCTATCGGATTGGTCATGTCCCTCGCCCCCCTGCACCAGCGGTTCGGGTTGAACAAGGTCATCGTCACCACCCTCCAGGCCCTCAGCGGTGCGGGTTATCCCGGTGTGCCCTCTCTGGACGTCATCGACAACGTGGTCCCCTTTATCGGCGGCGAGGAACCCAAGGTGGAGTCCGAACCCCTCAAAATCCTCGGCGCCCTGGACGGAGGAACATTTAGCTCCGCCGACCTCACCATCAGCGCCTCCTGCACCAGGGTACATGTGCTGGACGGACATCTGGAGAGCGTGAGCATTGGCTTGAATCACAAGGCATCACCCGATGATCTGATTGCCGCCTGGGAGGAGTTTGACCCCTTGAGCGGCCAAGAGCTCCCCTCGGCCCCCTCCCCTCCTCTCATATACAGGCGGGAGGACGACCGTCCTCAGCCGCGACGGGATCGGGATGAAGGAAGGGGGATGGCCTGCGTGGTGGGGAGACTGAGGAAGTGCCCCATCCTCGACTACAAATTCTTTGTCCTCAGTCATAATACCATCCGGGGCGCAGCTGGTGCCGCCATCCTGAACGCCGAGTATCTGTACAAGAAAGGCCTGCTGTAACAAATGGTCTCACCAAAAAGCGATAAAAAGGAACAGAGCGAAGAACCCACCTATGCCGAGCAGATCAAGGCCCTCTCGGAGATCAGCAAGGCCATCTCCTCCGACCACTACCTGGAGGATATCCTGGGACTCATCGTGACGGTCACCGCCAATGTCATGGGCTCCAAGATCTGCTCTCTTTGGCTATTGGAAGAAGCGACAAAGACCCTCTCTTTGGAGGCCACCCAGAGCATAAGCAAAGAATACCTCAAAGAGCGGGTCTTGCGCCTGGGTGAAGGGGTGGTGGGCGGGGTTGCCCAGGAGAAGAAACCCAGGAGGGTCTACGATGTCCTTGAAGACGCCCAATTTAAGGAAAAAGACCTGGCCCGCAAGGAGGGCCTCTGCTCCCTCTTGAGCGTCCCCATGATGGTGCGGGGGAAGGTGATGGGGGTGATAAATTGTTATACGTCCTACCCCCACCGCTATACCGAAACCGAGGAGGCCGTCCTCACCACCGTGGCCAATCAGGCGGCTATCTGTATCGATAATACCGAGCTGATGGTAAGGACTAAGGTGTTCCAAGAGGAACTGGAGTCGAGGAAGCTGGTGGAGCGGGCCAAGGGTATCTTGATGAAGGAGTCCAAACTTGACGAAGAAGAGGCATTTGCGCGCATCAGAAAAAAGAGCATGGATACCCGCCGCTCCATGCGGGAGGTGGCTGAGGCCATCATCCTCGCCCACGAGATAGGATCGTGATAGTAACGAGGGTCTAGTCCCGCCAAGCCCTGCTCCTTAAATTTGAAGTATAAGGAAAGCAGGGTGTCGTTCCCGCTCTCCTATATAGAGATAAGGATTGCGGAATTTCGAAGCGGGAAGAGCGACAGCGGGGCATTAACCCTTTTTCTAATAAACCCCGGTCTACTCAAAGGCAAAGTTATTTTCACATTACTCGATGGGGGATGGGGACAGTAAGTGTTTAAGATCATCCTGATTAGCGGGGATGCTGAAAAGGGTCGTACGATCGTGGACGATCTCTCGACGCACAACTTTGCCTGTGATCACATACCCCCTGACGAAACCGTGGACGAAGCGATTGTTGACAAGGCCCCTGACCTCGTCATCCTCGCCCTGGAAAATCCCACCGCTGCCACTCCCATCATAGACATCATACGGGAACTGAGGAGAGAACGGCCGATCCCCATCATAGCCCTCGTACCCACGGAAGCCCTGGGAAAAAGCCGTGACATTCCGTTCGTTGTGGATGACTTCGTCATCGAACCGTACGAAACCGCAGAAATAGCCCTCAGAATCGAAAAGGCCTTGAAGGAAACATATGCGGTTGATAGCAAAGACCTCATCAGAAATGGAGAGTTGGTGATCAACCTCGCACGACGGGAAGTTACGCTCGACGGCAAAACCCTCTCCCTCACCTTCACGGAATACGGGCTCTTGACTTTCCTCGCCGCCAACAGCGGCCGGGTCTTCACCCGTGAGGCCCTGCTCAATAAGATCTGGGGATACGACTACTACGGCGGTGACAGAACAGTGGATGTCCACATCCGCAGACTCAGGGCGAAGATCGAGTGGGGAAAGCAGCCTTTTATTGAAACGGTAAGGGGAACGGGATACCGATTTAAGAAACCCCTTGACTGAGAGGGGGTCGAAGGGAAACCTTGCTTTTGAATAAACTTGCCCTCTTTTTCATCCCGGAAAATATCATTCTAAAACCCACTTAAGCACCATAATTCAGTCCTTTTGTATTTCATATCAAATAGTTACCCTGGTCCGACCCCAGGTCTGCCATCACAGAATTATGCAGGTGCATTCGTTAATCCAGGAGTCGCTTCTCTCCGGAAAGGGCTTGAATACTAGAAACATTCTGACTGCATTCCATACAACCCAGGTACTTTCCGGTCGAGTTGCGCAGTGCATAATACTCGATTAGGACTTTTTGCTTTTCTCCCCCGTCTCCGAGGGGCAGATCAATCCAGAACCTCGCATTGTCTCTCGTACCTGCTTTCATTTCACTCAGGATCGTCTCTACTTTACCCAAACTCTTCTTAGGGTGGCAGTTTCTTACTTTCAGACCGACAACGGCTTCCGGCCTTTTAAATATGCGTGTTTCGTGTTTGTTCCAAGCAAGCACCTCATCGTTCGCGTCAACGATTGAAAACTCAATCGGAATTGCCTCGAGCATAGCTTCGAGTAATTCTTTGGGCAACGCGCCGATCATGATTTGCTCTCCTTTCTCAACTTGCACGTAACGGCAAGTTTCACCTGCTGCAAGGTTGTGGCGCACAGTGTTTTCAGACTTAAAATAACTTAATGCGAGCACCCAAAATTTCGGATTGAAGTATCGCCCTTGCAGTCAGGTGCAAACTTTTGTTATACTGCCATCAATCTTTTAATAATACTTATATTATTATTTAAGGCGTTCAAACACATTTTTATATTTTTTAGTTCCTATTAAAAATTCTGTAATAATCTCTGATTTGCGTTTTTCACTTTCTTTGCATGCTTCTTTTGCCTTTAATATTTTAGTCTCAAAATCTATTACTGCTTCAGCTATTTTTCCCTGAATAGTAATCGGTGGTAGAGGAACAAATAATTTAGCTAGTTCAGTAGTATTGATATTAGGTGTACCAAAGTCATGTCTATATTTTGCAAATTGAATTCGTCCAGCATCGCTATTTAGAAATGCGCTTAAAAAGAAAGGATCCATTGTTTCATTTAAACGTAGAATAGCAATTGCTTGGTTAATATTGCCATCTTCTACTTTACTATTTACACCTGCTCTTCCTATAGTTCCTGCAATTGTTACAAGAACCTCATTACCTTTCAATTGACTCCTTTTCAAAGATTCATGGAATTCCGATGTTATGTACTCATGGCTAGTTAAGTCTACTCCATTTTCTATAATATTTCCAGCTTGAAGGAAAATTATACCTCTGGTTGGATAAATACCACCATCAGGAGTTGAACCACTCTTAATAGGCGACTTAAGAATTCTATTATTTGGAATATTATTACCTATAGGTACTAAATGATATTTACCTTTAAAAATATTCTTAATTAAATCAAAAGAAGGCTGATTATGTTCAAAATCTAATCTATAATATGAATTTTTATTTATAGTTGATAGGCTAAGTGCATAAAAATCTTCGTTTGCTTCTTTAAAGATTAAATCTATGCCTAATTCATTTAGTACATATTTATTTCGTTCTAATCTTAATCGTTCAATTAATTCAGTATTTTGAAGTATGATTTCATCTTGTTTTGTTACTTGTCTAATAAGATATAATTGTTTGTCTATTGGTGGAATGGGAACTTCAAACTCTAAGAGAGCACCTTCAGGAAATCTCATTCTTTCTAAACTTGCACCAGTTGATTTTGATAAAATTCTATCTTGATAATAAGGATGACGTAATATTATATGAAGATAACGATTATGTACATTTAAATTTGTTACTGTAAAAATGTGAGTTTCGTTAGTACAAATAGCATCATTTTGAAATTCTTTAATAATACCAACTGCACCTCGACAACAATTTATTCTTGAGAATACCAGATCACCTTCCTTAACAACTTTAAATTTTGAAATAGGTATATCATTCGTATTTACTGGTTCATTAAGAACAACTTCTCCTTTATATGCTATCCTAAAAGTATAATAAAATTCTTTTATTATCGCTTGTTGGTCTATTGTTTCGTTCCTGATTTTTCCAATATCCCTTAATGGTTGAGGAGTAAATTCTGAATTACTATTAAAATCTATGGCGAAGTTCTTCCAATAGAGAACATCTAATCTACAAGAAGGATCAGAAATAATTTCATTAACTGATCTTGATAAAAAATCATTATTTATGTTCATTCTTAAATTCTCTATACTTATGTACTAAATCCTTTATAATTTCATCAGTCGCTTTACCCTTAGGTTTGCCTGATTTTGCGTATCCAATTTCTTTTAAATCATGCATAAATATTGGATATTCCTGTTTTTGCAATTCTGATTCTTTATTACGTAGCATTAATACACTAGTGCTCACTCTTGCATAATTTGGCTCAAAAGTAACATAAGGTAAATGAATAACAGCTTCTATAAAACATTTTTTCAATATATATTTACGTATTTCAATCATAGATTGAGTATTAAGAATACCCTCGTCTATCACAGTACATATAAGACCTCCTGGTTTTGTAATTCTTATCATTTTTTGCAAAAATAAAGCTTGGCCACGTGCAGTATGTACATCATAAAGTTCTAATGATCTACTATCTAATTCACTTTCAGACATTCCAAATGGAGGATTAGAAAAAACAAAATCTGCAAGAGGAAATTTTCTATTGTCAGAAATCTTTAGGAATTCGATTTCTTCAGTTAGGCTGTTTCCATGTTTTATATTTGTGAAACCATCACCTGCAATGATCATATTCATTTTAGCAGTTCTTGCAAGCATGTGTTTTGCATCGCATC
>Ga0307422_1001861_pt1 | contig 10773 bp, 13 predicted proteins | sample SalMarWE160290MG_FD_202153 | JGI IMG/M metagenome (GOLD analysis project Ga0307422, IMG submission 202153) | Salt marsh sediment microbial communities from the Plum Island Ecosystem LTER, Massachusetts, United States - WE1602-90 | ecosystem: Environmental > Aquatic > Marine > Intertidal zone >...
TCTCGGCGTTATACACCCGAGGTAGGAGCCCAGTGCATTAGTAGTGCATGCTGGGATCTGTGCGGGGGGTGCCGGGCGACCGGTATCCCTACCGCGACTCAGTAATTAAATATCTTTTTCGCAGTGGGTTGAGTCGCCGCTATTCTAGCGGCCTTGCCCGCCAGCAGTTTGGTGTGTTTACCTGCCGTTTGTATGGCGGCATGAATTAGAAAAAAAATTTACCCATTTCAGTCTAAGGCTCATTTGGGTAAATTCTTTATGCCAAAGAAGATCAAACCTGGTCCTTGGTTATTGTGAGGATTTACCCATTTCCGGTTATACCGGATTTGGGTAAAATCCTAACCTCCTCTTTTACCGATTTCGGCCTTGAGCTGTTTTCGGTAAGCTTCTGGACTTTTTAGCTCATAACGAGATTTCTTTACCCATTTCCGGTCATACCGGTTTTGGGTAAATTTACAATTCTGGGAAGCGTACCGAAGAGGATAAAAAAGCCGCACACCGAGAGAAGATATACCTTTACCCACTTCCGGTCATACCGGTTTTGGGTAAAAGTAATTGTTTCCTAGTGCTGGACTGGGCTTGCAGGCGGATACCTTTTTGACCTAGCCTCTTTTATGACAGGAAGGCAGTTTCCCATCAGATCGATCCGCATCAAGAAGTTCTGTGCGGGCACCCTAATAAACTCCGCGAGACAGGCTTTATCCCATGCTATCCTCTTGAGCAAGGGTTTAGGAAGGGTGATCACAGCCGATTTCCACCCCGATTCTCAGACATAATTCTTTACCCATTTCCGGTCATACCGGTTTTGGGTAAATTCTTCATGCCCATGATGATCAAATCGTAACTGTTACGCGTATGGATATTTTTAGTACCGGCTGTTTGAGCAGCATGAACGAAGGAAAAATTGAAACGGCCGCTTGTTTAGGGTAAACTATATGTTATAGTTAAAGCGGGGAGGAACGATGAAGACCAAAACAGGGAAGATATGTGAACCGTTCAGTCCTCGAAGAAATAAGGAGAAAGCAAATGGATTGGAGAGAACGCATTGTTGTCAGCAATGATGTATTAGTAGGTAAACCGGTTATTAAAGGGACACGTTTAGCTGTGGAATTTATTATTGATCTTCTCGCCCAAGGTTGGACAGAGCAGGATATCTTAGAAAATTATCTAGGAGTCACGCATAATGATATTGCTGCTTGTTTGAGCTATGCCAGCGATATTCTTAAAACAGAAAAGAGCTACGCCTTGCGTGCCTAATGATGCGCATTCTAGCCGATGAAAATTTCCCTGGTCTTTCAGTGCAGGAATTGCGAAGGCTCGGGCATGATGTTTTATGGGCACGTACAGATATGCCTGGGATATCTGATTCTGCCATGCTCACGCTGGCACAGGACGAACGGAGACTCTTGGTTACGTTAGATAAGGACTTTGGTGAGTTAACATTCAGGCTGAAGCAACCAGCGATGTATGGAGTGATCCTGTTCCGAATGAAAATGTCTGATCCAAGAATTGCTTCTGTAAAAATGGCAAATATAATAGAGAGCCGTTCCGATTGGGTTGGCCATTTTTCGGTTGTCGAAGATGACCGCATACGAATGCGCCCCCTTAGTGGCAATATTACCGTCTGGAATTAAAATATCTTTTACCCATTTCATCCGCAGATTACGCAGATTAGACGGATTTTATGAGAGATGAAAGAACATTCACTATAATAGGGGCAGCAATGGAGGTCCATAAGGAACTTGGTTGTGGGTTTTTAGAAGCAGTATATCAAGAGGCATTAGAAAGAGAGTTTATTGACAAAAATATAGCTTTTGAATCTCAGCCTGTTGTTACAATATCATATAAAGGAAAACCGCTCAGCAAAGCCTATCAACCTGATTTTATATGTTATGATGAAGTAATTGTTGAAATCAAGGCTATCTCAGGTTTATCTGGCATTGAAGAAGCGCAACTCATAAACTATTTGAAGGCTACAGGTCTTCATGTCGGTCTCTTGTTGAACTTTGGGTCAACATCCCTTGAATACAAAAGGTTGGTTTATAATCTGCGTGAATCTGCGTAATCTGTGGACCCATTTCCGGCCATACTAAATTTGGGTAAATTCTTCGTCCCCATGATGATCCAATCATACCGATATGTTTAATCTCACATTGCAGGGGAGGTCGCACCGATATTTAGGCATTTTAGCCTCGTTTACCCATTTCTGGTAATACCGGTTTTGGGTAAATTCTCACTTTCCCTTTTTATACATTTCGGCCTAAGGTTTCCCCGCCACGAGTATGGCAGGCACCTTTGGCTAAAAAATTTTATCACATTGAGATACTAATATTTTGAACAGGATAAAGATTTGCGGTTTTACTATATAAAGATTTTGATTTTTTTCTGATTTAAGATATGCTTCTAAAGTTATACAGGAGGTGATATCAATGACTACAATAAATTCCGAGCACAGGGAAGAACTTTTAAAGGAGATCGAAGGCTTGTCTCCAGAAAAGCTAAAAGAGATTCTTGATTTTACCTATTTTATCAAGGCAAAGGATGCGATAGAACCTTCCCAGGCCTATTTCTGGACTACTAAGTGGCAAAGTATGGAAAGAGAAGCAGATAAAGATAAGGCTGAGGGCAATATAATCGGAGATGGGACGGTGGAGGTACTGTTAAAGGAACTTAAAAAATAATGAAAATAAAGGCTTACAGGAGATTCAAGAGAGCATATGGTGATCTCCCTTCAGTTATTCAGAAAAAGGTGGATAAACAACTTGTGTTATTATCAGAAGATCTGAGCCATCCGTCACTTCATGCCAAGAAAATAAAAGGTAAAGAGGGAATATGGGAATTAAGGGTTGACTTCCATTACAGGCTTACCTTTGAGTATATTGAAGACACTATTTTTTTAAGAGTTGTCGGCAATCATGATGAGGTCTTGAGGAACCCCTAAAGCATATGTGCTCAATATATAAGGGGGGACGCTGGTAAAAAAGTAAGTTTTTTTGGGCTATTTTAATGAGGGATTTTGGTTACCCCGGTACCATCTTGTGAGCTACCCTAGTGAAATACGCTGCGCTCTCACTATCGTGAATTTCACGGGGCGAGCGGGGCAGGCTTTGTAAACTTATGAACTGAACTCAGGGAGAAAGGCTCCGGTATAGTATGCTTTGCCACGATGCGATCATCCTTCTATACAGGGTAACCATCCAACCCCGGTTAAACAGTATACTTCATGTAACAGGCGGGACACTGTGCTGCGTCATCTTCGACAGGCATGGACGGACATGGACATTTAGATTCGGAAAATAAATCAATGAAGATGTAATGGATCAAGGAACAGGTGGAAAAAGGAAATTATCAGCTCAAACTCCATGCAGTGGAGAGAGCTTCTATTCGAGGAATTGATCCGCTCGAGTTTAAAGAGGCGCTTCTGAACGGAGAGATCATACTGGGGGACATTGTTACCTTATAACTTTATTCGACACTCATAGCTGCCCGAGTTCATTTAGTGGTTCATAGCTCATACTACTACTATAATGGGGGACGTGGTATCTTTGGTAACTTTTGCATTAAGCTATTGAGCTTATGAGCTGAAAAGGTAATGAATATATGAGTAACGTTACTGGCTTTTTGAAGGATCTAAGAAGCATTCCATATGAAATCATATCGGCAATACTTTTCTGTCTCTCCCAATAGCTTTTGTTGCCAGCTAACGTATGCTGAAAAGAGGGTTTTAATCCGCAGATGAACGCAGATTCACGCAGATGTTGATGGTTGGTTTTAATAGGCGCTTTGCCCCGCACCAGACAATCCCTGGTATCCCCGGGCACGGAGCGGATGCTTGCCGGAGACCCAGCAATCTGTCGCAACTTCTCAATTTCCTAACCTCTCATCCCCTTTTTTCCCCTGGCGACCGGGTGGCGAGCAACGGGCCGCATGCTGAAATGTTGCGTGTCTCTAAGAGCCTGTATGCCAGGTATTCTTAATAAAAAAGATCAAGCCCGCGTTAAATAATCATGCCTTTCCAGCATTATGTCGTGTTATGTAAATTGAGAATTATTTTGACATAATGCATAAAGCGTGATACCCTGTCTCCTATGATAAAACGTGACGCTGAAGATACTATCCACTCACTATTGCGGGGATTTCCGGTCGTGACTATCACCGGGCCCCGTCAATCCGGGAAAACCACAATTGCCAAGGCCATTTTCCCCGACAAACCCTACGCATCTCTGGAGGAACCTGATGTGCGGCTCGCCGCCCGTGAGGACCCACGGTCATTTCTTGAGCGTTTTCCTGACGGCGCCGTTCTCGACGAGGTGCAGCGCTGTCCAGAAATTCTTTCCTATCTTCAGTCCATTGTCGATGCAGATGGGCGTATGGGGCTCTATCTTCTGACCGGCTCGCAGCAATTCGGCCTGTTGTCCGGAAGCACCCAATCCCTGGCCGGAAGAACCGCCTTTGTGGAATTGCTTCCCTTCTCGCTCCATGAACTGGCGCAGGCGGGCAAACAACCACCCAATCTCGACCGGATGCTGTTTACCGGCGGCTATCCGCCCCTCTATGACCGCGACGTCGCCGTTCGAGCGTGGTTTGGCGCCTACGTGATGGCCTATATTGAGCGAGACGTGCGTCAGGTTCTGAAGATCCAGGATCTGGAGACCTTTCAGCGTTTTATACGGCTCTGCGCCGGCCGCACCGGGCAACTGCTGAACTATTCCTCACTGGCTGCGGATTGCGGGATCACACACAACACGGCTAAAGCGTGGATATCGGTGCTGGAGGCGAGTTATATCGTGTTCCAGCTTCGTCCGCATCATGCAAACTTTAACAAGCGGCTGGTTAAGGCGCCCAAACTCTATTTTTACGACGTGGGCCTTGTCTCCTGGCTGCTGGGTGTCCAGACGCCTGAACAGATCGAAACTCATCCGCTGCGGGGAAGCATTTTTGAAACCTTTGTGGTTGCGGAATGGATGAAATCATTCCTCAATTGTGGGGAGCAGCCTGCTTTCTATTTCTGGCGCGATAGCAATGGTGTGGAGGTAGATATCCTCATTGAGCGGGGGGGACGGATCATGCCTGTTGAGATCAAGTCCGGAAAGACCGTTGCGGGGGATTTTTTTTCCGGTCTTGAAAAGTGGACGGCCCTGGCTGGGGATATGGCGATTGAACCGACCCTGGTCTATAGTGGTGAGGAAAATTACCGACACAAAGGGATAAGGATCATGGGTTGGCAGCAAGTTCCGGGGTCAGATCTTCTGGCTCCTCAGGGTTGAGTTCGTGTCCTTAAACAATATGAAACAGATCCTTCAAAATATTAAGACAGGGACCACAGAAATTGTTGAGGTTCCAGCGCCCTCCGCAGGGCGGGGACAGGTCTTAATCCGCTCAAGCAGGTCTCTGGTGTCTGTGGGCACAGAGCGTATGCTGGTAGACTTCGGCAAAGCCGGTTGGCTAGATAAGGCCCGACAGCAGCCGGACAAAATCAAGCAGGTTTTGGATAAAATTCGAACTGATGGTCTGTTGCCTACTGTTGATGCTGTACTGAATAAGTTGGATGAGCCGATGCTTCTGGGGTGATGTAGTGCATTTTTGTTGATTTATGTAGACAATAATGATAAAAACCGTTCACTTTGATGGACAATAATGAATGAGCACTGAAATCATTAAGAAAATCATAGCAGAATGGCTTGAAGATAAAATTTTTCCGCCTCTGATAAAAAGGGACGCTCCGGATCCGGTCCTGGAACGGACATCGGAGATTATAGCCATAGCCGGTCCGAGACGGGCAGGAAAAACCTGGTATATGTATCAACTAATCCAGGACCTTTTGGCCGAAGGGAAATGGAGTAGGGAAGATATCCTGTTTGTCGATTTTGAAGACTACCGTCTTGCGGATTTCACAGCTGCCGACACAGACGTCTTGTTCACAGCCTTTCAACAGGTTGCCGGAAAGGCGCCGACCTTTGTCTTTTTCGACGAAATACAACAATTGCCCGGATGGAGCAGGGTTCTACGGACCCTCCATAACCAGAACCGCTATAAAATCGTGGTTACAGGAAGCAATGCAGGACTCCTGGAAAGGGAGATCGCGACGGAATTGCGCGGTCGGTGCCGGAACATACTTATGATGCCCTTTTCCTTTCGGGAATTTCTCCGGTTTAACGGCATTCTATATGACGAACGGACCCTTTTGACCCCGGCTAGAGGGAAGGTCCTGAAGGCCTTTGAACAATATTTGAAAGAGGGTGGATTTCCGGAGGTCGTCAAAAAGGAAACCGTTTTGGAGAAACGGGAACTTCTTCAGGACTATTATCGGACGATTTATTACAGGGATATTCTGGAACGCTACAATATTAAGGCTAAGGCGGTTTTAGATGCCGTCATGCGCTATAGTTTGAACACTTTTTCCGATCTGTTTTCAATCTCCATGCTTGCAAAAGAGTTGAAGCGTCACAAACTCCCCGGTAGTAAACAGACCATCTCCAATTATCTCGGGTATCTGCAGCAAGTCTTTTTCCTTACCGCGTATGACAAATTCAGCTATTCACCGCGACAGAGGATGATGAACCCAAAGAAGATATATCTTCTGGATACGGGTTTTACCCTGCTTTCTACCGAGTTTTCGGAAAACCGGGGGAAATTGCTTGAGAACGCTGTTGCTGTTGAGATGTTCAGGCAAAGGATGGAATGTTTTTATTATAAAGGACGGCGGGAGTGCGATCTCATAATAAAGGAAGGAACAAGGCCCAAAAAGGCCGTTCAGGTCTGCTGGGAACTAACGCCGAAGAATGAACAGCGAGAATATAAAGGTCTTCGGGAGGCTATGGATACTTTTAGTATAGAGGATGGTATTATCCTCACATATGATGAAGAAAAGGAACTTATCTTGAATGGCGTAAAAGTTTGGGTCATGCCGGTTTGGAAATGGCTGCTATGATATGCGGTACGATTTATATAACACAATATGACAACAACATCATGCATGAAACAGATCCTTCAAAATATTAAAACCGGTGCTACGGAGATTGTGGAGGTGCCGGTGCCTCCTGTGGGGCGAGGGCAGGTGCTGGTTCGTACCTCAAGGACGCTGGTGTGTCGGCGGGCACAGAGCGAATGCTGGTTGATTTTGGTAAGGATGGGTGGATCGAGAAGGCGCGCCAGCAGCCGGAGAAGGTGAAGCAGGTCCTGGACAAAATCCGGACGGACGGCCTTTTACCAACGGTTGATGCGGTGTTCAACAAGCTGGATGAACCGCTTCCGCTGGGGTACTGTAACGCAGGTGTGATTCTGGAGGCTGGCCCTGGGATAAAGGATCTTCAGCCGGGCGATCGAGTTGCAAGCAACGGGCCTCACGCAGAGGTTGTATGTGTCTCTCGGAACCTGTGTGCGAAAATCCCGGAAGGGGTTGCGGATGATGAGGCGGCCTTCACCGTCTTGGGGAGCATCGCCCTCTAGGGAGTGCGGCTGGCGGTTCCGACCTTTGGAGAACGATTCATGGTTTTCGGATTGGGGTTGGTCGGGCTTTTAACAGTCCAGTTTCTCCGCGCCAGCGGCTGTCCGGTTCTTGCTGTGGATATTAACGAGAAGAGGCTGCGGCTTGTAGGGTCTTTCGGGGCAGAAACTGTCAATATTGGAAAGGGCACTGATCCTATAGCCGCCGCTCTATCATGGACTGGTGGGAAGGGTGTGGACGGTGCGATCATTGCCGCTTCGGCAAAAGATGACGAAATTGTCCATCAGGCAGCACAGGCATGCAGGAAGCGGGGTCGGATCGTCCTGGTGGGCGTCGTGGATTTGAACCTGAGCGGGGTGATTTCTATGAAAAGGAGATCACCTTTCAGGTTTCCTGCTCCTACGGTCCCGGACGCTACGATGAGAAGTACGAGCAGGGTGGCCAGGACTATCCGATCGGATTTGTGCGGTGGACGGAGCAGCGGAACTTCGAGGCTGTTTTGGAGGCGATGCGGTCCGGGCCGCTCCGGGTAAAAGAACTGATCAGTCACCGGTTTTCGCTCGAAGAGGCGGAGAAGGCGTATGAGTTGATTACGGAGAATAAGGAGCCGTATATAGGAATCATCTTAGGATATAACAAAGAAGATGGTTTAGCCACAGACCCACACAGACGTACACAGACAGATTTTAAATCGAGGACGGTTGGACTTCAACCGACCTCGACGTCTACAGGCTTACAGCCTGAGGGGGTTGTGGTGGGCCTGATTGGTGCTGGGAATTTCACAGGGCGGTTGCTGCTCCCGGCGTTGCAGAAGACCGGTGCGAGACTGCAGGCCATTGCTTCCAGCGGTGGGATTTCAGGAACGCATTTAGGGAAGAAGTTTGGGTTTGAGGAAAGCACTACAGACACGGAAAGGATATTTGCTGATTCTGAAATCAATGTCGTATTCATCGCCACCCGCCACAATACCCACGCTGATTTTGTCTTGGAAGCCCTCAAAGCTGGAAAACATGTTTTTGTAGAAAAACCCCTCTGCATTACGCTAGAGGAACTTGGTCAAATAGTCGGATTGTTAAATAGTATTTATGAACAGAAGAATAATTCAGATGAAGTTACTAATCAACAATTTAACGATTCACAAATAACCAGCAATGGAAAGCCATTGCTGATGGTTGGTTTTAATAGAAGGTTTGCTCCCCATATAATTAAGATGAAAGAACTCTTGGAAACAGTCAGAGAATCCAAGAGCATGATCATGACCGTCAATGCTGGGAAGATACCACCGAATCACTGGACTCAGGATCTGGAAGTGGGCGGTGGAAGGATTATCGGGGAGGCCTGTCATTTCGTCGATCTTTTGAGGTTTTTGGCAGGAGTGCTGATCAAGCGCTCGGAAATTTTTGGGCTCGACAGCCAGACGCGTGATACCGTCAGCATCCAACTTAAGTTTGCCGATGGATCTATCGGAACCATTCACTATTTTGCAAATGGGAGCAAAAGGTTTCCAAAAGAGCGCTTGGAAGTGTTTGCAGGTGGCCGAATTTTGCAGCTCAACAATTTTCGCAAGCTGGCCGGGATTCAAGAAGATGAACCTCTGGCGCCAGGACAAAAGGCATATAGAGGAAATCCGGTTATTTGTGGATGCCATAAGCAGAGGAAAACCATCTCCGATTCCTTTTGAAGAGATAGTGGAGGTAATGAAGACAACAATACAGTTAGCCGAGGCGGGGAAGTAGATACATAGATTATGGCAGTTAGTCTATGAATAATTCATATACAAATGGGTTTGAATAGGTGTGATTTGTTTTAAAGAGGAGTATAGAAATAATTGAAAATTAAAGAATGCTTGTGGTTAGATGAATTCGTTGATAAAATAATTCGCAAACATAATGTTTCTCCGGAAGAAGTGGAACAAGTTTTATCTAAAGACCCTGTTATTCAGAGATTAGAAGGGGGTCATGTTAAAGGTGAAGATTTATTCATTGGCTTTGGAAGGACAGATGCAGGACGTTATCTGAGTGTATTATTCGTTCTGAAAAAAGATAAGCGGGCGCTGGTTATAAGCGCACGAGATATGACTAAAAGAGAAAGAAGAAAATATGGGAAAAGATAAAACACTTCATTTTGAAACCTACGAAGAGGCCGCTGAATGGTTTGATACGCATGATATGTCTGATTATGAAGATAAGTTAAGGCCTGTTGATTTTCATTTTGATTTGAGAAAAAATCGCGAGTGGGTTGAATTAGAACGAGAGATTGCAAAAAGTGTCCGTAAGTTGGCAAAAAAACAGAATATTCCCACTCGTAAATTAGTCAATGAATTACTTAGAGATAGACTTGAACATCTACAATAGTTTCGATTAGTCGTTGTTTCCACCACCTTTCCTCCGCAGATAGCCTTTTTCATTTATACCCCGCTATGATCATGTATATTTTAAGGGGGGACGCTGGTAAAAAAGTAAGTTTTTTTGGGCTATTTTAATGAGGGATTTTGGTTTGTCCTCTTTATTAATGCCGTAAACTTGATCGACGGCCTTTATGGCCTGGCTGACGGGATGGATATGGATGATGGATCGCTGTTATGCGGATGGAAGTTGTCGAGGAAGAGTTTGCAAGAAGTAATGTAGCTGACCATAAAAAAGGTTATCCTTGTCGAGAGACAAAAGATGGAAATTCACGAACTTATTATTGAGATGAAATTGCTTGAACGGAGCTTGACCCTCTATGAGGAGGTGTATGTACATATTGAAAAGGTTGCTCCGCAGGTATCAAGATTGGTAAATCCGAGACTGGAGATAGAAGCTGCTTAGTGATCTATTGCCTCGATACCGACATTCTTATCGAATACTTTCGAGGAAGCGAACCGATAAAAAGAAAGACAGAAAGCCTTACGGAGGGAGACAGTGTTGGCCTAGATTATTAGAATCAGAGGGGACTTAATACATCTTTTAGATGTGTAAATCCCAGAGAGTTGATGGAATAGTTATATTTTTGGTTAAGGACGTAGTTTTTTCTTGACTTTCACGATGTATTTTTTAAGCATAAGCAAAGCCTACATTTTAAAGGCCTAAGTTTGGAAAATCAATCATAGGTCTTCGAGGAGTTCGTGGCTTTCATGACTACGATCCTTGGCATTTTTATCATTGCTCTTGTGCTTTCCCTGGTGCTGACCCCTCTTTTGGGTAAGCTCGGGGTGAGGTTTGGCGCAGTGGATGAACCTGAGGAACGGAAGGTCCACCTCAGACCTATTGCCAGGTGTGGGGGGATAGGTCTCTTTTTGTCCTTTTTGCTGACCCTGGTTGTCGGCTCCCTGTTTTTCAAGACCC